>Ga0123334_1003312_pt1 | contig 17550 bp, 18 predicted proteins | sample BiotimSIPDNA_FD_89706 | JGI IMG/M metagenome (GOLD analysis project Ga0123334, IMG submission 89706) | Anaerobic biogas reactor microbial communites from Washington, USA - Biogas_R1 time_0 SIP DNA | ecosystem: Engineered > Bioreactor > Anaerobic > Unclassified | place: Washington, USA... | reverse complement strand
TATCATCAGTTGTGCCAGAATATCGCGCCAATGTGCAATCGGCATAGTCCATTTATTCGTGATCTGTACCATCACCAGGTATAGCTGTTTTAGCAGGGCATCATCACTGACAAAGGCCGTCTTAGTCTTTGTCACCTTCCTCAATTGTCGGTTGAAACTTTCCAGGGCATTGGTCGTGTATATGATCCTTCGTAAGGCTTCCGGATACTTGAACATGGTTGCCAGTTCCGTCCAGTGCTCCCGCCAGGATTTGATCGCCAGGGGATATTTGCCAGCCCAGTTTGCCTCAAACTCATCCAGAGCCAGCAGGGCTGCGTCTTCGGTCACGGCTTTGTAAATCGGTTTCAATCCACCTGTAAACGCCTTCAAATCTTTGTACGAAACATAGCGTGTTGAATTGCGTATCTGGTGCAAAATGCAGCGCTGCAGCTCTGTTTTGGGATATACCGCCTCGATCGCTTCTGTAAAACCGTTCAACCCGTCCACGGAGATGATCAGGATATCGGCCACGCCGCGGTTCTTCAAGCCGTTGAGGCTGTCACAAGTCTTTTGTGACAGCCTCTTTCTATTCTCTCTATTTGGTTCAAACAGCTAAGAGAAAATATCCATGTAACCAATACGTTCAAAGGCTTCAGTCAGGTTATCCTGTGAAACTGTACAAGAGACTCGTATGTATCCTTCTCCGCACTTTCCAAAATCGACACCAGGCAGAACCAGTACATGCGCTTCATTCAATATGCGTTTACTAACTTCATTAGAACTGAGCCCTGTCTTTCGGATGTTGATAAACAGGTAAAAAGTGCCCATGTGTGGTGTGATTACTGACATGTTTGGGGTGGAATTTATCTGCTTAGCCAATTGGCTGGTCCGATTTTTATAAGTTTCCAGAACACTGTCCTGTATTTGGCGGTTTCTCAGGGCATGGATGGCAGCTCGCTGGGAAATGGAAGGCACCGTGAAAACCACATTTTCGTTAATATGCTGGATCACCCTGACGAGTTCAGCCGGCGCAACTATATTCCCAATTCTCCACCCCGTCATGATGAAGTTCTTGGAGAAGGAGTTTATCGTGATGGTTCGTTCTCGCATCCCTGGCAGAGAAATGATCGGAACAAACGGATTCTCATAGCTATAGGATGTGTAGATGTCGTCTGCTATGACGATCAGGTCGTGATCATTTGCAAAGCGGGCGATCATCTGCAAAGTATCAAGGGAGAAACAACTGCCGGTTGGATTGTTGGGAGTGTTGATGATCAGCGCGCGGGTCTTTTCAGTGATCAAGCCAGCCAATACATCTTCTCTTAACTGGAATCTGTTTTCTTCATAGGTGGGAACCTCGATTGGAACGCCCCTGGCTAGGCGCACCTGGTCAGGGTAAGGCGTAAAGCACGGTGACTGGACCAGCACCTCATCGCCGTCGTTCAGAATCGCTTCCAACGCCAGGTACATGGCATGGCAGCCACCAGTCGTAATGAAGATTTCGTCATCACCTATCGCCAGGTTGTATTCGTTCTCATAAAAGCCCGAAATTTCTTTGCGTAACTCGGGGTCTCCCCGATAGTCGGTATACCTGGTATGACCAGCTTTGGCATCCAGGCAGGCATTGTTGATAATCACATCATCCGTTATGAAATCCGGATCACCCAATCCTAGGTTAATAATGTCCGGAAATGTTCTTAAAGCATCATTAACCTCCCCCATTGCCGTTGCTCTCAATTCTTTATATCTTGCGGATACAATTTTCACAATCAGCTCCTTCAGATTTAATAGTTTCGTCTTCACATGCTATTCCTAAAAAGGAAAAGCAATTTCGCTCAATTCCAGTCTGTCCCGCAGGAAAACAATATCATCCTGCAGTTTGGGGATGATTTTGATACCTTTTGCCCTGACCTCCTTTTCTTTTTCGAATTCTTTCTCTCCAGCAGTATAGATGCGTGACTGACCAGGTTCTTTGTTAGAGTTGCGTAACTGCCGCAGGATGTTGCCGGTAGTGAGTTTGAAGGTCTCAAGGTCGGTAAAATTTTCGATATTAATGGCCAAAAAATAATGCCCAATCCGAAAAGGTTGGGGATTACCTGAGGCATCCACTCCGGATAGATCAGTGAGAAAACTGCCAGTCTGCAGGCTGGCTGAAAGGATTTCAACCATTGTTCCTAGACCAAACCCCTTATGACCGGAGAGGGTTTCACCAGCCCCACCCAAGGGCAAGAAGGATGCCTGCCTCTTTTCAAAGGATGCCATCGCGACAGCTGGGCTGGTGACGGTCCGACCCTTGGAATCGATCACCCACCCATCGGGAATTTCCTCACCATTGCGAGCCAAAACTTCAATTTTTCCGCGCTGTGCAATTGGGGTAGCAGCATCAAAAATGAATGGGAAGGGTTCATCTGTGGGAGCACCGAAAGCGATCGGATTTGTGCCTAGCAAGGGTTCTACGCCAAAGGTTGGAGACATGGATGGTCTGGAGTTGGTAACTGTCAGCCCGATCATGCCTTGTTCCACAGCCATCATAGGATAGTAGCCAGCAATGCCAAAATGGGTCGAATTACGGACTGCCACGGATGCCATACCGTGGACTCGTGCCTTTTCAATAGCCATCTGCATGGCGCGCTTGGAAATCACCATTCCCAAGCCATGATTACCATCGATTACCGCTGTAGTGGCTCCATCCCTAACCACCTGCATAGGCGTTTTCACATCATGCTGTCCTGAAATAATGCGGTTGTAGTAGTACCTGAGCCTGCCAATCCCATGCGATTCGATCCCACGGAGATCTGAGGCAATCATCACATCCGCACATATCGCAGCGTCATCTTCTGGTGTGCCTACTTTCACAAAAAAATCTCTCATAAAACGATAGATAATATCCACGGGGACGTAGTGCATTATTCTTTCTGTCATATTTCTACCTCGTAAGTGTTCTGCACACTGAGCGCTCAGCTGCTAATGTAATCCGTCAACTTTCAAAGACGCAGCCAATTCGTTCAATTTTTTCACCTGGTCGTAATGGAAAGGGACGCCTGTTTTCATGCGCAGGACCTGGGTGTCAGCTTCAGGGTCTCCAGCCACCAACACCTGTTCAGCACCTTCCTCGGGAGGAGTGGAATGCAATTCTATGATCATGTCATCCATCATCTGCTTGAATTCATCTACTGGTCTGATTCGGGAGATATCCAGAGCCATAACCCAGGTATAGTTTTGCCCAAACGACATATTCGCACCATACCCTCCACCGGAAAGAACTCCAGTCATGATGTCGATCATGACTGCCAGTCCATACCCCTTGTGACCTCCCTGCACCAGGGTATTGCCCAGGGGGTTTTGTGCCCAGGCATCGCTGCGTTTCAAGGGTGGTTTTGTGATCGGGTGACCCTTGTAATCTACCGCCCAGCCTTCAGGAATAGGAACACCCAGGTTGTGAGCCAATTCAATCTTTCGACCAGCGACAGTGCTAGTTGCCATGTCCAGGACAAAGGGGCGCTGTTTTCCTGCGGGGGCAGCAAAAGCCAGGGGGTTGGTTCCCAGCCTGGTGCGGGCACCCAGAATAGGTCTCACGCTCCGGCTTCCGTTAGTGTAAGTAATGCCGATCATATCGTGCTCAAGTGCCATCATGGAAAAGTATGCCGCCATACCGATGTGCCGTCCATCACATATCACCACCTGACCAGAGCCGGTTTCCCAGGCTTTTTGGATCGCTAAGCGCATGGCATAAACGCCGCCGACAAAACCAAGCCCGTTTCCATTTGACATCAGCGCTGTTGATTCAGACTCCCTGATTACCCTGATTTCTTGGGGAATGGTATAGCTGCCGTCCAGGATCATGGGCGTGTATTCAAGCAAATTAATAATCCCATGTGTGTCCACCCCCCGTAAATTTGCGCTAACCAAGGCATCAGCTGAAATGCGGGCATGTTCTTCGGGTACATTCAAAGCTTGGAGGATAGATGTTGCAAATAACTGCAATCTTTCAGCCGGAAAGTATCTGGCATTGTCAGGTTGTATATTCAAAAAATCGAAAATCATGGCTTGTTTTGATCCTTGTCATGTATTAGTCTTGGCTAAAGAAAACTTCACCTTTAGCCAGGGGAAGAGGAGGGAACAGGTTTAATCAGTAACCAGTGCCAGTGGAGGTTTGCCTTCCCATACTCGTTGCATATTTTGGAACACGAACTCACCTCTGCGAGAATACGTATCACGGGTACGACCGGCAATGTGGGGTGTAAGAATCACATTATTCTTTTTCCGGATGGGATGGTCCATGGGAGGGGGTTCCTGCGAGAGGACATCTAGAGCAGCTCCGAGGATTTTCTGCTCCTGCAGTGCGGTGATCATAGCCTGCTCGTCAATCACATCACCGCGGCACGTATTCACCAGGAGTGCTGTGGGTTTCATTAGGGCAAACTGGTTTGCGCCAATCAGGTGCCTTGTTTCAGGCGTCAGAGGTGTGTGGAGGGAAATAATATCTGATTTCCGCACCAATTCATCCAGGGGCGCATAGGTTACAGATATTGCCGCTTCCTGTTCCACTGGCAGCCTGTTAATGTCATAGTAAGTGACTTTCGCGCCAAAGGCAGTAACCAGTTTGGCAACATGCTTCCCAATCTTACCGAGACCGACGATACCCACTTCCTTGCCTTGGATGGTGAAGTAATCACGGTTTGGTACAGCAAAATCCCAGTTACCGGTTCGACCCATGTGGTTCTGTTCGATGATATGACGATAAAACGAAAGCATCAATGTCACAGCATACTCTGCCACATCAACGGCATTCGCTCCTCCGACGTTGGCGACAGGTATCTTCAATTCATTACACCTGCCGATATCCAGCAAGTCATACCCGGCGCTGAGCAACTGGACGAGCTTGATGTGTTGGGCGTGTTCGAGAACATTATTCGAGATCTCCTCAGGGAAGAGGAGTAAGAAGTCTGCTTTCTTGATATGTTCGATTTTTTTTCGGTCTGGGATATCCAGAGAGAGAGTATCAACATTCCAACCGGCGGGCACGTGTTCCAGTATCCAGCCGCTGATTTCCGGGTCAAGCAAAGTTAAAAATGCAACGTTAGGCATAAATATCCTCAAAGAATTCTAAAAACCAAACTTCTGACCCCAGGCATCAAGAGAGAAACCGGGACTTTTGATAAATTCGAGTTTTCTGTTCTCGATTTCCAGTACTTTACGCGCCTGGTCGGCAACTTTGTCCGCAATTATGTTGGGGATACTGACCAGCCCGTTGGCATCACCATGCAAAAGATCACCCGGCTTGATAGTGAGCCCACAGATTGACACTGTGGTGCCGATTTCAACCAGCCTGGGAATGCCGTGCGAAACAACCGTTCCAGCAGAAAACACCTGAAAGCCTGGAGCTCGCTCGAAAATCCCATGTACGTCACGAATACCACCATCAGTGACAAAGCCGACCGATCCCAGACGATGATAAATTGTAGCCATGATGTCACCAAGATGATCGGAACGCAGCAGGTCAGAACCGATATTTTTGACTACAACCACGACTGGTTTTGGTGAAGCTTCAATAGCGCGGTAGAGTAGCTCGTAGTTCAAATATTTGTCGCGGTCTTCTTTTCGACCGGGAGAAGCAGTATCTTCCACACAGGTGATGGCATAGCCAAGCATTGACGGGTAATTGGGGTACAGGCAACGCAATGCCAGCGAAGCAAACCCCTCACATTGGTCGCGCACTTCAAAAGCCTCAACTGCATTGGCGATCGTAGGAGAGTCAAACGCCGCCAACTCTTCAATTTTTTCTTTACTAAGGTGTTGGGTTTCCACTCAATACTCCTTGGATAACTATTTTCTAAGTTCCACTTGCAAGCCCGGAATCCTCAGGGAATTTTCCAGTTTATTCAAACCCCATCCCATCGAAAGGACGAGAATAACATAGATGATGGCAACAGCGCTGTAAGAAGCCATTGGGGTAAAGTAACGTCCGGAAAGCACTTTCCCGACTCCCATGACATCCAGAATAGCGATCAGGAAAATAACTGAAGATGCCCTGAGCATACCAATCGCTTCATTTGCCCATCCAGGGACAACCAGCCTCAATGCCTGCGGGATAATGATGTAGAAGATTGCTTTGATCTTCGACATCCCGAGAGCTCTGGCAGCCATCATCTGACCAAGTCCAATTGAAGTAAAAGCTCCTCTGAAATATTCAGCCTGGTAGGCAGCGCTGTTTAGTCCAAGAGAAATGCAGGCAGCCGTCAATCGTTCTAAAGTGATGCCAAAGTCGGGCAGACCAAAGTAAATCAGGAATAGCTGCACCATCAATGGCGTTCCCCTGAAGAGAGCGATATAGGTTTCTGCGAATTTGCTGACGGGCTTACTGCCATAAGTCCGCATGAGTGCCAGGGGCAACCCTAATGCCATGCCCAGGAGCAAGCCAATAAAGGTAACTCTAAGCGTTACGCCTGTACCTTTGAGGAAGTCCATCCAATGGCTGGTGAATAAAAAGATGATGTTTTCCATATTACAAAACGTCTTTCCCGGCGATTTGTTCTTCCTCGGTACTGCCGTAAAGCTCGTTAATTTTATGCAGGAATTGAGCTGTCCTGGCATTTTGAGGATTTGTGAAAAGCTTTTCCGGTGAGCCCTGCTCGCCGATCACACCATTCTCCATGAAAATGATCCGGTTGCTGACCTCACGCGCAAAACCAAGTTCATGCGAGACCATGATCATGGTCATGCCGGATTTGGCGAGGTTTTTCATAACAATCAACACTTCACCGATCAGTTCCGGGTCAAGTGCCGAGGTGGGCTCATCGAACAGCATCACGACCGGATCCATCGCGAGAGCCCTGGCGATGGCAACGCGCTGCTGCTGCCCACCTGAAAGTTGCCCAGGGTAGAGATCCTTCTTGTCAACCAGTCCAACCTGATTAAGATGCATGAGGGCTTTCTCGTTAGCTTCGTTTTTCTTAAAGTGGCAAACTTTCTCCAGCCCCACGTTGATATTATCGATGGCTGTAAGGTGAGAAAAAAGATTGAAATCCTGGAAAACCATGCCCATTTTCTGACGGACAACGTTAATATCCACTTTCGGAGCGGTAATCTCTTCTCCCTCCAACCAAACCTTTCCCTGGTCGGGAATCGTTAGCAGGTTCAGGCAGCGCAGCAAGGTGCTCTTTCCGGTTCCACTCGGGCCGATGATGACGATGACCTCCGAGTTAAACACATCGAAAGAAACCCCTTTTAGCACTTCTGTCTGTCCGAATTTTTTGTGTATATCCTGACAGGCGATTACAGGTTGATTATTCATAGTTCAAGCTCCAATGTAGGAATCCTAAACTTTTGATCTAAAGCAGACAATCCCTTGTTCGCTAAAAGAATCAAAAGGTAATATGCCAAGGCAGTAAGGGAAAAAATCAGGAAAGGTTCAGCTGTACGAGCCGCCGCATACTGAGCCTGCCGCATCATGTCTGGTATTCCCAACACATAGACCAAGGATGAGTTTTTGATCACCAGTGCGGCTTCGTTGGACCAGGATGGGATTGCCAAGCGGAAAGCCTGGGGAATGATGATCGTTCGAATGGCTTCTCCTTTGGTCATCCCGAGTGCTCTGGCAGAGATCATCTGCCCGTCCGGTACACCCAAAATGGCGCCTCTGAATATCTCAGCTTGAAAAGCACCACTCGAAAGACCAAGTGAGAGAATGCCTGCCAGTAGCGGCGGCAAGTTAATTATGCTGGTTACAGCATAAAACAAAATAAAAATTGTTAACACAGGTGGAAGAGCCCGTAAAATCAACACAAAAATTGCTATTACTTTGGATACCAGGCTTCCCCCATAAACTCTTCCCAGACCAAGGACCAGACCCAACACAATTCCAAGGAACAAAGCTCCAACCGCAACTTCAACAGTTACAACCATTCCTTTGAGCAGCACCTGGAATGTGTTCAGGATAATGTTCCAGGGAACTTTGCTGGTGATTGCTTCTAATAATTCAGGGAACAACATTGACTCCTTTCCGACCGGGCGAATCCCAGTGGCTTTTATATGAAGAGGCTGCTGCTCATGGGAGCAAGCTTACTTTTAGCAGCAGCCTCTCATTCCTCGTTAATCGCAGGGGATTGGCAACGCCACCGTAAGTTGGTTAACGAGGGATACCCCAGATGTCCAGCAGACTATCCCGGAACCCATCCTCAATCATCTCAGTGATTAATTCATCAAACTTAGCCTTCAGCTCGGTGTCACCTTCGGGGAGGCTAATCACGGTTGCACCACCGATAATATCACCAGGAACAATAAAAGCAGACTTCACTGGTTCTCTCTTAACCCAATCCTGGACCACGACATCCTGGGACCACCATAGGTCAAGTCGACCGGCTACCAGGTCTAGGATGCCGCTGTCTGTGCGATCATAGAACATCAGGTTTTCTTCCGGCATCATGCCAGTTTCCAACCAGCGTGATCTAAACAATTCGACCTGAACCCCACCTGAAAGCGTTCCAAGCCGATATTTGGCAATGTCGTCAAACTCATTCACTACGACGTCGCTATCAATTGCACTCATTACGGCGTAAACACGTTCCTTGTACGAGATTGAAAAATCGACCTGCTTATCGCGTTCCTCGCTTGGACCCATGCCCGCGATGACGCAGTCGATCTTGCCTTCTGCGAGAGACTGAATCAAACTGTCAAAGGGCATATCCCACATCTCTACAGTTACACCCATTCTGTTTCCGAGTTCGTTGATGAAATCGATATCAAAACCATCAAAAGTACCATCATCGTTAATAAATTCCATGGGAGGAAAATCTGCTGAGGTTGCACAGATCATCTTTCCACTTTCCAGGATTGCATCAAGCCTTGAGTCTGCTTGATTTTCGGTAGTGCAAGAGGTAACAGCCAAAGCCGTAATCGCTAGCACGAGCAGCAACTTTCCAATTTTTTTCATTTTTTCTCCTAGTGATTCAGATTATGATATGAAACGATGTTTCTGTAACACTGTTTCGGTTAATGCTGATATAATACCAATCATTCGAGATATGGTCAATGCTAAAAAACAAAAAACTTGAAAACTGAGGCTGCTTACCGTGAATATAAAGAACCGAACCGATTTTCCATCATCCCAAGTCTGTTTTTGTTTTATTTCTGCCGGTTCCAGCCTTACAGAGTGGGTACCAAATACCAATATCAGGCTAAAGATGGTATTAAAAAGTTTAAAAAAAGAGAGCCCTGCATGCCTGAAAATTTGAAGGAAACTTCATTAAACCCCAGCAAATCTCCACAGGTTAACTTCCGCTCAAAGGCAGTTGCTATTAATCCTTTCAGAGTTGACCTTGCCCTCTTTACTGTCACTCGAAGCGTAATCGACACCGGGCAGCGGATGATCATCGCGTTTTTGCCGATTATCGCCAGAGGTTTGGGTGAGGACCTTCAAACAATCGCCACGGCAATTTCCTCTTGCTATCTTTTGGGCATCATCACACCGTTCGTAATCCTATTCTCCGAGAACCGTGGGACAAAATCAGGGGTTATTCTGGGCGTCTCGCTGTTCACTGTTGGTTACACTTTGTTTTCTCTTGTTCCTGAGTACCGATTCTTCCTGGTTATGCTCATCCTGTCCAGCCTTGGGAGGATCTTTTTCAACCCGTCCATGCAAGCATATATCGGAACTTTTTCAAATCATTCAAAAAGGGGTTTTGCGTTAAGCCTTCCTGAAACAGGCTGGTCACTCGCTGCAATCGTCGGAGTTCCCCTGGTCGGTGTTCTCATAGGACGATCAACCTGGATGGCTCCGTACCCCTTGTTAGCCGGCCTGGGGTTTGTATTGGCCTTTTTCATGTTCTTCTGGCTGTCAGGAGGCAAAAAGCGGGAGGCTGGAAACCATTTAAAAATAAAAGAAGTCTTTGCCAGCATCACCCGCCACAGGGCTATGCTTTACCTTCTCGCAACGCTACTGCTGGTGGCGGCCGGGCATGCCATGATCACTATTATTTATAGCACTCACTTTGAAAACTCGTTTAATTTTCAAATCGCAGCTCTGGGAGGAATGTCTATTATTATTGGTCTGGTTGAATTGGGCGGTGAGGGTCTCTCAGCTTTCCTTAGTGACCGGCTTAAACCGGGTATTGCCCTTGGGCTCGGCGTATTGCTCCATATAATTGGAGCGTTTGCGATGACCCTGACAGCTAATTCTCTTGCGGGAGCAATTGTGTGCCTGGCGATGATCTTTCTAAGCTATGAGTTCTTCATTGTTGCTCTCATTCCATTCATTTATCATATCGTTGAAGAAAACCGATTGACCTCTTTATCCATGAGAATGATGGTCAACCAGGCAGGGGTGGCATTAGGCATTTTCTTGGGACCTTTTCTTTACAGGATTGGTTGGAATGTGAACTTGTTTTTCGCGGCGGCACTGGATCTCGTCGCATTATTGTTAATCTTCCTGATAATCAGGAAAACCAATGTCTCTTCCTGTTACACCAAAATCGGAGTAATAAATGAATAATTTGGCAAGTAAAAAGAACAGGGGAAGCCCTCTCATCGGATTTAACCTTGCATTTCCATCGCCAGACATGGTTGAGTTCATGGGTATACTTGGGTTCGATTATGTTTTCATAGACTGCGAACATATCGCGTTCAATATCGAGTCTGTCCAGGCTTGCGTGCGCGCCGCTGAATTGACAGGAATGCTATCAATAGCACGCGTAATCAAGAATGATCCGGAAGTCATCCTCGGGTACCTGGAGGTCGGAGTCAAAGGTATTCTTGTTCCTCACATAAAAACAGCAACCGATGCGCAGGCTGCAGTGGATGCGGTCAAATACTATCCACTGGGCAAGCGAGGAGCTGGCGGGCGCTCCAGGGCAGCTAAATATGGTGCCGACCTGCCCGCCGAGGAATACTACAAGGAAGTCAACGCAAGCACCTTCGTCTTGCTCATGATCGAAGAGGCAGAGGCGCTTAAGAATCTCCCTGAAATTCTGGAAGTTCCAGGTGTTGATTATCTCGATTTTGGTCCACATGATATGGCACTATCATTGGGATACACCGAAGCAGAAGACATCGGGCAGGTCAGAGAACTGATCAAAGATGCAAAGGAAGCAGTCAGAAATTCCGATAAAGGCTATGTTGCCCCGGTTGCTTGTCTCAAAGACGGCTTAAAGGCTGCTCGTGATGGTGCCAGCCTGATCGAGTTCGACACCAATTCAATTATAAAAACACAAGCACAGCAATTTCTTGAGCAGATAAAAAACATTCACAATGGAGAGAAAAATGATTAATATTGTAAACACCGACATCACCTATCCAGAACTCAACCGGAACCCACGAATTTTACTGGGACCTGGTCCGAGCATGGTACATCCACGGGTTACCAGCGCGATGACAGCACCCATGATCGGGCATCTGGACCCCTGCTTCTTGCAGCTTATGGACAAGACCCAGGAACTATTAAGATATGTATTTCAAACCAAAAACCGTGTCACTATTCCAATTTCCGGTACTGGCAGTGCTGGTATGGAGGCATCTTTGGCTAATTTTATTGAAGATGGAACGCCGGTACTGGTGTGCACGAATGGCTTTTTCGGCAACAGGCTCGTAGAGATGGCAGAGCGATACCGTGCAGACTTGAGCGTGCTCAGGTGCCCGTGGGGCAAGGCATTCACCCTCGATGAGATCGCAGAGGAATTGAAAAGGAAACCTGCCAAAGTTGTGGCAATTGTCCACGCTGAAACCTCAACCGGTGTATTGCAGCCGTTGGAAGGTCTGGCTGACATTGTACATGACCAGGGAGGCATCCTGGTCGTCGACGCTGTCACCTCCCTGACCGGTATCAACATCCCTGTTGATGAGCTTGGAATTGATGTTTGTTACAGTGGAACTCAAAAATGCCTCGGCGTTCCCCCGGGGCTCGCTCCATTCACGGTCAGTGAAAGAGCTATCGAAGTAATCAGAAACCGAAAAACCAAAGTTTCAAGCTGGTATCTTGACCTGTCAATCATTAATGCCTATTGGGGCAAAGACCGTTCCTACCACCACACAGCCCCTGTCTCCATGAACTATGCGTTGTATGAAGGTCTGCGCATGGTATGGGAAGAGGGTCTGGAGAACCGGTGGGCTCGTCACGTAGAAAACGCGCGATTATTCTGGGATGGACTGGAGGAAATCGGTCTTAAACCGTTTATACCTGAAGCCCAAAGATTGACTACTTTAACCACAGTCAAAATTCCAAGCGGGGTCAACGATCTCGAGATACGTAATCAGTTGTTAAAGGTATATAATATAGAGATAGCGGGCGGAATCGGCGATCTCAAGGGTGAGATTTGGAGAATCGGTCTGATGGGTTACAGTTCAAGAAAAGAAAATCTTCTCCTTTTACTTGCCGCATTCAAGAAATTGCTAAATCGATAGTATGATATTAATGATAGGTGGTTCCTGTTGAGACATATAATTTTCTTAGCACAGAATTTAATGAATTGCCAGTCCAACCTTCATGCCAATAAGCTGAGGAGCTAAACAAATGGGCTCACAAAACTATACAATCGTATCAGTCGAACGCACTTTACAGTTGTTATTGTTACTTGCGCAAGAATATCGTCCTCTTGGCATAACAGAATTGAGCGAAGCGCTTAATTTGTCCAAGGTTGTGGTTTTCCGAACGGTGAGCACATTGATGAGTTACGACTTCGTCATCCAGAACCCTGATACCTGCTTGTATGAGTTGGGTCCCAGTGTTCTCAAACTCACTCATGGATTCCAGCTGCATAACTCTCTACTGACCATGGCTATGCCCTTTCTTGTTGAATTGGCAGCTGCCACGAAAGAAGTAGCAAACATTGGAGTTATCCGGAACGGTAAAGTTCTCATGCTGAAAAGTGTTTTGGGAAGACCAAAATCGATGTTTACTCTACACCTTGGTCCAGAGGCATCCCTCCATAGTTCCAGTATCGGGAAGGCTATTCTTTCCGGACTGCAGAAAGAGGAGGTAATTGCATTACTCGGCAAACCCCCTTTCCATAAAAACACCCAACACACGATAACAACCCCTGATGCCTTCCTAGAAGACCTGGAAAGATCGAAGACAACTAATGTTTTCTTTGACAACGAAGAGGCTGAAGAAGGCTTGATGTGCATCGGCACTCCAGTGAGAGACTGGAACAATGAAATAGTGGCCGCCATAAGTGTTTCAGGCTTCAAACCCAGGTTGGAGAAATTCGGATTAGACAAGATCAAGGCGCTGACTCTGAACTCTGCAGAAAAAATTTCGGCAAGACTGGCACTCGCAGCAAAACAAGAACACGAAATCATTCCCGAATGATTCTGATGCGCGGAATTGCAGCAGGCCTCGACTGATTCCTAACTCTTGCGTGATTGATTGCACGCTTCGATTTGGAGCATGACTCATTTTCATAGCTCGCTTTTTGTGTTCTTCACTGTACTGATTTCGCTTTTTCATTTCGTTCTCCATGACTTTTGTCTCTTATCATCTTGTCCGAAATTTTATCAAAGACCCGGCAGTATTTTGATCCATTGTCATTTCAGGGCAGCACCAGCTGCCCTGCTTTCTTCTTCTTGTTAACTGCTGTTACCTTCTGAATTACTCGATGAACAATCCTTCCAGATCACCTTCCGAAACAATCGGCAGCAGGTACGCTTCGCAGCTGTCAGGATTGATTAAGGCGACAGTCGACTGATCGGAAGTTGGCTTGCGCAGGCTCACACCAAGCCAGCCCTGGCTGCTCCATTCGATTCCAACCGCGCTAACATTATCCAGAATCAGATGCATATCGCTGCCGTCTGGGTGTACCAGGTACACACTGCTGTTATCCGCGCCCCGATACGCGATCCAATTACCATCCGGGGAAAGACTGGGATTGAGGAATTTAGGTGTTCCATTCTCAATCGTGAAACGCTCCTGTTGGGTGCCACTGCTAAATTCGTAGGTGAAAACTTTCCAGGCAGCGCTTCCGGTGTATGGAGCGGCAAAGTAGAGCAAACCGTCAGGCGACCATCCTATGATTGTTTGTTGGCTCAACGTGGAAATTTGCATTACCTCATGGCTGTCAATGTTGATAACATTGACGCTGTTTACAGAGCCAGCGCCTATCCCTAAATAAGCAATTTGCTTTCCATCAGGCGACCAATGCAGGTCGTATCCACTCAAACCTGGCAAGACTTGTTCGGTCTGCAAAGCCAGGTCAAAAATGTGATGGTGGTCGTCTGCAGCAGGATATGCCACCTGGCTGCCATCCGGTGAGAGGGCGCCCCAAGTGCCTTGTTGAGCCACGATCTGTTTCTGGCTCCCATCTAACTCATGGACCACAAGCCCCCAGGCACCGGTTTCAAGTTTTTCATAGAGCAGGACCTTTCCGTTGGTCAATGCAGCTGGAGCCGCCTGAAGTTGGGCAAGAGATTCCGGCGTCAGACACACCTGGGCGGGAAGCTGCGGATTAGCCACGAGATCAGTACGGACTGTCTCCGGAGACCACTGCCCTTCCCAGGTAATCGACTCGCCAATCAGAGTGAGATTTGAAAGTCTGACCGTCAGCACACCCGTTGGGCGCTGCTCGTAGCTTATTACCACACTGAACTTGTTAACATCTCCGATGCGGTTTATGCCACCCCCTCCGCCTACACCAATGGGAGTAGTTCCAGAAATTTGAACACCAACGCTGTACACCTTCGGATCAACCTCGAAACTAAACGAGTAGCCACCACGCGAATCAGCTGTGATCGAGACCAGCTTCAGGGTATGCCCTGCAAGTTGGATTTCCTGATTGAGCTCCCAAACCTGCCCTTGTTGCGGGTTAGTCCCGGCATCAAAGCTAAATTCTGCAGTCGCATTTGGGTCAGCAGGGTAGATTTCAACACCTAAGAAACTGATCGTCAGCGGATAATCCAATCCAGTAGCCTTGATTTGAGCACCCCAACCGCTGCCGTTTGGCTCTTCATTAATCAGCTCGTTAACGTCCAGCGGATATGTATATGCTATTTCCTTCCCGCTGGCATCCTGGATTTCCAAAGCACCGACTTGCTGGAAGGTCTCACCGGGCTGCACTTGAGGCTGAAAACTTCCGACCAGGATGTAACCATCAGTAGTGTCGACCACTTTGCTAACCATCACCACATGATCATCAGGGCTGACCGGCGCGTCGGCAGCCGGGGAATTCTGGGCGATGTCGACTTGTAGTGAGGGTAAAGGTAAAAGCTCGGTCACTGGCATCACAACCATGTCAGCCGGAGCTGGGACGAATTGGAGCGGCAACTCCCAGTTTTCAGGAGCCCTGCCGGGTAAGGTATTGGGAATACAAGGGATCACGAAAACCGCTTCATTAATATCGGCAGGGACGGGTTGATAGCCATAATTCACCGCGGTGAGTAGTGTGCCATCTGCCAGGCGCAAATATTCCTGCGGATAACAGCCGATAACGTCCCCCCGGTCTGGGTAGGCTGATTGAGGAACGCCAAAGATACGATACTCGATCTGTGTGCGATCCCCTGTGAGGGTCGCTGAGGTAACTGTGATGATGATGTCTTCGCGCGTTATACTGACAGGTTCAGCCAACACCCGGATCGGGCTGCTTTGGTTCACAATTCCGACTCCCGGAATATAACCAAACAGCTTCAGGAAAGATGCATAAACACGCTGTGGACCAATCACAAAGACGCTAATGATGAGGATTCCTAAGATTGCGGATGCAACCGCCCATGCGGGTCGTAATCCTAAGAATCGGTGAGACTTACGGGATTTCTCATCAGCCTGCTGCATCAGATTAGCATACACCTGGTTAACAAACTCAGGGCGCACTGCAGGAACACCAAAAGACGCTGAAACATTCTTTTCAAACTCAGAGTTTGATTTGAATTCACTCATTTTAATCCTCCAACTGGCTGTTTAACCGTGCCAGCATCCGGTATGTCATTTTTTTTACCGCATCTTCATTGCGGTGAAGAATACGTGCGATTTCCGGAAAACTCATTTCAGCCAGAAATCTCAAACGGAGCAGCTCCCTGTCTCCCTCGGGCAATGCTTGAATCAATCTGGATAGGGCTGCCGTTTGTTCTGATTGAATTACCCCGAGTAAGGGGTCATTTTCCAATGGGACATCCTCAATTTCGTCCACAGATGAAGAATTATCTCGTTGACGAAAATGATCCATCGCTTTGTTACGGGCAATCGCAAACAACCAGGATGCGAAGTGCCCATCCTGTCGAAATTTATCAAACGCTTCGAAAGCTGCCAAAAATGTCTTTGAGGTGGCATCTTCTGCTTCTTCTAAATTTCCGATTCGACTATAGAGATACCGGAAGATTTGATTTACGTATAACCTATACAACTCACCAAACGCTCTGGGATCCTTTTTAGCAGCTTTGATTAATTTTGTTTCATCTGCCTCACGTCTAATTTTTTCAGATGTCAATGTAATACTGCTTTCTGCCATAAATTTCCTTTCAAATCGTTTTCACGATATCCTGCAGGTTTAAAGCAATTTTGAGCTCATTAAGTATGACGGAAAAAAACAGAAAAGGGGACATTTTTTCCTGATCTATTATGAACTCCAATAGTTATGCTTGTAAAGCTATCGTCATCATTATTGACAAAAGAAAACTTGTTTAGGAGTAATTGTAAAACTGGGATTCGAAATGCCGAAAACAAGTTCTTTCAGTCAGGCAGAATTTTCTTGTAAAAACCATAAAGGCGAGGGTCAGTTTAGAGTAACATGGCATAGCCGGGAGGATATTCGCAAAGCGGGCTTGAAACAACAATCTGCTTAAAATTATCAGAGGTTAGTTCGTTTTCGATCCGTCACGACAATTGACAAATCTAACGTTTATTTCAATAGGTGAAAAGATAGTCCTGATGTAACAGATATTAAAGGAGTCTTGTTAATCTTCTGAGATATGCTCTTCACGCAGCCTACAAGTTTCGTATTGCCCTGCTGATATAGATCGAAACCGGATCTGAATATGTGATCAATCTTCAAACCAGGTAATAGCAAACACTTGCAAGCAGAATCCCGTATGCCAGCAGAAAGCTTACTCTCGCTTTATTTATAAAGCCGCAGCAGCTGGTGTTTGCACATTACAGGCACTCACGAGAAGCGTGTGTGACGATTGATATAGGCGGATTGAGGAGGGGCAAGTAAACGATTCCATTTATGCACAAACCTCCTCAATCACGCCCTACAGGACTGCAAGGGAGTAGATTGCTTTGCTGGCTCAGGATGACAAGCAGGGAGCGGGAAAAGATCCTTCGCTACGCTCAGGATGACAAGATCAGGCTGTAGGGCGAGATTGGAGGTGCCGGATAATTCCAGTCCAAAGAGCGCATTGCACCTCCAATCCGCCATTTTATAGTGACCGGGGGAAAAGATGGCTTCGCACGGCGGATTGGAAGCACGACAAGATTCTCGTTGGTCGAAGTTTCCGGTGCTTCCAATCACGCCCTACGTCTACGCAATAGGAACAGGCGAGACAGTTCCCTACGAGACCACATAATAAGAACAGGCAAGCCAGTTCTCTACGAAATAGCAGTTAAGACAAAAACACTTCTCATCAAATTACTTGCTTATCCCGCAACTGGTCAAT
>Ga0123334_1003311_pt1 | contig 17550 bp, 10 predicted proteins | sample BiotimSIPDNA_FD_89706 | JGI IMG/M metagenome (GOLD analysis project Ga0123334, IMG submission 89706) | Anaerobic biogas reactor microbial communites from Washington, USA - Biogas_R1 time_0 SIP DNA | ecosystem: Engineered > Bioreactor > Anaerobic > Unclassified | place: Washington, USA... | reverse complement strand
TCTTGGATGCCAGTTTATTGGGTGAAAATGCCTACCTGGTCAAACAGCGTGAAAAGGAATTTATGAACAAGTCCATGGGTGAGATCATCAAGACGATGACCGACCTGGCCGATATCGTGTATTTCTCTGCCCGCAAACTCAGCTCTTCGAGGGGTGGTGGTATTTGTACCAACAACGAGAGCATATACAAAGAATTGGAGGCTCTGGTGCCTCTGTATGAAGGCTTCCTGACCTACGGTGGTATTTCCATCCGTGAAGTGGAAGCAATGGCTGTTGGTTTATACGAAACCTTGGATGAAACCATGATTTCACAGAGCCCCACCTTTATCAAATACCTGGTGGATGAAGCCATGAAAATGAACATCCCGATGATTACCCCTGCCGGTGTGCTTGGTGCTCACGTGGATGCCATGAGTTTCTGCGCCCACATACCACAGTCCCAATATCCCGCCGGCTCCCTTGCCGCCGCCTTCTTCTTGATCTCCGGCGTTCGTGGTATGGAAAGAGGATCGATCTCCAACCAGCGCGACGAGGAAGGCAACGAAACGTATGCTGACATGGAATTGTTGCGTTTGGCTGTTCCCAGAAGGGTATTCACCCTGTCACAAATCAAGTATGTGCTTGACAGACTACACTGGCTCTATGATAACCGCGAACTGATCGGTGGTTTGAAGTTTGTCTACGAACCTACCGTGCTCCGATTCTTCATGGGTAAATTGGCCCCCGTTTCAGATTGGCCTGAAAAACTCATGACTAAGTTTAAAGCTGACTTCGGTGAAAGTTTGTAAAACATGGTTTACTAAAAAGATGGCATTCCGTATTGGGATGCCATCTTTTTTGTTACCCGGCTTGTCGGTGTGTTTATGCGTGATGCTTTTGCTGGCTGACTGCGGTCGGCAGCGGGGCGACGAGGTCAGGCATACAGACAAGGAAACGCCTGGTTTCGAAGCTGTCGATGATTCAGACGACCTGGCCGATTGGTTGACCTACCAGGGTGAAGGCTGGTCCATTCGCTATCCTTCCTTATTTTCCCTTGATACCACTGGCTACCTGGGTAGCAGCTTGATTCTGTATTCTGCCTTGACAGACGATGGTGACCAGTATTCCGACAACATCAGTGTGTCTGTGGTTGACCTGGCTGGTATAGCCGCTGACCTGGATGGCTATGTGAAGCGTTGCGAACAGTTTATCACTCAGTACACCGAGGATCCTGAAATCTTACTCAGCGATCGTCGTCGATTGCATGGGCATTCGTATCATGAATTGGTTTATTCTGAGAAGCAACCGTCGTTCAGGTTGATTCGGGTGCAGCATATTCGGGTCAAGGATGGCAAAGTGTATGTTGTGACGTTGACCTGCGAGGATGCTGTCTACGATCTTTGCAAGGATACTGGCGAGACCATCCTGAAAAGCTTCTCGATTCTGGATTAGCTTTTTTCTTCCTTCTTTCTTCCTTTTCCTCTTTGATGCCGCTCCCCTTACGGAGTCGCTTTCTCTTGTTCCTTCGAAACCGCTCCCCTTACGGGGCTGTGTATTGTCTCCAGTACCCGTTCCTCAGGGCTGTCTAGGGGACGCCAGCCCTGAGGAACGGGTGTCGGAGACAATACCCGATTCCGCCCCAAGGGGAGCGGAATCGAAGGGAATAAGAGATTCCCGCCCTAAGGGGAGCGGAATCGAAGGAAAAATAGATTCCGTCAAAGGAGAGCGGGACATAAAAAACAATCCCGCTCATATTAGGGCGGGATTGAACTATAAAACGAAGAATCGCTAGAATAATTACTTCACTTCAAATTCGTAGAGAGCACACGATTCACGTTCAGGCATTTGGAAAACCAAACGCACATCCTGCGCTTTGACAGGCTCGAAGGAGACAGTATTCAACACATCCTTTTTGGAGACGTAATCCTCCGTATTCACCACATCCTTCCATTCGCCATCTTCAGCCTTGTACTGAATTTTCCACCAGAGCGGAATGCGGCAACCACCCCAAGGGCCATCGTCGTACCAGTACACAGCGGCACTGGATACCGTTTCGGGCTGTTCAAAGGTGAGACCTATCCATTCGGTGGCGTTGTTTTTGGGCCACAAGGAGAAGAAAGGCACCTTGCGGTCGTTGGAATGAGCAGGTCCAAAACCATCGTTGACCGTATTGAGTGAACGGTTGCGGGTGGAAGCGGAGACCTTGGCCTTGGTGGAAATGGTGGGCATAGGTTCGGGTTTACTGGCTTCCACGGTTCGGGGAATCCAGACAGCCATTTCACCCTGACCTCTGTTGGCCCAAGCATAGAACGGTATGGCTTTAATGGTTTTCGGTACGCGAATGATTTCCTGGTTGGGACCTTTTTTGGTGGAGAGTGCGTTGGCTTCCAAACGGACAATGCCTTTCAGTTCGGTAGGCAGGTAGGCGGTGGCCGTGATAGGCGCGTTGTCTTCCAATACCGTGTTCAACACTTTTTCATCGTTGTCGGGCCATTCCAGGCAGTATACGATGGGTCCACGTTCGAGAGACACCTTGCCCAGGTCGTCTTCCACCATGTCGTGGGCTTGAACCCGTTTCACAGACATCGGGAAGGAAAGAGAGACCTTGTCGCCTTTTTTCCATTTACGATTCAAGGCAATGTAACCGTCGGCTCCGATGGCATAGGGGGTTTCGACACCGTTGATCATCAGTTTGACAGGTTCGGTTTTGGGGTTGACATAGCGGTACAGGTCGGAAGGCACGGGCTGGTTTTTGGCCCAACCGGGTACGCGGATCATCAGCGTAAACGCTTTGGCTTTCTTGGGGGTGATTTCCATGGTGACATCACCGTTCCAGGGATAGTCGGTCTTTTGGGTGATGTGTACGGGGTTTTTCTGGATGGTCAACTCGGATTCACTTTGCATGAAGAGGTTGACGTAGAGCTTTTCGTCTTTCTGGGCGTATACATAACCAGGTATGGAGGGAATGAAGCGGCAGACATTGCTGGGGCAGCAGGCACAACCGAACCAGGCGCTGCGGGAGTGCTGGCCGACGGATTCCAGGGGGTTGGGGTAGAAGAAGCGGTCGCCTTCGAGGCTGACACCAGACAGCAAGCCGTTGTACAAGGTGCGTTCCAGTACATCATAGTACTTGGATTCACCGTGTAGCAGGAAAAGACGGTAGTTCCAGTAAACATTGGCGATGGCTGCGCAGGTTTCGCAGTAGGCAGACATGTTGGGCAATTCGTAGTTGCTACCGTAGGCCTCACCACTACCGGTGGCACCTACACCGCCGGTGACGTAGAGTTTCTTGCCGGCTACGTTTTCCCAAATCTTATCGATGGCGTGCAGGTAACTCTCATTGCCGGTCAAGGCTGCCACATCGGCCATACCTGAGTACATGTAATTGGCACGAACGGCGTGACCAACGGCTTCGTCCTGTTCGATGACGGGTTTGTGGGTTTGGCTGTATTCACCGCTGTGGCCTTTACCCTTGAGGTCAAGGAAGAACTTGGCCAGGTCAAGGTATTCTTTTTTGCCAGTGACACGGTACATTTTGGCTAAACCCATTTCAACGACTTGATGACCAGGCTCGTAGGCTAGTTTGCCGGGCCCGAAATCCCTGACCAGCAAATCGGCGTTCTTGATGGCGATGTCCAGCAAGTTGCGTTTGCCGGTGGCCTGGTAGTGCGCCACGGCGGCTTCGTACAGGTGGCCGCAGTTGTACAACTCATGACTGAGGTCGGGGTCCTTTTCCCAGCGTTTCTCACCCACCCATTCGTGGAGAGCTCCGGGTTTGCCGGCCGTCCTGGCAGTATACAGGTAACCGTCGGGCTCCTGTGCTACCCTGATGTATTCGATGAGGCTATCCATTTGAGCATCTAGCTGGCTGTTGGGGTACATCTGGATGGAGTAGGCAGCCCCTTCGATGATCTTGTAGATGTCAGTATCGTCGAAAGTAAATTGAGTATCAAAATAACCGGGTATCAGTTTGCCGGCTTTTTTGAAGTTGTCCACACGTCCGGTGTTGTAGCAATGACCCAAGGCTATGGGGATGGTAATATCCTGGTTGATGCGGATACGTGGTGCCCAGAACTGATCGGTGGCTTTGACAGCGACAAAGGATACCGGATTGATGGGGTAGTCTTGCTTGAGTGGCGTGTTGGCTGGTTTAGCCCACAAGGGATTCAGCAAGGAAACGGCCAGCAAGCAAAGGCTGGAGGTTAGGATTTTTCTCATGGATGGAGCTATTGTTGTTAGTGATCTTCAATGAATCAGAATGCTTGTCTTTATGGTTGTGGTTGGTCGGTTTTGAACACCTGGATGTTCCAGATTCCGGGCAATGAGTGATTGATTTGACCGCCTGTGAACGTGACGCGGACGTAGCGGGTGGTGACACTTTTTCTGTCTTTCATGGGACTGCCGGTTTCGCGATTGGTGCGTCGGTCAGCAAAGATAACCCAATTTTTGGCATCGACTGAGGTCTCAATGAGGTATTGGTAGAACAGAGAGGGTTGTTCAAACTGGATCCAGACATCGGTAATGGGGAGTACCGCTTGCAAATCGACCTCTACCCATTGGCCGGGTTGTGCGTTGGCTGCCAACCAGCGGGTGGCGTTGTTGTTGTCGGTGATGTAGCGGGATATGAAATCCTGGCTGAATACCGAAGAGGCGTTGACCCGTTTGTCGCTGGCCAGGTCTGTGGAAGTCACGCTGCTGGGTTGCAGGAAGCCCAGCCCTTTGTGGGTGGGAATGACAGGCTTGATGTGCCCGTCGGATTCAAAAAGGATCTTGTCTACGGCGGGTTGGAAGGCTGAATGGGATGACTGAGCGGGTAAGGCTTGTCGGTGGTATACGAGGAGGAAGTCGTTGCCCTCTTTTATTACAGATGGATGACCGGGTGATAACACCCTGCTGTTTGACTGGCCTGTGAGCAGCACATTGGCATCGGCCGATTCAAAGGGGCCGAATGGTTGATGACTTGTGGCATACCGGATGATGGTCCCTGTGCCAGCAGGATCAGCGGCTGTGTAAAGCAAATAGTAACGTCCCTCTCGTTTAAACACAAAAGGGCTTTCTAGAAAGTCCTTCAATTGGTCGGCGGGAATTACCCGGGTTGAGCCAGGTCTGCCAGTTTTCAGGTTGACCTCCATGACGTGACATTGATAGCCGGTGGCCTTTTCCCAGGTGGCCCAATAGAAATAAGCGTTGCCATCATCGTCAAAAAAGGCTTTGCCATTCAAGGGTTTGGTGCCGTTTTCCCTGGTTGAGGTGCCAGGGATGCCCCCTTGTTCACCGAACATCAGCGTCCAGGGACCGATGGGGGTAGCACCGTAGGCCATGGTCATTTTGTCGGCTTCGCAGGCGTAGAGGTAATTTTGACCATCAGGCCCTTGAACGACATCGGGTGACCAGGCGTTAACGGGCACGTTGCCCTTCATGGGAACGAGAGCCCAGTTGACAAAATCGCTGGAGGTCCAGGCTTGTAAGGTTGACGTGGCGCCAGCAGGCGTTTGACCTGTCCCATATAGGTAATAAGTGTTGCCAAAACGACGAACGGAGGGGTTGGCCGCAAAAGATGGAACCAAGGGATTGGTGGCGCCAGGGCTGTTGAACCAGGGCTTGGGGTCCAAGGCCAGGGTTTTGTTGCGCAAAGACAACTCCATGTCCTCGTCGAAGAATTGGCAAAGGAATTTGTACATGGCCGGGTCGTACTTTTTCAGTTTTTCCCGGGTGTCCACCGGACCATGTACCCCATTGGGGGTTGCAGCGTAACGGTTGGTGTTGAAAAAGGATTGAACCGCTTCGGCAAAGTATTCTTCCTTGTTATCCATGGCGTAGGTGTTGGCCCACAGGCCTTTTTCCTTGGCCTTCTGGTAAAGGGCTTCCAGCTTGTCGTTGATGCCGGGAATCGCAATGGGCATGCCCCCAATTTGGTACATATGAGCGAATTCGTGGACAAGGATGCTTTCACCTTCGTAGCGGTCGCCTTCCAAAGCCAATACATTTTCTTCGCCAAAGCTGCAGCTATAGTCGCTTTCGGGACTGCCGCCAAAGCCGCGTGCCCGCCAGTTCCAGTATTTGCGGCTTTCTTCGGTGTCGCACATTTGGGCGTATTCGGGTAGTTCACAGACCCCTTCGTGTTCGCCAACAATCATGATACGGCTCCCTTTTTCCACCAACGCCTGTTTCACGTCGGCCCGTTTGTAGAGCATTTCCAGGATGATGGTACGGGCTACGAGCAAGGCTTCATCCCTGACCCGTTCGGAGGCAATGATGGGTATGCCGTCTGCATCCACGTATTTCTTGTAGAAGTCATGGCATTTCAGGGTAGAGGGAATGCCGGAGACCTGAGCCGGAGGAATGACGACTTTGTCGTTGGCTGCGAAGGCTGTGCCAGTCAAGGCGTTGCCAGCCAACACGAAAGTCAGGCAAAGGATTGTCACTCGCAGCAGGGAAAAGGGATGATGGGGCATGGATTTGTATTTGTTAACGTTGATTCAAGGTGAGTTGGGTGGGCTGTTGTGATAAGCTGATGCGGTAGGAACCTCTGCCGGAGGGTGTTAAGGCCGATGTTTCGTACGTTTTCGCAGCCTCTCCACGGGCCGGTGTGCTGACCTTCAGGAAGGCTTCGGGTGTATGGGCGTCGGCGGGTAGGAGGGTAAGCGTAACCGCGCCGGTCTGGGTGTTGTAGGCCACCGATTGGAACTGGCCGGCGTCAAGAGTGAGCCACAAGCCGACGGGTGCCAGGTAAACCCTATTCTTGCCGGCGGTGGTCAATTCGAATGTGACCACGTTGCCTTTTTCCACCGTGTTGCCACCAAAGCCCAGCCAGCCGAAATCATCGTGCTGATACAAGTAGGCCGAGGTGTTTACTGCATAACCGTAAAAACCGGAACCGTAATCGCCCGTGATGCCGTCGTTGGCCAGGGTTTGGGGGAAGGAATGGAAGGCGCAGGGGGCGAAACCATCCCTGGTGATGTTCGAAATGGCGCCCATGAGACCACCGTAGCCTACGCGGAGCAGGTAGAGGTCGTTAGGCCTTTCTCTGTAGGCGTGTAACACAGGTATGGCGTTCAGGGCTGAACCGTAATGGTGGATCATGCGTTCGAAGCGGGAGAGTTTGCCACCGTAGAGGAAGTCCCAGAAGCGGCGGGCATTGCCGTTGTAACCCCAATGTGGCACGGTATACATGTAAGCCAGGATGGCGTTGAGGGTCACGTTGGCCTTGTAGTGGGAGTTGAAGTACTTGGCCCACATATAGACTTCTTCCTGACCGGTGGAGTCCCAGGGCATTTCGCTGCCGAAGGGGTAGTCCAGACTAGCCCAATGGTAGAAGCGAACTTTCATGCCCAGGTAGAGGGTGTTGGCAAGGTCGTCCATGCCTTCAGCCCGTAAATCTTCGAGGATGTAGACAAAGACACTGCCTTCCATCTGGCCGTGCATGGCGTAGCCAGGCGACTTGTCGAGCATGGCGATGGCTGTGTGAGCCGCGTTTTCCAGATACCAGCGCCAGTTGCGTTGAGAGACGTAGTCCTGGTGGTTGCGGGCCAGTTTGTACAGGGCCCAATGGGCGGCGGCCACATGGGGGTAGTTGTAGGAACGACCGGGGGATTCGGCTTCTTTCTTGTTCCAGGAGGGGAAACCGCCGTATTGTCCCCAACGTACGGAGGAGCTGTAGGTGCCGGTTGGCATGGAGTCGGGTTCGTAGTAGAACATACTTTTGCGAACGGCGTATTTGAGGGGACCCTCGTTGTATTGGATGCCACCCCAGATGGTCTGGTTTACAAAGTCTTCCAACTTGGCTACCTCGGTTTTTTCAGGTTGGACCACCTGCTTCATGATGGCTCCCAGCCAACTGCCGGCACCGCCTTCATCGCTCAGGCCGCAGATCCAGGCACGGGCGTCCTGGGTGACTTGCTCCTGTTTTTCATAGTCGTAGGTGATCACAGAGGGCGCTCTGTTGAAGGGGTCGTCCTTGACATCAAACCATTGCTTGGTGGTCAGGAAGTTGCCATAGGCGGCTAAGACGGTGGCTTCCGGATCAATTACCTTGTAACTGATGGTTTGGCTCAGGCCATCGGCATAGGTGATGGTGAGTCGAGCCCTGCCCCAGGCTTTGCCCTGAACATCCAGTGTTTTCCAGCCTTGAGGAGTTGGTTTGCCTTCCTTTAGTTGCAAGGCTCCTGCCGGCTCAACGGTCAGTTTCTTGATGGTTGAAGGGTAGTTGATGAAGAGTTTGCCTTTGACATCGGTAGGCAGGACATAACCGGGAACACCAATGGTGGCGGGGCGTTTGTTGGCAACAAGGGTGTTTTCCACTTCACGCAGGGAGTTGGCCAGGAGGAACTTCAGGCCGTAACTCTTGGTTGCACCGGGCTTGAGTAGGGTGGAGGTGGGATGGTTCCATTGTTCCACGCCTTTCCAAGCGGTTTCTGCATAGGCTTTGGTGTGGACCATCCATTCGTGAAGGCCTTCAAAAGTATAGCCTATGGGAGTGGGATCGTCCTGAAGGGGGCGGTAGTTTTCGAAAGGCGATAGACCGTGAGGGACCACCACCAAGACCTTGCCTTCACCGTTGAGCTTGACCACCTGCAGATAACCGGCATCCTTGCCGATGTAGGGATCGAAGAAGACATTCTCGGCATGAGCCTGGTCGAGTGATTTCTGATTGAAATTGTTGTTGAACACCAGCGGTATGCCCAATGCGCCGATTTCCAGTGGCTTGTCCGATGTGTTGGTCAGTTCGAAGCGCAGTATCAGGTGAGCGCCTTCTTTTTCCCAATAACGGATGACACGCAGGGGTAAATCGGCGGGCAAGGTTTTGGCCAGGTTGGCAGCAGCCAGCACGGTGGTATCCGTGGTGGGCAGGGCTTCTACTTCAGCCCTGGCCTTGGCTGTGGAGGCGAAGGTCCAGTCGGTACTGCCTTCTACCCGTACGCCGATGTTCAGGTCACCCAAATGGTAGAACCTGTCTCTATCCCGTTGGGTAAGGCGGTCCCCCGGGGTATAGTCGAGGGTGCTGTTGTCGTTGGCCTTGAGGGAAGCCACCGTCTGAGAGGCATTCAGCAATTCGAGTTTAAAGAGTGAGGTTTCGAAGGCTTGCGTGCCTTTTTCAACACCCAACGTGGCGGGTCCGCGGTTGGCGCGACGGTATTGAGCCTGGGCTACTTGGGTGAAGGCCAGTAGGCAAATCAGGGTGATGGCAGCCGTAAGGCAGCTGCGCGATGGCATGGTCATTCTGTTTGTCATAAAGCTGGTTTATCGTTTTTCTTGACCCTGAAGAAGAGGCCTTCATGGGGTTCCAAGACTGTTTTGATGGGTTTTTTAGTTGTGCCGTTTTTTTGTTTGCCCCACACATCGACCAGGATTCTGGGCTCTTTGGCTACATAGAAGCGACCTTTTTCCAGGGTATGGTGGTACACGGTGTTGGCGTTCCAGTCATAATCGAGGGCGGTTGGTTCATTGGCTCTGTTGAGGAACAGGAAGGCCACATCGCCATTGCTCAGCGCCCTGACCAGGATGTCTACATTGTTGAGGGTCATGTATTTGAATCCGGAATGACCGAGGCTGTCCTGGTTGATGGCCAACGCCTCAGGGTTGCACAAGATGTCCCTGTCGGCTGTACTCATCGTTCGCAGGTCGTTGCCGGCCATCAGTGGAGCGGCCATCATGCACCAAATGGCCATATGAGAGCGGTATTCGGTTTCTGTTTGGTTGCCGTTGCCTATCTCCAGCATTTCCAGGTCGTTCCAATGACCTGGGCCGGCGGCATCGGCTACTTCTACGGCTTTGTCAAGTATCTGTAGGACGCCTACGCCACCCCAGTTGAAGGTGCAATCGAAGCAATCCCTGATATCGGGGGTGATGCGCCAGAGGTGTCCGATGCCTTTGCCCCATTTCCAGGGCTCGTTTTCTCCCCATTCGCAGATGCTCAACACGATGGGACGTCCACAGGCTTTGAGCGCGTCACTCATGGTTTGGTATGCGGCTCTGGCGTTTTGGCCTTCGTTGGAACACCAGTCGTATTTTAGGTAGTCTACTCCCCATTCGGCGTACTGCCTGGCATCCTGGAATTGGTAACCGCGGCTGCCGGGACGCCCTTGACAAGTCCTGCTGCCGGCGCAGGAGTAGACGCCGAATTTGAGTCCTTTGCTGTGAATGTAATCGGCCAGCGCTTTCATGCCATTTGGAAAATGCGCGGAGTCGGGCACGATGTTGCCCACGGAATCGCGGCTCACCTGCCAGCAGTCGTCGATGACGATGTATTCGTAGCCGGCCTCTTTCATGCCTGTTGCGACCATAGCATCGGCCATTTCCTTGATAAGGGTTTCGCTGACCTTGCAGCCAAATTTATTCCAACTGTTCCAGCCCATGGGTGGGGTGGGAGCCAATTGGTCGAATGTCGGAGATTGGGCGTTAACCAAACAGCAGACGAAAAGGAAGAGCATGCTGCTGGTAAAGGTGTGTCTCATGGCTGGTGGGGCGTTGCGGGGATTATTTGCAAAGACAAAAAACGGAAAAAAAGCCCAATTGGACTGCAACAAATGTCCAAAAGGATAGTACGATTCTATACCAGGGGTGATGGTTGGAAAGGTGCATTCAAATTTAGTTGTATTTTTGTTGCAACATCTTGAATCCTGAATACCATGCGTCACAGTCTATCCTTCCTTATAATAGCTTGTACCATCCTGGTTGCCTTCTCCGCTCCTTTGAAGGCGGCCTCCGGTTTCACGTTTCGTCATTACGAGATGAAACATGGATTGTCGTCCAATACGGTTTATGGTATCATCCAGGATGAAGAGGGGTATATCTGGATAGGGACCGATGACGGACTCAACCGCTTTGATGGACGGGACTTCAAGGTGTATAGATCAAGTGGGAGAGAGCTGGGTTCCATTCTGGGTAATCATATTTACTCCTTGTTTCAGGATAGGGATGGGTTTATCTGGGTTGGTACAGACAGGGGGCTTTGTTGGTACGATCCGGCAAAAGACAGCTTTGAAGCGCTGTTAGTCCCGGGTGAATCTACCCAACTCATCACAGAACCTGTGCAGTTTATTAACCAGGATAAAAACGGTCAACTATGGTTCTCGGTATACGAGAGCGGGGTGTACCGGTATGATAAAGAAACGGGCAAGTGTAAGCTTTTTGATTTCAAGGATTTCTCAGTAAGTCGTACCAGAGGTGCCAGCTTGATTAGCTTCTACATTGATAAGCAGGATCAGGTATGGGCTGCCTCCAACAATTCGAGGCAAAAGCTGTACAAACTTGACAAGACCAGCGATTCCTTCAAACCGGCTTTGGTCAATATGGACGAAAGGGAGCTGGCAGGCATTGCTTTTTATGGTCTTACGGAGGATGCGTTCGGCAACTTGTGGGCCGGTTCCTGGGAAAGCGGGCTGTTTACCATCGACAGGGTCAATCAAACGGCCTATCGCTTTTTCAAGGAAGCCGGACAAAAGAACTTGCTGCACGTCCACTCCTTGATGGAATATGAACCTGGCACGTTGTTGATTGGCTCTGATGAAGGTTTGTCCAGGTATTCGATTACCCATCAAACCCTGACCACTCAATCGACTGAGGTCTTGTCCAACAAGTTCGTATACCCCATTTTCAAGGATAAAGAGGGTGGCCTTTGGGTGGGTACCTATTATGGGGGCGTCAATTATTATTCCCCTAACCAACGTACGTTCACGGCTTATGTGCACAATCCGGATGAACCGTCCATCAGTGGCAATGTCATCAGTTCCCTTTGTGAGGACAGACAAGGTATGATCTGGGTGGGTACTGACGACGGTGCCTTGAATCGATTTGATCCGGGCTCAGGACGATTTTCGCATTATGAGGCTGGTAAGGGCAAGTTGTCTTTCCACAACGTACACGGGCTGTGTATGGATGGTGATGATTTGTGGATAGGGACCTATACGGGCGGTTTGAATGTGCTCGACACCAGAACGGGACGTTATAGATATTACAACTCCTTAGCCTGGGATACGACAACCCTTGATGGTAACAGCGTCTATTCGGTCTATAAAGATAAGGAGGGTGTTATCTGGGTGGGTACCATGTGGGGTATCAACCGCTACAACAGGGCTACCGACAATTTTAACCGGGTGTTGCGTACCAACAGCACTACCATTGCTATGCTGGAACACGAAGGGGTGGTCTATTTTGCCACGCAGGGCAAAGGGCTCTATGCCTTCAATAAGCGAACGGGCGTGTGGAAGCGTTATTATTACGACGCTTCCAATCCTGCATCCATCATCAGCAACGATGTGTTGACCTTGCATGTTGACCAAAAGGGCCGTTTCTGGATAGGTACCGGTAGCGGTATCTGTCAGTTCGATGCCAAAACCAGCCGTTTCACCCCGCTTGATGTGCCCATCCCCAGTAATAGTATCGGTTTTATTACCTCAATGGACAACGTCCTTTGGGTTACCACCACCAAAGGGTTGATCCGGTATGATGTGAGCGATGGCACAACCAGGGTGTTTACCGTGGGGGATGGTTTGAGTAGTGAACAGTTTACGCCTGCTGCCGGGCTGAAAAGCCGTTCTGGCTTGATATACCTGGGCTCTGCAAAAGGATTGAATACGTTTGATCCATCCAAAATTGAGATCAATCCTTATGTTCCACCAGTCGTTGTGTCAGATTTTCAATTGTTTAATGAGTCGGTTTCCATGGTTGAGTACCTGAAGACCAACAGGCACGGAGAACGCTTTTTGCAACTGCCCTACAACAAAAACTTCATCACGCTTTCGTTTTCAGCCCTCAGCTTTTTTGCTCCGGAGAAGAACAACTATGCGTACAAACTTGAGGGGTTTGATACTGAATGGAGCCGTGTGGGTAAACTGACTCAAGCGACCTATACCAACTTGATGCCGGGTACGTATGTTTTCAAGATCAAAGCGTCAAACAACGATGGGGTATGGAATCAGGATGGGTACAGCCTCAAGATTGTCATCAAGCGTCCAGTTTGGTTCAGCAACTTGTTTTTGGTCGTGTACGCCTTGGGCATCATCGTCGCTTTGTTTTTTCTCTACCGCTTTTTACGTAAACGCCAGGAAGAACGGCAAAACAATCGCATACGCAAATTCAAGGATGCACAAGAAAAAGAAATTTTCGATGCCAAGATCAGTTTCTTCACGGCCATTGCTCATGAGATACGTACACCTGTCAGTTTGATCATGGGACCTCTGGAACAATTGATGAAGCATACGGATAAAATGACGGAGGTGTTCAAGGAAGATTTGGGCATCATCGACCGCAATGCCCAGCGATTGTTGTTCCTGGTCAATCAACTACTCGATTTCCGTAAGATCGAACAGGAACCCATGCAGCTCCATTTGGTGGATTGTCCCGTTTCTACCTTGATGAAAAGCATCTTCCAACGTTTCAAGCCTTTCTTTGTGCTGAAGAACATTCAGTTTGAATATACCTGCAACAATGAAGGGCTGATTGCCAGGGTGGATGAAGAAAACCTGACCAAGGTGGTGAGCAATTTGTTGAACAATGCGGGCAAATACACCAAAGATAAAGTGGAACTGGCGTTGATCACCCACGAAGAAAGCCATCAGTTTGAAATTCGGGTGACCGACAATGGGGTTGGTGTTCCCCAGGATGAACAAACCAATATTTTCAAACCTTTCTATCAGGTTTCAGTGGGCAATAAACCAGGCACCGGTATTGGTCTCTACCTGGTGAAGACCATCGTGGACGCTTGTGATGGCATCATCAAGGTTCAAAGTGAGCCTGGTCAAGGATCCATCTTCTCCGTGTTCCTGCCCATTATCTCGCCGGCCAGCGATTCTGTTCTGGCTGACGGTTTAACCATCCCCACTAAAGAGGTGATGGAAGACAAGCCGTTGCCTGAGGTGGAAAAGGTGGAGCCCGGCAACGATATGTCTGTCGTCCTGGTGGTGGAAGATAACGAGGATATGCAGCAATTCCTTTGGAAAAACCTCAGCGTCAATTATCGGGTGCTATTGGCAGCCGATGGTCTGGAAGCCATCAAGGTGTTGGAAAAGAACCAGGTTGATTTGATTGTCAGCGATATTATGATGCCCAACATGGACGGCATCACTTTCTGCCAACACTTACGCAGCAGTTTCCTGTGGAATCACCTGCCTTTTATTCTGTTGACGGCAAAAACCAACTTGTCAACCAAAATCGAGGCCATGGAAACGGGGGCTGATGCCTACATTGAAAAACCTTTCTCGATGACTTACCTGGCCGCTCAGGTCAAGAACTTGCTTGATTCCCGCAAGGCGTTGCAAGCCAAGTTTGCAGAGACGCCCTTCATGTCGCTCAAGAGTATGGCCGGCAACAAGGCTGACGAGGATTTCTTACTTAAGGTCAATGATTTGATTGAAAAGAACATCGCCAACGTTGATTTCTCTGTGGAACAGTTGGCGGAATCGCTCTGTGTAAGTAGTTCAGGCTTATATGCCAAGATAAAAACCTTGTCTGGTATCACGCCCAACCGTCTGCTCATATTGGTGCGCCTTAAGAAGGCGGCCGAGTTGTTGTGCTCGAACGATTTCAGGGTCAACGAAGTGTGCTACATGGTTGGCTTCAACAATCCATCCTACTTTGCCAAATGCTTCCATAAGCAATTTGGCATGCTGCCTAAGGATTTCAAGGCCAATAACCCTGAATGTCCCAAGCCGATGGATTGAGCCCTGGTGGGGTTGTTGAGCCTGTGGGTGAATCAGTCAGGAAGCTGAATGTATCGCATTTGCCTGAGTATCGCTCCTTGCCTGCGTTTGATGTAGGGGGAGGGATAGGCTGAATTGAAGCGTCTCGGGTTGGGCAGGGTGGCGGCAATCAATGCTGACTGCCCGGCTGATAGCCTGGCGGCCGATGTGTGGAAGTGCTTTTTGGCTACTGCTTCTGCCCCATACAGTCCTTTGCCGGTTTCCATGCAATTCAGGTACACTTCCAGGATACGGTCTTTGCTCCAGAAAACTTCGATGAGTACCGTGAAATAGACTTCCAGGCCTTTTCGGACCCACGAAGATTTGGGCCATAGGAAGACATTCTTGGCTGTCTGTTGGGAGATGGTGCTGGCGCCTCTGGGCCGTTTGCGCCACTTGTTTTCCTTGGTTGCCTTTTTGATTTGTACCACGTCAAAGCCCCAATGTTCGTAAAAACGCTGGTCTTCTGAAGCGATGACAGCTCGTTTCAAGTGATTGGAGATGTTCTGCCTGGATTTCCAGTCGTGTACAAGGGTCGGCTTCATGCCATCACCCAACTGCTCTACCGTACGAATCACCATCAGAGGGGTCACTGGGACGGGGATGATGCCATAGATGATGACGGCCAGGATGGTCGACAGAAAGAAAAAAATCACCAGGCGTTTCAGCAGGCTGAGGGCCTTACGGATTGGTTTCATGCGGTGTGTCTTAATGGTTGCGGGTTACCAGTCCAACAGGCGTTTCTGGCCTTCCAGGGCTCGGATGTCGGTAACGTCCTGACTGACCTCGATGGTGCCTTTGTACGCGCCGTCAGCATCTCTGAGGGCAAAATAACGGATGTGAATAAAACGGTCTTTAAATGGAATCCAAAAATCGGCATGGTCTTTTTCGCCGGCCTTGAAGGCATCAACAATGGCATTGACAATGTGTACGCTTTCCTTGGGATGGCAATTCTGCACCGTACGCCCGATGATGGCCTTCGAACGGGCGAAAATCCGGTGCTTGGCGCCTGAAAAGTAGCGCACCTCGTCGTTTTCATCCACAAAGGTGATGTCAACGGGTAGGTTTTCCAACATCAACCGAAGTTGTTCCGGGGTCAACAGTCCGGTGTCCAGGTCGACAAGGTTTTTCCTGATTGGTTCCTGAAGTTGGACCGTGGTCTCGGGGAGGGCAGGGGCATCGATGTAACACCAGCCAATTTCGGCACAGGCGCTGAGCAGACCATTCCAGGCATGTTCGGGGATGGCTTTCAATGCCACCGGAAAGACAATGTGTTCTTCTCTATAAACGATGGGCAACACCACGGCCGAAAGGTTGGCCAGTTCCCGGTTAAGTACCTGGCTGTCTGGTAAACCGTTCTGGAAAAGGGCCTGTAGTTGTTTCAGGCTCCGACGGAAATCGTCGTGAAAGGACCACATGAGTTGCAGACACCGGTATTGTGGGACCGTCTTTTCGATGTATGGGAATAGTACGTGCTCTTTTTTTATATAGTGTAACTCATAATCTTCCAGGCTTTTAAACAGCAGGATGAACGACTCCCTCAACTCGGTTTTATTGGCCGTTGGTTCAAGGAAGTACTGCTTGGAAAGGTGGCGGATACCGGCCATGATGTCTTCAACGGCTCTGTTCTCCTGCATGAGGTAGTGCAGCAAATGGTTTGGCGCTGGTTCGCAGGTTTGCGCGAGCAGTTTGTTGGAAAAGGCGTTGATGAGCTTGCCAACCATTGCTTTGACGCGTTCAAATGGCAGATCCGTCTGGAGCAGGTGGTCCAACACCAGCATGGTATCCATTGCGTCGGCCGTGTCCAGTACCTGGGCGTACTGTTGGTGGAGTTGCTTGCCAGGTTCGCCTTGCACCAGTCTGGTGGCGTAGGTATAAAGCTGGTTGATGCGTTCGGAGGGTGGGAGAATGCCTTCTATCATGGGGTGTCGTTTGTCGATGCCGGATTCGACAAATGTAAGGGATAAATCGGATTCTTGAAAGACCAGTGGATGGCTTCAATTACGTTCTTCTCTTTCCCTTCGATGCCGCTCCCCTAACGGGGTCGGGTATTGCCTCCAGTACCCGTTCCTCAGGGCTGGCGAACGCTTCGACATCGGCGCCAATCGCTCGTCTCAAGTGACTCGCGAGGTTGGCCTTGCCGATCTCAAAGCATTCCCTGCACCCTTCGTCAATGGTACTGGATTCAACACCCAACCCCTTAGGCGGTCCGCTCCCGCAGTGACACCATCCAACGACCTCGTAGGAAAGTGCCAAGAAAACAGAAGAAACAACGTCAGATGCTATCAATGACACAATCGAGTTTCAAGCCAGTTGGAAAACGCCAGTTTTCGAAACGGCTCACTGAGCGATTGTCCCAACAGAAAGAGTAGACGTTTTTGCCCTATAGAGAGATGTTGGGTTTTGAAGTAACAATCTTAGTCAAATACCTTCTTTCTAGGCTGTACTGCTTTATGAAGTTGAGGATATACAGTTGAATTGCTTTCCGGCTGAGGTTTGCATTGTTTGAAGCTAATGGATGGGGCTCATGGTTTCTGAGTGCAGTCTTTTGAGGCGCTCACTTATGGAGGTAGCGCTTTGATGATTTTGATGTCGGAGACAATACCCGACTCCGCCCAAAGGGGAGCGGAATCGAAGCAATCAGGAGATACCGCCCAAAGGAAACTATTCAAACCGTTATTTCTTATAAAAAAAGATAAAAAGGTCTTTATATATCTCGAAAAAATGTATCTTTGCTGCAACAAATCAAGGGTCAGATTTGTTTACAATAAAATTAAACTGCTTCTCTCCTTCGCTCAAGTTGCTTTTTGTAAGCATCTATATACCAAGTATTTAAGTGTTTTTTGTGATTTTCGTGTATTTTATTGATTATCAATGCATTAATTGAAATAAC
>Ga0123334_1003308_pt1 | contig 17557 bp, 16 predicted proteins | sample BiotimSIPDNA_FD_89706 | JGI IMG/M metagenome (GOLD analysis project Ga0123334, IMG submission 89706) | Anaerobic biogas reactor microbial communites from Washington, USA - Biogas_R1 time_0 SIP DNA | ecosystem: Engineered > Bioreactor > Anaerobic > Unclassified | place: Washington, USA... | reverse complement strand
GGAAGGGTCCCTCCAATTATTAGTCGGTCCAGCGTCTTCTTGCTTTTTAGATGCAATATAAGTCCGGTCCTCAACCCGGGCCACGTCCGAAGGGTGGCTACGAAACAAATAACAACCGGGTCGTTTTTCGGGATTAAGCGGAGTTGCAGCACCTGAATCTACCATTTCCTTTAATAAGTATTCATACTCTTTCTGAGAACCATCACACCAGTAGATCTGTTTGGGCTGACACAATTCAGCCATTTCACTAACCCATTTTTGAAGAGCTTTGTTCATGTTTTCCCCTTTCTATTGCTAAAGTTTAATATAAACAAAAATTAAATATTTTTAACTTTTCACATCCATGACTAAATATAAAAGTATCTCAAAATTCATAGTGATTTCACAACTACTTTTTTCAAAGTATAACAGGCGAAGTAATAACAAAAAATCACCTTTTATGGTGACAAAATAAAGCTTAAAATTTATTTTATTATTATCCAAGCCAGATGTCAACGAATAAAATCAATGTATACAGTATCTTCAATTAAAACTTTGTAAACAGCGGGGTTATTGGAATCGATTATTACAATTAAGTATTTAGGAGAATTTTCTTTGTTTGCCTTAGCGCTTTTTGTAAAAATTCCCGTGATTCATCCCACAAATTAAGATCTATTGTTTCTTCAACGGTAAAAAAATTGACCAGTCGGCCCTCAGGGTTAATGGTGATTGTTTGCAAATATTTCATCAAATATAAGCTGGTATTGATCAATATCTTTTGATCATTACGGTACCATCGGTAACTTAAATTTCCCAAACTAGCAACTACAATAGCCTCAACTCCCGCTTCTTCAGCCACCTCCCGTAATGCGGCATCGATAAAGGTCTCGCCATCCTCAACATGACCGGCGGGGATAATCCACCGGTTCGGGTTGGAATTACTGGTAACCAGCAAAAACTCAATTCTCCCATTTTCCTTGCGAAATACTACCCCGCCAGCCCTTTGCTCAACAGGTAAATTAGACATTTCACACCACTTACCACTTTCATTTAAATATGCTACTGCTTTTAAAACATAATTTTCTGCCTCCTGGCCCAGATATTAACCAGAATTCCGGCAGCCGCTAAACTCGATAGCATTGAACTTCCACCTGAACTAATAAAGGGAAGTGGGATACCAGTAATAGGCATAATTCCCATATTCATGCCCACGTTTTCCATTACATGAAAAAGAAACATCGACACCACTCCGGTAGCTACAATCGTCCCGGTTTTATCCCGGGCTTGATAAGCAATTCGGACTCCCCGCCAAATTAAAATGAAAAATAGAAATAAGACCCCAAAACCTCCGACAAAACCCAATTCCTCACAAAGAACCGCGAAAATAAAATCCGTATGGTTCTCCGGTAAATAACCAAGACGCCCCTGAGTCCCTCGAAACAAACCTTTGCCAAAAAACTGTCCCGAACCAACGGCGATTACTGCCTGTCTTACGTTCCACCCGCTACCACGGGGGTCCCGTTCCGGATTGATAAAACTAGTCAACCGGGCCACTTGATACTCTTTAATTGGCAACGGAGTGTCGAAAAAATAATGGGAAAGGAAGACCAAAGCAATAATGAATATTCCAGTAAATATTATTAATGACAATTTCCACCCTGGAGCGCCGGCAACATACATCATGATAAACATGATAAAAATAAAGACTAAAGCAGTCCCCAAATCCGGTTGAAGTAAAATCAATAATAATGGGCCACCGACATACAAAAAAGGCACAATAAAATTATAAAACGACTGCAAACTCTCTTTTTCCGCCAAATACTTACCGAAAGTGACAATTAAAAGCACTTTTGATATTTCCGAAGGCTGAAATCCAAACAACCAACTTTGAGCCCCATTTCGCTCGCTTCCTAAAGGAGTAAGCACCAAAAGTAACATGATAATATTCAAAACGTATAGTAATTGGGCCATTCGGTCGGAAATACGGTAATCAAAAAATAGTAAGGCGAATAAAACTGCAACACCGATACAGACCGCTACCGATTGTTTTTTAACAAATAGAAAAGGATCTCCAAAAGTAAGATCGATTTTGGCATGGGTGGCGCTATAAACCATTACTAATCCAATTATTATTAGTAATCCCACTACCGATAATAAGGTATAGTCCAAATTTTTAAGTAAGCGACGGTCCAATGCCATGCCCCCCAATATCGTCCAATACTTTTGATTTAATTATAGCCTGAAGCCATCTTCACGTCCAGTAGAAATTATTCCTATATACTGTGCATTTGTAAGGAATTTCTATTAAAATTACGAATCGTTAGCTTACGATAATCTGGGCGGGAAATAGGAACGATCTTCGATTCATATTCCTAATCAATCCTTAAGCTATTAAAGAAAAACGGCTTTTTTAAGAGCCGTCATTAACGCCTAATTCGCTTAACTGGGATATTGGCTATTAAGGATGCCGATAATTCACCGGAACTTAACGTAACCTCCATGGTATCCTCGTCAATATCCATGTACTTTGAAATTACCTCGATCAATTCTTCCTTGAGCATTTCCATTAAACCAGGCGCCACATTAGCCCGGTCATGGACCAACACCAGTCGAAGTCGCTCTACCGCCCGGTTTTTACTTGATGTTTCATCTTTAAAAAATTTGTTTATCAAATCCAAAATCAACCCCCCTCAGCATACCGCATAAGTCAAAGGTTACTTCTTATTATTAATAAGTCGCCCAATCTTTTCAAAAAAACCCAAATCGTAATCAAGTGACATAAAAGCAACTTCCTCGCCTTCAATCCGAGCGACAATATTCCGGAAAGCCGCCCCCGCTTTAGTACTGGACTCCATTACGGAAGGTTCGCCACGATTAGTTGAAACGATAATCGTTTCATCATCCGGGACAACTCCTAACAACTCAATAGCCAGAATATCATTAACATCGTCAATATCCATCATATCGCCTTTTCTGACCATTTGAGGACGGACCCGGTTGATAATCAAATGAGGCGCAGGTATTTCATTTGCTTGCAACAAACCGATAATCCGATCAGCGTCACGGACTGCGGAAACATCCGGAGTTGTAATAATAATAGCTTGATCAGCCCCGGCGATGGCATTTTTGAAACCTTGTTCGATCCCCGCCGGACAATCGATTACAATATAGTCATATTCTTTACGTAGTTCGTCGCAGAGTTCCTTCATCTGATCCGGTTTAACCGCGTCTTTCTCCCTGGTTTGGGCTGCAGGCAATAGAAATAAATTATTAAATCGTTTGTCTTTAATTAAAGCCTGTTTGATTTTGCATGTTTTTTCAACTACATTTACCAAATCAAATACAATCCTATTTTCTAGCCCCATCACTACATCGAGATTTCGCAAACCAATATCGGCATCGATTAAAACCACTTTGCGACCCCGAATAGCCAAACCGGTACCGATATTCGCTGAAGTTGTAGTTTTACCAACACCACCTTTTCCCGAAGTAACTACGATTACTTTTCCCGACATTAAAAAACCTCCTTGATTATACAACCCTAATTAATACTTATATTTTTGGTTAAAGTAATTCTGGTTTACTTTCTCCACTACAATTTGTTCATCCCTGATTACAGCCACCTCAGGTCGGAAATAACGGGTTTCTTTTTCACTTTCAGTTTCAGGTGCACGGGTATATACTTCAGCAATTCGTATCTGAACCGGTCTGATCTGAAAAGCGAAAATCTCAGCCATTTTGTCGCCTTTAGCCCCGGCATGGGCAGTACCGCGTAACTTACCCAAAACCATTATATCACCACTGGCGATAATTTCCGCCCCCGGATTGACGTCCCCCATAACTAGAATATTTCCGTCAAACTCAATTCGTTGTCCGGAACGGACTGTTTTACGAATTGTAACTGAAGGGATTAAGTTCCTATGATCAATGGGTTGCTTCTTTTTATCTTTTTTTAAGGGCTCCAATAATTCATCGGCCTTCCATCGTGCCGTCATTCCAGCATCATTAATTAGTTGAACCAAAAAAGAGCGTTCATCATCAAGCAAACGACGGTTACCAATTTTTAACGTAATTTCGGCGCCTTTGAAAAAACCTTTCGACTTATCCAATTGGTTTCGCAGTTCATCCATATATATATCAAAGGGCCCAATTTCCGGTATTATTAAGGTTAACCCGGATTTATACCCCTTAATCACGATGCCGTTAGCCAAATTCGAATTGGGGTTCTTCCGCAAGTTTGCTGTTTCGATCATCTCGTCCTCTCCATGCTTGGGTAATGAACACCTGAATATCAACAAATCAAAATCACTCAAGAAACTTTCGCTACCAAAAAGAAAATTCCTCCTGAAACTGGAGGAAGTTTGTAAGTCTTGAAATTACTCACCAGCTGAAACGGTATTTTCTGGTTGAACCGGATCAAAAGCCGATTCCGATTCGGACTTGTCCGCAGCCTCCTCTACTTTCTCCTGGATTTCGCTCTGTTCCAGAATGGGTGTTTCCGGGGCCGGTTGTTCTTCTAGCTTCTTTTTCGGCTCTTCGGTTTTAACTTCTCGATTCGAATTTTCAGATACCGGACTGTCTTCAGGTTTCGCTTCCCGCTTGTCCTCTATTCTTTTAATCGGTTTATTGGTCTTTTCCGTAGTCGTAGTTCGCTCCAGTTTCTTATTCAAGTTAAAATAGGATTCCAAAATCTTACGAGCGACAGGAGCAGCACCACCGCTTCCTGACCCGCCTTGCTCAATCAAGACAATCACTACAATTTCCGGTTTATTGGTAGGAGCATAACAGGCAAAAACGCCGGAGTTATCATAAGGAGGTTTTTGGACTGTACCAGTTTTTCCGGCAACCGGAAATTTATCAAGAGGAAAACCATTAAAAACCCATGCAGCCGTACCACCACTTACCACTTCGGATAATCCTTGTTGCAAAATGGAATAAACATCCCGCGATGCCTTTAGCTCTGCAGTTAATTTGGGTTGAAACTTCTTCAAGGTGTCACCGGATGGCGAAGTGATTTTGGTAACCAATTGCGGCCGGTAAACTTTTCCATTGTTAGCGATCGCAGCATATAATTGAGCTAATTGCAATGGAGTTACGGTCAAATAACCTTGGCCAATACCGAAATGCAATGTCTCTAAAGGATACCATTCTTTTTCCTTAGTGTTTTTCATTTTCCAATCAGGATCAGCAACCAAACCCAAACGCTCTCCTGGGTAAAGGTTAATCCCGGTCGGACGTCCAAAACCAAAATAGCGGGAGTATTTAGCCAAAACTTCCGGGCCAGTTTTCCGGCACAATTCCGCCATTACGATATTGCAGGAATTCTTTAGACCATCAACAATATTTTGCCAACCATGATTTTTACCTTGTTCGCCATAAATCCAACAAGGAAACCGCCTTTTCCAGACCGGATCAAGACCGAGACATTGAAATTTTTCATTCTCGTCAACCTGGTTCTCCATTAAGGCGCTAAATACAGTCACCGGTTTGAAAGTCGATCCGGGAGCGAATTCTCCCTGAATTACACGGTTCATAAAAGGATGCAACGGGTTATTATATAATTTATCAGCAACTTCCGGTGGAATAACCCCTACAAAAAGATTAGGATCGAAAGCTGGTTTACTCACCATTGCCAAAATGTTTCCGTTACGCGGATCCAATGCGACAACTGCGCCTGATTTGGCATTTTTGTATCTAGTATTTTTTTGAATATGAAGCAGTTGCTCCTCAAGGGCTTTCTCCGCTGCCAGCTGCAATTGATGATCGATTGTCAGATGGAGATTGTTTCCCGGGACCGGTTCTCGATTCTCCAACAAACGCAAGGGCCGTCCGCGAATATCCACTTCATATACTTTACCACCGTCCGAGCCACGTAAGATATCTTCATAAGTACGTTCTAAACCGGTTTTGCCAATTAAGTCGCCTAGTCGATATTGGTAACCTTTTTGGGTCATCTGCTCCAATTCCTGGACGTTAATTTCCCGAATGTAACCGAATAAATGACTGGCAAATTCACCATTTTGATAAGAGCGGACCGGTACTTCATCAACTTCCACTCCGGGGAGATCGAGTTTGGACTCATATAGCTTGATGGTAGTTTCAGGATCAATATCTTGGTAGATTGGCGCATAATCATATGGATTAGCCCGTCTTTGAGGATTGGGTTTGAGTTTTTCCCTGATTTCCGCTTCGGAAAGATTTAATATTTTACTTAATTGGGATAAAATCTCCGGGTTATTTTTCATATCCTCCGGAACAACTGAAACGTTATGGGAAATACGGCTAGTAACCATTATTTCCCCTTTACGGTCATAAAACAGACCCCGAGGAGCATTTATCTTGATCGTACGGGTTTGGTTTTGTTTGGATTTAACCGTATAAATACTTGCCCCCTGAATAATCTGGAGTACCCAAAGCCTAACCATTAATACTAAAAAAATGATTAGGACGATTCCGGCTAAAAACCGAAACTTACGTTCATTGATTTTAACGATGGTGTCTCTCACTTGGAACTCTTCCTTTTTTATTGATTACCGGAGCGTTCCTCGATAAAACGTTCCATTTTTAAAAACAAACGGTAAATTATTGGGGCAAGAGCGGCGTTATATAAAGCCAAAGGAAAAATCGCCGTGATCAAAAGCAACCAAAAATTATAGTTTCCATGAAAAGAAAGATACATCAACACACTTATAGATTCAAAAACCAAAGTTCCGGCAAATACGGCAAGCACCGGAACTAACAAATTATCTTTAAAGATGGTCTTCTCCAATAATCCGGCCGTAAAACCGGCGATCGTCTTTGTGATAGTTTGAATCCCAATCACACCACCGGCGACCAAATCCAAAAAAAGACCAGCAGCTAATCCGAAGAAAAGGCCTTCCTCCGGTCCTCTTAACAGACTATACGAAATTACCATAATTAGGACTAAATCCGGAACTATATTACCCGGAAGGTTTAAACTCGCAAGCCAAGTGGATTGCAAGGCTATACCTATAATAGCCCCAATAATTAGAAATAAAACACGCATTAAAAAACCTCCGGAATTTTTGAAACTACCGGTTACTGATCCCGTTTTTCCTTAATAACATAAACAGTCTGCAATAGTCCGAGGTTGACAGCGGGTTTAAGCGAGGCCTTGCTTACCAGATTATTGGTCATTTTAGTAATCTGAGATATTCTGCCAATCGGAATTCCTCTTGGATATATTTCACTAGTCTCCGAGGTAACAACCAGATCGCCAATAGTAATATTGCTAAAATAACTTTCAACTGCGGGTTTAACGGAACATTCTCCCCGGTATTGGCCACCTCCGGTTACGATAACCATATTTCCAGTCCGGCTAACCACCCCGCCGATAAAGTTCCCGTCGCGAGGATCAGTCATTAAAATCACATCTGCATTATTTCCCCTTACCTCGCCAATTCTTCCGACTACGCCTCTAGGTGTAATCACGGCCATGTTTTTAGCTATTTGAAAATTCTTGCCTTTATTAATCACTACCGTCCAGTTCCAATTATTTGGGTTAACGGAAATAATCTCCGCCGGAATCAGCACATGAGGTTGATCTTCCATATACTGAAGGGACGATCGCAAACGCCTGTTCTCAGCGCGTAATAAATCGAGCCCTGTTTGATGGGCTTTTAGTTTGTCGTTTTCAGTCTTTAAACGGTCATTCTCCTCTTTGAGCGTGGAAAGGGTAATGATCGTCTCCCAACTCCCGGTAGCAGTATTCCCGATGCTGTTAAAGAGGCTTTCCAGCGGAATCATAGCCGAATTGAAAAAATAGTGAATCTTTCCTTCACCGGTTTTTTCCTGTGACGAAACAAACATTACCCAGGTAATGAGTAAAATAACTAATGCAATTAATAAAAAACGTCGGTTGGTAAATAAATGAAACATCAGGTCACCCTTTTTATGCCATTTTCCGATTAGACATTAACACTCTTTTTACATCATGATAATTACGTTCCAGAGCAATTCCCGTCCCTCTGGCGACACAAGTCAAAGGTTGATCCGCAATCTGGACCGGCATTCCAGTTTCTTCAGCCAATAGTTTTTCGATTCCCCGTAATAACGAACCTCCTCCAGCCAATACCACCCCTCGGTCTAAAATATCGGCGGCTAATTCCGGCGGAGTCCGTTCCAAAGTCAACTTCACAGCTTCAATAATACTGGCAATCGGTTCAGCCAAAGCTTCCTGAACTTCGCGTCCGGTGATCAAGATTGTTTTCGGAAGGCCGGTTAAAAGATCTCTTCCCCTAACCTCCAGCTTTTCATCTTTCTCACTAGGGTAAGCCGAACCAATGTCCTTCTTAATGTCTTCGGCAGTTCGGTCTCCAATCATTAGATTGTAATTACGTTTAATATAATGAACGATGGCTTCATTCATTTCATCACCAGCGATTCGGAGCGAACGGCTGGAGACAATACCCCCTAGGGAAATCACAGCTACTTCGGTGGTACCACCGCCAATATCGATGATTAAATTTCCGGTGGGTTCTTCCACATTAAGTCCAGCCCCAATTGCCGCCGCCATTGGCTCTTCGATCAGAAATACCTCCCGGGCACCGGCTTGTAATCCAGCGTCCATTACCGCCCGTTTTTCCACTTCGGTTACGCCGGAGGGAACTCCGATGATTACTCGGGGTGATAAAATACCCACGTTTTTTCCGACTTTATTAATAAAATAACGCAACATTTTTTCAGTTACGTCAAAATTCGCGATTACACCATCTTTCATGGGGCGGATGGCTACGATGTTTCCGGGAGTGCGGCCCACCATTTGTTGGGCTTCGGTACCGACCGCAAAAATATTATTGGTGTCTTTCTCAATGGCAACCACCGTCGGTTCTTGCAATACTACTCCCCGGCCTTGAACAAAAACTAAGGTGTTGGCGGTACCTAAATCAATACCCATGTCTTTGGCGAAATGGCCCAAAATTGACTTAAACATGTAAAAACTCCTTCCAGATTGTATTAAGTAAGTTGTTGAATTATGATTTAATATTCAGTTTATACGGGAAAAACCTTCGTTAGAGTAACTGGCCGCGTTCTTTGAGACTTAGGTAACAAATATCGCCGAATATCAAATGGTCGATAATACGGATCCCTAATATTTCACCGGCTTCATACAATCGATTGGTCAATAATAAATCATCCTGGCTGGGAGTAGGATCTCCGCTAGGGTGATTATGAGCTAAAATCAATCCGGCGCTACTCATTTTGACCGCTTCTTTAAACACTTCTCTGGGATGGACCGGAGAAGAGCTCAAGATGCCAATCGCAGTGGTTTCCACCTTTAACACTTGATTTTTAGTGTTCAAGTGGATCACTTTAAAGTGTTCGCGGTCCAGATCCTGAAAGCTTGCTTTTAATAAATCATAAGCGTCTTCCGGTTTTCTAATCTTCGGTAATTTAAGCGGGTTAGTGGTTAACACCCTCCTTCCAAGTTCAAAAGCTGCTTTCAATTGGACCGCCTTGGCCCGGCCAATTCCGGTTTGAGCGGCCATTTCCGCTAGGGAAGCCTTAGCAAGTCCCCGTAAATCATTATAAGCGGCTAATAATTCTTTTCCAAGATCAACCGCAGAATAATTAACGGTCCCGGTTCTTAAAATGATCGCAATCAACTCGGCAGCAGAAAGATGTTCGGGCCCAAATTGAATCAGCCTTTCCCTGGGTCTCTCCTCCAATGGAAGTTCCTTGATGGTAATCCGGTCTCCCACTACACCACCCCAATTTACAATGGGCATTTACAATTTTTGATAACGTACAATGGTTATTGGTTTCGATTTGAAGTTATTAGTGCTATATAAGTTATAATCATTACCTTATAACGATGATCAGCTCTAATAGTTACTTCCAAATTCTTTTTTCATTAAACCGTTTAGTTTGATTAAAATCAAAACTAAACAGATCAACTACAACATTGAAAATCTGGTTTTACGGTTTTTAATTGTAAATTGTAAGTTATAAATTGTACATTAACATTATTGCCGCCAAATTGAAACTTGAAACTTTTGAAGCATATCAGCCAACTGGCTTAGGGGAAGGCCGACGATGTTAAAATAACAGCCCTCAATCCCTGCGACCAATGCTCCGCCTTTACCTTGGATTCCATAAGCGCCGGCTTTATCCAAAGGTTCTCCGGTAGCTACGTAGGATTGGATCTCCGCTGTGGAAACCGGTTTAAACTTAACTTTGGTTTCACAATATCCGGTTTCGGTTTGACCGGTCGAAACTTGAATGATTGCAATTCCAGTATAAACCGAATGGGTCTTCCCACTTAACGCCTTAAGCATATTAACAGCTTCATCCGGGCCCGAAGGTTTTCCAAATATCATCTCTTCCAACACTACCAGCGTATCAGCGCCGATAACCAAAGCTTTTTCCAATTTACCGGCCACATCGGAAGCTTTATGCAAGGCCAGTTTTGTGACTAACTCCCCCGGAGAATCAGAAGACTTAGGAATTACTTCCGTAATATCGCTAGGAATAACCTGGAAATCAAGGCCAAGTTTGCTCATAAGCTCGAACCGTCGCGGCGACATCGAAGCTAATATTATTGGTTCCATATTTAGATCCCCGTTCAATGTTACACCATATTCTTCCCATAATTAATCAAAAAGTATTGGGCTTTTTTTAGTTAAGATTCAGTATTATCCAGCGATTAGGGATTATTGATTCCACAATCACCCCGCAAAATCCTTTTCGAATTTTGAAAAACATTTAAATAAATATGGCACTGAAGCAAAAAACTGTTAACAATGCTGATTTGCTAATATTTTCATAATAAAATTAATTGTAATTCAAGCAAGGGATCTCATCGGCAAAAAGTTGAAACGACCTTATTCGGTCGTTTCATTTCCAAGATGGTTGCCTAATACATAACTTTTAATTTTTTCTTTGCTATCCGGATCAAGATTTAAAAACTTCATTCGAATCAAGTGTTCACAATATTTCTCATCTTCATATCCAGAACCTAAAACTTCCACCGGCACGGTAATCTTTCCGTAATTAGGCAACACGAATTCACTGATATAATCTCCTTTTTCCAAATGACGTTTAGCGGAAATCTTTTGAATCTTCATACCGCCTTCACTAATGTCTTTTAAAAAACCGGTAATCTGTTGGTCTTGTGCCTTGTCTGTTAAAGATATGATGATCGACTTTGCTAAAGCGCGTAGATGCTGACGGTGTTCCTTTCCGGAATTGGTTTCCACCCGGTTCACTCCTTTACGGTTAAATGAATTACCCAACTTCAGCGCTTTATTTTTTTATGGCACAAAAGTTGAACGAGTTCCTAAACTGTTATAGCTTCATTAAAGATTATATCCAATTATAAAGTCTAGTTTCCCTTAACTAAACGCTTTAAAAAAACTAGTTTCCAAATTTCAACCAATGGTATGGTTGTCATGGCAAAAACGATCACAATCAACCAATGGTTTAAATCGAGAGGCGTCACTTTAAAGACTGTCTGAAACGAGGGAGTCAACATAACTATCAATTGCGTTAAAGCAGAAAAAACCGAAGCGCCAAACAAGTGCTTATTGACAGCCATTCCTTTTTTAAAGATCGAATCACGGACCGACCGGAAATTGAAAACATGAAACAGTTGGGAAAAACACAAGGTGGCAAAGGCCATTGTCCGTCCCTGTTCGATAGAGCCGTTATAATTAACGCCGATATAAAAAGCAAGTAAGGTCAAAGCTCCAATTAAAAAGCCCTCCACCACTATGGTCCGTTTCATTCCTTTCACGAAAATCCCTTCTTCTTTCCTACGGGGTTTCCGTTTCATGATCTCCGGTTCCGCAGGCTCCATGCCTAAGGCCAAAGCAGGTAAACTGTCGGTTACCAAATTGACCCAGAGAATTTGAATCGCCAGGAGTGGTACAGGCAGTTGAAACAAGATTGCCAACAGGATTCCGAAAATTTCTCCGATGTTGCAAGAAAGAAGGAAGTAAACGGATTTTTTAATGTTTTCGTAAATAACCCGGCCTTCCCGAACCGCTCTCACAATCGTCGCAAAGTTGTCGTCCGCCAATACCATCTCCGCTGCGCTTTTAGCAACATCTGTTCCGGTGATTCCCATAGCGGCTCCGATATCGGCCCGTTTCAAAGCAGGCGCGTCATTGACCCCGTCACCGGTCATGGCCACCACCTCGCCTTTATTCCGAAAAACATTAACGATCCTCACTTTATGTTGAGGAGAAACCCTAGCATAGACCGAAATTTTTTCAGCCTTATGATTCAATTCATCATCACCGATACTATCTAACTCCTGTCCGGTTAGGACTAATTCGTCTTCCTGCAGCAAGCCGAGTTCACGGGCGATAGCAGTGGCAGTGTCGCGGTGATCGCCGGTGATCATCACCGGTTTGATCCCAGCGGTCAAGCACTCGGTGATCGAATCCTTCACTTCCGGCCGGGGTGGGTCGATCATCCCCCAAAACCCAACGAAAGTCATTTTTGCTTCGACTGTTTTCAAGTCGATCCGGTTGGCCTCCGGCATCCTCCGGACCGCAACCCCTAATACCCTTAAGGCGTCTTGAGCCATAGTTCCGTTGCATTTCATTAATTGCTCTTTCAAGTTTGGCGTCAAGTCTTTAACGCCTTCAGCGGTCATGACTGAGGAACATCGGTCAAGCACGATATCGGGAGCTCCTTTGGTAACCGCCCATAAACCTTGAGGTGTTTCCCTTTCAATTTTTTGAAAATGAAGGTGGGACAAGCCGCCTTTGTTAATTGTAGTCATTAACTTCCGATCGGAGTCAAAGGGAATCTCATAAACCCTCTCATACTCCTTAGTTAATATTTCTCGATCAATACCCGCTTTAGCCGCAGCTACCACCAAAGCGCCCTCGGTCGGATCGCCAATAATCTTCCAAATCCGTTCATCTTCTTTACCATCTTCCTCCAGTAAAGCGTCATTACATAAGACGCCGCACAAGAGGAGGGTTTTCAATGGCCCCTCGCCAACCTGGGCCTTTTTTCCGTCCTTAAAGTATTCACCGCTGGGATTATACCCCTGACCGGTTACTTCATGCCATTTTCCAGCAACAAAGACCTTTCTAACCGTCATTTGATTTTGGGTCAAAGTCCCGGTTTTATCGGAGCAAATAATAGTCGCCGCTCCTAGGGTTTCGACCGCCGGTAATTTCCGGATGATCGCACTTTGTTTGGCCAAACGTTGGACCCCAATAGCCAGCACGATGGTGACGATTGCCGGTAGCCCTTCGGGAATTGCAGCCACTGCCAAACTGACCGAAGTCAGGAACATGGTGGTCAAGTTTTCGCCCCTGAGCCAACCGAGAATAAAAATCAAAGCGCATACTACTATTGCTAATATCCCTAAATATTTACTAAATTCGGTCATTTTTTCTTGCAAAGGCGTCGGTTCGGGTACTGCTTGTTTTATTAATTTGGCAATCTGCCCTATTTCAGTATTCATTCCAGTATTGACGACAATCGCTTTACCCCGTCCGTAGGTAACCACCGTACCCATGAAGACCAAGTTTTTCTGGTCACCCAACGGAAGATCCTCGTTAAAAACAGCGTTGGTTTTTTCAGCCGGGACCGATTCGCCGGTTAAGGCGGCTTCTTCGATCTTCAGATTGACCGCCTCAATCAACCGAGCGTCGGCCGGAATAAAATCACCGGCTTCCAAAATAATTATGTCGCCGGGAACCAGTTCCTGGGCGGGTATGGACTTGACATGCTCATTCCGGAGGGTTTTGGCTAGTGGCGCCGAAAGACGTTTTAAGGCCGCTAACGATTGTTCGGCTTTGTATTCTTGGAATACGCCAATCACCGCGTTCAAGATGACTATGGCCATAATCACGATGGAGTCGATCCATTCGCCCAAAATCCCTGAGACGATAGCGGCGATAAATAAGAGAATCACTAGGAATTCCTTGAATTGATCCAGAAACTTCGCCCAGAGGGGTTTACCAGCCTCTTCCTCCAATTCATTAGGACCAAACTTTTCTCTTTTGGCTTTGACGATAGAATCATCCAACCCTTTACGCAGGTCGCTTTCTAACATTTGAACCGCTTGGTCGATTTCCATCTGATACCACTTGGTCGTTCCCATACCGGTCACTCCTTTTCGCCCATAACTCCTATCTTGATCCTGCGTTTACGTGGTCCGTCAAATTCGCAAAAGTAAATCCCCTGCCAGGTTCCATGGTCTAAACAACCATCGACCACCGGAATAGCGCAGGAAGAACCGATCAAAGACGCTTTCATATGGGCGTCGGAATTACCTTCGCGATGACGATAGCCACCGTTTTTCGGAACCAGCCGCTCCAAGATGCCGGTCAAATCCCGGATTACATCCGGGTCGGCATTTTCATTGATGGTAATCCCGGCGGTGGTGTGAGGCACAAACAAATAACAAATACCTTCTTTAACCTTGCTACTTGATACCTCCGCCTGGACCATTGCCGTAATATCCAAAAATTGCACCGGCGAATTCGTGGTTAATGTTTTTTCCTTCCAGATCATATTCATTGCCCCTTTCCGATTATTGTGAGGTTATCTGCTATAAAAAATACTTTGGGTTGTGATCGTGCTTTTTGGCCTAAACTAACTAACCTACACTACTGTCTACTAGCTCCTGGCTACTGACCACTGCTCTTTAACAGACAAAAGACCCTTAACACTTTCATGTTAAAGGTCTGGCTACTTATAGAAAGCGGTCGGCCAGGTAATCGCTACCGTAATTGTTGGCCTACCCAACGGCAAAAGCCGTCAGCTACTCCCCTTTGTCCAATTATATCCTACGTAGGTACATAAAGTCAATAGAACTGTTCCGTGCTTATCGGTTATGCAAAGCGCATTATTGATAACGGGTTATGATTTACCTCACCCATAGAAGTATCTCCAAGATACTCGGGACTATCTCCGATGTACCAGAAGTGTCTTTAAGATACTTGAGACAATCTCCACATCATCAAAAAAATAACCCAAACACGGATACACGATATTTTCAATACTTGAATTATCAGGAATCGAATCTTCTTCCCGACCCCTTATCCCAACGCTCTTTTCATAGTATCCACGATAGTCTCCATCTTCAACGGCTTAACCAAAAAATTAACCGCCCCGGCCATTAAAGCTTCCTTAACCATGGAATCTTGCCCCATGGCGGAGATGATAATAATCTTACAATCAGGATCATACTCTTTTATTTTCTTAACAGCTTCAATCCCGTCCATATCGGGCATAGTAATATCCATGGTCACTACATCAGGATTTAGTTCCCGGTATTTTTTGACTGCTTCAACACCGGTTCTTGCTTCTCCCGCTACTTCAAAACCAGCTTCTAGCAAAGCACCGGAGATTGTTTTTCGCATAAAAACCGCATCATCAACTACTAGGACTCTTTGCACCGGTTTCACCTCTTTAAGCTGAATTTAGCATCTGGAAATGAATGTCGCTATATATTAATTATACCTTATCTGAGGCAAACCACCAAGGGATTACCTAATATTTCGGAGCTTTTTCCTTCACCCCCTGCTTAAGGCTAATTTTTATTTGGGAAAATACTTAGTTAACCATTCCAATTCCCGACGCTCATCGTTTTTTTCATACCAACCTTCGCCAAAAAGACGGGCGACCCGTTGGAAATACTCCTCATACATCCGACCCACCCGTTCCAACGAGTAATTATCGGCGGCCCATTTCCGGCAAAGAGCTGGTTCAATCCGGTCAATGTTCTTCACTGCCCAGCAAAACTCTTCCAAGACCCGGCAACGGTAACCGGTGACTCCGTGCAAAACCGTTTCCGGAAAGACTCCCCAATCGCTGGTAATCACCGGAGTCCCGCAGAGTTGGGCTTCCACATTGACCCCGCCAAAAGGTTCCAGATAAAAGGTGGGCATTAGCACCGCTTTGGCGTTACCCAACAACTGGGATCGCTCTTCCGGGCCCACCGCCGGGAAGTACTTAATATGTTTTTCTGAACCTAAAAAAAGGCGTTCTTCAGGGTTATCCAGAGAACCCTGACCGACAATATATAATTGGTTTCCGGTAGCTTTCGCCACATCCGAAGCTACCTGGACCCCTTTACGCCAAATGATTCGCCCAAAATATAGCAAGTAATCTTGTTTTTGAGGCTTAAATTCAAAATCTTTTAGATCGTAATAGTTGGGAATAACAGCGTCATACCAGCAACCGTCATCTTGTTTTAGAAGTCCGTAAAGATAATGCATCCAGGCATAGGATTCAAACACGCGATAAGCAGAGAAAACGCCGCTGTAACCGATGCCCGGCTCAACCGTTAACAGATTGACCGCCGCCGAGATCGGTTGTTGATAATTGCCCATCGGACATAATAAAATATCCTGATCTGCTTTCCGCTCCAGGATAGCTTTGATTGCGTTTCGATTAAAGGTTTGGTAAGCAAGATCCTGGGGATGATGCTTAAAAAATTCTTTAGCAGTATCATATTTACCATATGCTTTTGCTAATGTTTCCCGGGTTGAAACTTGAATAAACTCATCACACTCTACCTCGGACCCTTCCACTCCGTAAAAATGAATGCTATGTCCAAAACGCTTCAACATTTTGGCCAACTTGATCACTTTTTGGGTATAAGCGCAAGCCGAGTTATTACGATTCGTGGCTAAATGAGCTATCCCGAGTAAATGAAAACGGAGTCGATTCATAATCATCCTACCTTATGTTTTAAATTTTCAAGCTAAGCTTATTGGCACTCTATAAATTCCAAGTTTGATAAGTTTCAATTTTCATTAAAAACCAGTGATATTTTGGAAGAATTGCGCCAACTAAGCCGGACGCAATTCTTCCAATAGAAGCCAGATTGCATAAATTTGACGTGAGTAACCTTGTTGGAGTTAGCTTAATCTAATGATCCGGACCGAAGCATTTACTTGATTTTGGGTTCCACCGATTAACTGTTCCAATCCAACTGAATTAAAAGACGTATGGTTACGGACAGTGACAGTTACCGGTGGGGTTATTAAGAGAATCACTCTGCCTGTGTTTTGAATATTAGCTGCTCCAACGCTATAGATGCTTTCCGGAACCGGATTACCGTTAATAAACAAAGCGAATTGGTTAACACGGTTTCCTTGTACCATGAATGTTATTTCATAAACGCCATTTTCATTAAGGAAGATATCCGTACTTCCCGGTGTATGGGTTATACCGCCCACAATCAGACCATTATTGCTAAATGGTACTGCTGCGCCTATCGGTAGATCTGGAACTGCAACGTTATTATAGATATAGCCAAACGTTGCCGGGAATCCAGGCCCGATCGGCCCCACAGGTCCGGTGGCTCCAGTTGCTCCAGTTGCTCCTTGTGGTCCTACTGGTCCGGTTGCTCCGGTTGCTCCAGTTGCTCCCTGTGGTCCTGCCGGTCCGGTGGCTCCGGTGGCTCCAGTTACTCCCTGTGGTCCCGATGGTCCGGTGGCTCCTCTAGGTCCTGTTGCTCCCTGTGGTCCTGCCGGTCCGGTGGCTCCAGTTGCTCCAGTTGCTCCCTGTGGTCCTGCCGGTCCGGTGGCTCCAGTTGCTCCAGTTGCTCCAGTTGCTCCAGTTGCTCCCTGTGGTCCTG
>Ga0123334_1003306_pt1 | contig 17560 bp, 14 predicted proteins | sample BiotimSIPDNA_FD_89706 | JGI IMG/M metagenome (GOLD analysis project Ga0123334, IMG submission 89706) | Anaerobic biogas reactor microbial communites from Washington, USA - Biogas_R1 time_0 SIP DNA | ecosystem: Engineered > Bioreactor > Anaerobic > Unclassified | place: Washington, USA... | reverse complement strand
CATGGAGGTTTATGAGGTCGTCCCAGAAATCAATTAACTGTTCACTTCTCCATGCGAATCCCCGTTGGTAATCAGGGATTCGAAACAATCTCTTTTGGAAAAGGTCAGATAGTGAATGTAGTTCATTTGCCATTAGTGGTCCTATCTATTTGACATAATCTATAAGTATATTTTGTTTACGAAGATAACTTTTGATACATCTCCATCAAATACGCGACGCAGGAAGGTTCATTGTCGAGGGGGTGCCAGGGTTTGGCGTAGGCTTCCCAGACGGCTTTGTCGTTTGCTTGGTGGGCTTTGTGCTGGAAGGCGATGGCTCGGGTATCGATCTCGGTCCAGGTGAGCATAGGGTAATTATAGCTTATAGCGGGTCGATGGTAGGAAAAGAATGACAAAAAGAATGGGAAAGATACTTCAATTCGTTCAGGATGGCAAAACTGCAGATCGCAGCGCTTCGCTCGCGATGACGGGCGACACAAGTTTCACTGCGAGACCCTTTGCGAGGGAACCAGATTAGAGAAAAGCAGCTAAGTTTGGCAAAGGGTCGTGACAGTCTACCTTTAATCCTTTGTCCATTCCAACAAAACTGCAGATCGCCGTGCATTGCCTCGGGGATCTTCGACTTAGCTATTAAGATTGAGGGTTAGCGGAGGATGTAAACCCCCGCCGTACGGTTAAATAAGCTCAAGACGTCAGGTTGAACCCTGTACGCTTCGTTTCTGAGGCCAGGCGAGATCGCTTCGCAAAAGATGCTCGCGATGACGAGGCAAGGGGAGATTGCTTCGTTTCGTTTCCAGCATCATGATTGCGTTCCCGACAATCAGATTGTGAAATACACATTCCCTGCACGTGGAGCATAGTCGGAATGGGACAAGCCACATTCCCTACACAGGTATATTGCCGATTTGGGGAAAGTACTGCTCGCTGAGCTTCCAGCATCATGACCGCGTTCCCTACGCAAGGTAAATGGCCGATTTGGGAAAAGTACTGTTCGCTGCGCTCCCAGCATCATGACCGCGTTCTCTACTACCATAATCGTGTCAGCATCTCGGGATAATTTTTCACCAATTCGGGCATATGACGGAAGGAAAATTTGATGGCATCGTCTTCATATCGAGGTAGGATGTGAAAATGAAGGTGCAAAACGGTTTGGGAGCTGTGAGGTCCTGTATTATTGAATATTTGGTAACTATTGATACCAAGTTTTTTAGAATAGAGTTGGCAAACCTGGTGAATTAGGTCAGTCACATCGTGTAAAACCTGCAGAGGAACATCAATAATATCGACATAATGGGCTTTTGGTATCACGAGGGTGTGATAGGGTGCAATCGGACTGGTGTCAAGAAAAGCCAGGGCGGTTTCACTCTCAAGGACGCTTGCTGAAGGGATTTGCTTATTTACTATTGCACAAAATACACAGGATTCCATTAATTCTCCACAGTTGAAAAATTGAGTCTGGTCCGTTCGATTACACAATCAGCTGGGTCAATCCCCAAAAGCTCAAGGATGGTGTCAGGTCTGGCATTCCCAGTTGGTGTAGAGGAAAGCTTGAAATAAACAACAGAATTATCAGACGAATCATTTCTGAGTTCATATTCCAGGATCAGAGGCTTGTAATCAATTGTTTTGTTTCTCCTGGTTACAGGAACATCAGGCTGAGCCAATAATCGCTCGATTTTTTGTTGGAATAATTCGCTTTCAATATACGCAGGAAGGGTTATTTCATATTCACTGGAGGTCAATGAACCTTGTAAAGAAGGCAGCGAGCTGTCTGTTTGGTTTACCTCAAGGACGTGAATCTCTGCTGGCAACGCGTTCTCCAGCATTTGCAAGATGAATTGCTCTTCGACAGGTTCGTTGAGCCAAAAATCGAGCATTTCAGTGCTGCTGATAAAACCGAGGGGCAAAGCACTGGCGAGATTGAGACGAATTCGTTTATTGAAGCCCTGTGTATAACGCAAAGGTAAACGAGTGCGCCGTAATGCCCTTTCGAACATGACTTGTGTATCCAGATGACCAATGAAACGCAAATTGCCTGTTTTTGAATATTTCATCCGGTAACGAATCGGTGTATCGTTCATGGGCACCCCCAGTAACCGAAACCATCTGACGGGCGATCTTCTCCGAAAGTATCCAGAATTCCACACATAAAGCAGGTTTCCCGACAGTCGACACGAGTGCGTCCCTGGAGGCTCCAGTTGTAATCTCTTTTCAAAAATTGTTTGTTAACGCCGATATCGATATGATCCCAGGGGAGGATTTCTTCAAGATCACGTTGACGATAAGAATAGAAGTCAGGGTCAATATCTGCTTCAGAGAACGCATTTCGCCAGATCTGCAGGTTGTCGCGCTCACCCCAGGCATCAAATTTAGCACCGTTTTGCCAGGCGTGGAAAATGACGCGATTTAGCCTTCGATCACCTCGGGAAAGCCAGGATTCCAGCAAAGTAGAATCTGGAACGTTATAAGACATTTTTATACCCGCCTTGCGGGTTCCAGTCTTGAGGAAATCCAGCTTTTCCTGGATTGGTTCCGGTCTCTCCACCGGCAGCCACTGAAAAGGTGTGTGTGGCTTGGGTATAAGGGTGGCAATTCCAAGGTGGATCTTCACGCTCTTCCCAATCAGACGTTTCCCAATTTGCTGGACTTTGATGCCTGCCTGTAGGATCGCATCTACATCTTCCATAGTCTCGGTTGGCAGCCCGATCATGTAATAGAGTTTGAGTGAACGCCACCCGTTTTCAAAGATTTGTGTGACTGTATTGTAGAAATCTTCATCATCCAGGGGTTTGTTGATGACGGCTCTCATTCTTTCGGTCGCTGCTTCGGGCGCGAGCGTAAAACCTCCACCAGGTTTTAGTTCCTTCAATTCATCCATCAAATCGAGAGAAAAAGACTCAATTCGGAGAGAAGGTAAGCTAAAAGCCAGCTTTTGGTCGTGGAAACAGTCATAAACCTGCCGGGTAAGGTCGAGAATCTGGGTATGGTCAGATGAAGACAGCGATAGTAATCCAACTTCATCATAACCAGTAGCATCGACTGCCTCCTGAATAACCGGGATAATGTCACTGACATTACGCTGTCTGACAGGTCGATTGACCATGCCGGCATGGCAAAAACGACAACCCCTGGTGCAGCCTCGCATGATTTCGACAGACATACGATCATGGACAATTTCCACATTAGGAACCAGGAATTTAGTCGGGTGAGAGGGCAGGACAGAGACGATACGTTTGGTGACCTTTTCAGGAACTCCCTGGTGGTTGGGAGTGATATCAATAATTGTACCATCCGGATTGTAGTTTACCGAATATAAGGACGGGACATAGACACCATCAATTTTTGCCAATGCGGTAAAAAGGTCAATTCTGGACAATTTTGCCTGTTTCCACGTCCTAAAGGCTGCGGATATCTCCAGAATCACTTCCTCACCTTCTCCGATAACGAAGGCATCGAAGAAATCCGCAATCGGTTCGGGGTTAAAACAAGCTTGCCCGCCCCCGATCACAAGTGGGTCTGATTCAGTTCTTTGGCTGGATAACATGGGTATATTTGCCAGGTCGAGAATATTTAAACAATTTGTATAAATCGATTCATATGGCAAAGTAAAACCAAGTATGTCAAAATCGGACAAGGGTCTTTTAGACTCCAGAGAGAACAACGCAATCTCGTTCTTCCGAAGCTCGTCTTCCATATCAACCCATGGGGCAAAACTGCGCTCTGCCAATATGTTATCGTCAGCATTCAGAATTTGATAGAGCATAGACAGACCGAGGTTAGTTTGCCCGATATCGTAAATATCCGGGAAGATCAGGCACCATTTTGTAGTGACCGTCTCCCAATCCTTGACAATCTGATTGTGTTCACCGCCGACATAGCGACCCGGCTTTTCTACGTGATATAAAATCTTTTCCACCAGGTTTTGTTTAGAACCTGTCATGTTGTTACCTCAAATATATATTTCTTTGTCAAACTCATAGAGTTCCAGGTCAGGGAACTCAGATTCGATTAGCTTTCTGATATTTTCTAATTCCTGGTTGAGCAAGCTTTCTGTCGAGCGGACCATAGTCATTTGCAAGTGAATTCGTGAATGCACATCGTGTAACCCAGCTTCAATGACCGAAAGATTATACTTTTTCAATCGAGTAAGCAATTGCGATTTTATCGATCTTTTACTTTTCAAACTGTCAGTATAGTCGGTCTTTATCTTGAGTTCACAAATTGCGTAAGGCATCTCAGTTTGCCTGTTGAACGGGATTTATCAAGGTCCCAAGACCGTCAATATGAACAGTTACCTGGTCACCTGGGAGCAATGAGCCAACCCCTGCAGGTGTTCCTGTCAGAATCACATCACCTGGTTCAAGTGTCATAATTGAGCTTATGAAAACCAACAACTGCTCCGGTTTGAAAATCATGTCTTTTGTAGACCCCATTTGCCTGAGAGCATCGTTGACATGGCAGCTGATCAAGGCATCACTGGGGTCAAAATCGGTTTCAATCCAAGGACCAAGCGGACAAAAACTATCAAAACCCTTGGCACGTGTCCATTGATTATCTTGTCTCTGCAGATCGCGGGCTGTAACGTCATTAGCGATCGTATACCCAAGGATGGCATCATTAACCTCACCCGGTGCCAGGTTCCTAACCCGCTTTCCAATAACGATCGCAAGCTCTGCTTCATGCTCTACTTGTTTGGATTGTTGGGGAATGATGATCGGCTCACCATTTGTTATCAGTGAGGAGAGCGGTTTCATGAATATAAACGGGTATGAAGGGATTTCCGATCCGGTTTCTTGTACATGATCAGCATAATTCCGTCCAACAGCAATGATTTTGGTTGGCTGGCATGGCAAAAGCAGACTAACACTGCTGAGAAGAGTATTCGCTTCAAACCGACGAAAATCTCCAAACAAGTCTCCCTGGATCAGACCAACTTTTTCATGGTGGATCCATCCATAATTAATTTCATTATTGTTATCTTTAAATCGTACAATTCTCATTTTTATCGTATAATAGTAAATCCGCGGGCGGATAGCTCAGTTGGTTAGAGCGCATCTTTTACACAGATGAGGTCGCAGGTTCGAGTCCTGTTCTGCCCATTTTTATTGTAGTATATTTTTCCTCTTTATCCCCAAGGTTGTGTGATGTCCTCGGGGATTTCTTGTTCATAGTCCAGTTGGTCGAATTCTTCTGCTAACGAATCCTTTGCTGCACTTATTCCACGGTCACAATAGGACCGATATTCACACCAGGCACATTTGCGCAGGTCTTCTGTCATATAAAATTCATTGGATTTTAATGAGCAAATTTCGTCCATCTTGCTTTTCAAATCAGTTTTGGTTTGCAAGATATCTTCTTTTCGGAAACGGATTTCAACCGGGTGATCTGGAAAGTTTGCTTCCCAATAAACCATTGTTATATCTGGGTTATCAATCCTATGCAGGCGTTCTGCAATTACCACTGGATAGACCATGCTCTGAAATTGTCTTACAAGCATTTCAGCAGACGGTAGTTTTTTAGATGTTTTCCAGTCATATATTTTTATTGTATCGATTTTGTCGATTTGAAGTAAATCGACCTTTGCAGTCAAAATATGGTTGTCCAATCTGATCGTAAAAGAGGATTCCGGGAATAGATCCCCTTCAAGATTGGAAAAACCACTTTGAAAAAAGACGGATAACCATTGTTGAAGTCGGGGGTCACTATCCATAGAAGCCAGTTTTAGCAAAGAATCCTTGTCAAACCCCAGAAAATATTGGTGCACCAACTGGTGAAAGCGGGTTCCAGATTGTTTATCCACTTGATGTTGGGATGAGCTAATCTGAGCTGGCCAGACAAGATGGTCAATAAACCGCAAATAGAACCTACGCCTGCAGTAAGCGAATGTTTGCAGGCTGCTTTGGCTGAAAACGAAATTTTCAGTTAGCACGTTCATCGGTTATTGTCCTTTCTTTTAAGATTTGTACCGGTAAGGTTGGTCTGAGATTTTTCATTTTGCCTGTGTTCCAGCTGATCGTTAGCGACTTTCGAGCGCGGGTTATACCAACATAAAACAAGCGCAATCGATCCCTGACTACATCGTTTCTTGCATTTTGTTTATCATATTGATTGAACATAATACCGCCAGACTTCTCAGTTTTCAACGCTTCCAGGTCATAGAGCAATTCTGCCTCAAGGTTACGTTTACCCTCAATAAACCATTTTTCTCCGGTATAAATATCACCGGTATCTCCAGATGGGTAATCATAATTGTTGGCAGAAGTCAAAAAGACTTTATCCCATTCCAGTCCTTTTGATTTGTGCATGGTGGCTACAATGACCTGACCTTTGTACATTTCGGGATTGAATCCGTCTTCTCTACGGCTGAAAGTGCTGAAGGAGCGTTCGTTCTTTGAAATGTCGATTAGCTGTTGCAAAAGATCAAGCACAGACCAATGAGGGTTATTCTGTCTCAGTGTGGCAATTAATCCAGACATTTTATGAATCAGAGCGATTTCCGGGCTCTCGAGCATAAGGTCCTGGGCAATTACCAGCATCAATTGATCGAGGGGGAGAATTGCAGCATGGTGCCAACGAATCACAGAAAGGCGGAATGTACTTAATAATTCAAGCTGGAACTCGTTCAACTCTTCCTTTTTGAAAGCATTGAACCAGTCGTTATCGGTTGGATAAAGATATTGCTCTGTATTTTCTAATGATCGGATTATCTTACCGATAGATTTTATCGACTTTCTCGCTGTTTCCACATCTAACAGGTGGCGGTTAAAGACTTCAAAACTTGTCGCGAGATGACCTGGATGGGTCGGATCCAGAACCGATTTAATAATCAAGGATAACGCCCCGGCAGAATTACGAGTTTCTTCAGGCACCTTCATCAGAGTGTCGTTTACCACTACGTTGTTTGATTTGAGGTGGTTTATTATTTCAGAGGCACGTTTATTGACAAAGGTCAACACTGCAATTGTGCTTTCGGGATTGACCTCAAGCCACTCTTTTATCCGGTTTGTGATAAATATCAGTTCCTGATCGGCGGTCATTGCTTCTGTAGCAATTTCTATGCTGCCGGGAACGGCGAGTGGATTTTCTTGTGGATCACCTGGCTCAGTCGGTTGAATAAACGGTTCGCTCAATGCATCACGAACTGAGAAGTTGGGATGTTCAATTTCAACCCACTCAATCAGGCGGTTTGCAAGGTCGATGATTTGTTGAGTTGAACGACCCGATACAGGCAAGTCAACAGAACGGACATTATCTTCTGAGATAAAACGTTTAAGCAAGTTAGGATCAGCAGTAGTGAAACTTTCGTAAATCGCCTGGTTTGGGTCTCCGACGCGTACCCAATTGCCATCTCTACCAACAATTTTTTCAAGAATCGACTGCTGAAGTTTACTTGAATCCTGAGCTTCATCTTCGAGGATAAATGGCCAGCGATGTTGAAGTTGTTGAGTGAGGCAGGCATCGAGATTCAAGCACTCATACGCATAGCGGATCAAATCATCAAAGTCGATTGCTCCGCGATAATTGAGGGCTGCCTGGTACCCCTGGTAAATATCCAGAAATATTTGTAGTAACGCGTTTGGATGAGGTTCGCTTAACCATTCACGTAGTTGGTTGAGACCGATTTGTTTGTCTTTAACGGTTTTAATCCAATTGGTGGCAAGGTTTTGCAGAAGAACGGGCAGTTCTTTTCTATAGATTTCAGAATGCTTTTTTTCATTAAAATCTTCGCTAATAAGGCTTGATAAATAATCATGGTGTTTTTCCAGTTCCACTGCGACAAGACCATTTAGAATCTCATTTGTTTCAGCTTCATCAATAATGCTAAACTCTGCTGGCAAACCTACAAGTTCAGGTCTTTCCCTGATGATATCATTGGCGAGACCATGAAGTGTTCTGACACGATAACCAAAGCCTTCAAGCAGTCCGTTTGCCCGAAGTTTTTCACCAATTTTTGTAGAAAAATTATCTGCTGCTGAATTGGAGAAGGTAACAATTAAGATTTCCTGGTCGGACTCTAATGGCGTTGTCAAAATGAGTTTGACTGCCAGGTGAGACAGCGTGAATGTTTTTCCACTTCCGGGCACTGCTGAGATTCCCATCATGCCTTGCGTGTAGTTGAGGATATTTTCCTGGGAAGGGCGCAGGCTAGGTTCAGCTGACATCTTTCACCTGCCTGGATTTTCGCAATAGGTTTTGAAAAAGAGTAAGCATTTGTCCGCGCTCTTCGACACCAGCCTCGTTGTAATCCGAACTATATACGAAAATCTGTTTACGACAGCGGGAAATCAACCCGCTGATGACTTTTCTAATGTTTGCTCGGTTGTAGACCTGCTCCTCTTCAGCAGACCATTGTGTACCCTCGATCCAGTTTCGACTTAACACAATCGGGTGGGTGAGAGGCTGCTCAAGACGTTCATACCAGCCTTTGCTGCCGATGTTCAACCAAAATTGGTAATCGACCGGTTCATTCCGCATCAAAAAACTTGTAACCGGAGCAAGCATGACAGAATCCGAATCTCGCTTCTCCCATTCTGAAAGGTACATTGCTGGAATAAGACCTGATTCCAACGACTGAACAAAAGCTTTTCCCAGGAGGCTTTGAGATGAAAACTGATTATGATTAAATGCCAGTTGAAATTTACGGTACGATTCCATCAGGATAGCGGTACTCGTGCCAGCCTGGATATTTGCATGAAATCCATAACCTGGTTGGGAGAGCAATTCCCCGAATAGCCTGCTAAAAAAGTTGTCCAGCGGTTCTTCTTCGTCAATGCTCTGCAGCCATTCTACCAAAAGGTTATAACGCACAAGAAGATTAGACTGAATGCGTTCTTGTGGTTCCAGAATATCTTTCAATGTGATAACACTGAAGCGTTCCTGGTCGAATCCTCCCAGGAGTGAATGGGCGCGGACGAGATCCAAACCGGAAATTGCCTGGCTGAGAGAACTTGCCACGGAGTGAAAATCGCAGTTAATCTGCCATGTAGGATGTGCAAGTTTTGCAAATGTAATCAATATTTTTGAGACTGCATTTTCAGACAGGGGAACGGAAGGTTTTTGAATCGACAGACCAATACCTTTTTGTGCCAAACCATGTTCAATTGAAAACTTCATACTATCCGAAATAAAAGGTGACAAAATGGCTATTTGGGACGGAGCTATTCTATTTTCATTGACCAATACGTCAATATTATTGATCAGAACTTCCAATAACTCAGGGAAAAAACGAATCCGCTCTGATGGAAAAGTAAGCGTTTCACGTATTAAGTCAGGTTCTGGCTGGCAATTCTGAATATCAGCAAGACATAGGCTTAGTTTTCCCAAGGAAGGGGAACTGACATAAGTATTATCGAAATCAAGACAGGTCTGAGACGCGGCCGCTAAACGCAAGGCTGATTGAGGATCTGCACCCAAAAAATTGCGATAACCAGCGTTTTCGTCCAAAATTATCATGCTGCTGTCAAAAAAAGGCAGCCATTTGAGAATACAATCGTGGACATAGGGAGGGTCTTCTTCGCTATTATCGTAGATTAGATGTCTATATTGATTGCGAATGTATTTTTGGAAAGTTGGATTACCCCAGAGACTGTTGGTGAAAATGTCAACCTGAAGCGAATAATCAACCAGGCTTTCGGAAAGGCAAAGCTGACGGAATTTTGTAACGGCTTCCTGGACATCAAAAAAAACATTCTGTCGGGCAGCATCACCAATCCAGGCAGAAGAGAGGCGAGATCCAATTTCGGTAAATGGAAAACCAACCAGCGCGGATTTATTGAGATTATCGAGAAGCTGACTGCAAAGTCTGTATAAGGGTAGGCTGACAGTGTTGAACTTACCCTGATTAATCATCGGACTAACAATCTGAGCCATGTAATATTGACTTGTTTCAAGTGTCAGAAAACGAGGTTTCTCGAATGGATGCCTGAAGTTGGAACTGCTTGCAATCAAAGGCCAGAAAAGGTCGACCATCCGCCTGACAAGGCTGCTCATTGTTTGTACACTAACCTGGTCTGTGGCACCGAGTCTGAGATTGTTGAGATGTTGTAAATAAGGAGAAGCCAGACTTCGCTGAGGTACCAATACAAGGATTGGGTCAGAAACCCCACTCGGATTAGATAAAATGATGTTTTCCAAACGCATCAGAGCGGCAGTCGTTTTACCAACCGACGCAGGACCTTTCAGGAAAACGGACCTGTTTTGATTAAAATTCGCGGCTTCTTCCTGATGTGAGTCAGGTGTAATCATTGATCCCATTTATAAAGAAATTATAACTGTTAGATGCACGATATGTAGGAGATTTAGATTTTGCAATTTGAATAATCAGAACGAAAGACAATCAGGAATTTCGAATCTGAGTGTTGGTATAATAATTTCGAATTATCATCAGGAGAGATAAAATGCCATCATCAATTACCCCGTTCTTTAATGCCAAAGGAGTTGCAGTACTTGGAGCATCAACAAACCCAAAAAAGCTCAGTTATGGAATTCTGGAAAACCTATTAATCAATGGTTATCAGGGAGAGGTCTATCCTGTAAATCCAAATGCTGATGAAATTTTGGGTATGAAAGCTTATTCTTCAATCGCTGACGTTCCTGACCCGGTAGAACTTGCGGTTGTTGTTCTCCCGGTTACGGTAATCATGGAAAACATGAAAGCTATTGGAGAACGTGGGATCAAGACAGTTGTTATTATCACCGGAGGCTTCAAAGAGCTGGGACCTGAGGGGGCTCAGATTGAAAAATCGGTCAAAAAACTCGCACAGGAGTATGGAATGAGGGTCGTTGGTCCCAACTGTGTGGGAACCATTGATATTCGCACTGGGTTGAACTCCACCTTTATTAAAGGTGTTCCTCAGCCCGGACCAATTGCTTTTATCTCACAGTCAGGAGCGATTTGCGGAGGGGTGATTGACCTGATTATTAATTCGAAAATTGGATTTTCTCACATAGCCAGCCTTGGTAACATGATGGATGTCACTGAAACAGACATGCTCGAATATTTTGTGCAGGATGAGGATGTGAAGGTTATTGCTATTTACAGCGAAGGCATTTCGGACGGGCAACGGTTTATGCAGATTGCAAGAAAAGTCTCTAAGAAGAAACCGATAGTCTTCCTGAAAGCTGGAAAAAATGATGCCGGGGCAAAGGCAGTTAGCTCTCACACTGGTTCTTTAGCTGGATCTTATGCGGCTTACCAGGCGGCAATGAAACAAGCTGGAGTACTTGAAGTTGAAACAATCAACGAGCTTTTTAACCTTGCCTGGGCGCTTGGCAGTCAACCGCTCCCGAGAGGGAAACGTGTTGCAATAACAACTAACGCTGGTGGGGCTGCCGCGCTGGCTGCGGATAGCCTTGATTTCAATGGTTTTGAACTGGCAAAAATTTCACCTGAAATTCAAGCGCGCATGAGAACAAGATTGAACCCGAGCGCACAGGTTTCCAACCCGGTTGATATGCTTGGTTCGGTGAGCCCTGAAGATTATTTATGGAGTTTAGGTAATCTTGATGAAGATGATGGTGTAGATGTGTTGGTGCCAATATTAGTTCCGCAGTCGTTGGTGGACACCCCTGGAGTCGCAAATTCCTGGGTTGAAGTTAATAAGAATACCGAAAAAACGTTGCTTACCTGTTTGATGGGTGAGCGCAGCACAACTGAATCTGAACAGGTCTTAAATCTCCACAATGTTCCTGTGTTTAAATTCCCGGACCAGATGGGTCCAGTGTTGAAGGGTATGTGGAATTACAAAAACGTTCTTGATAGAGAAGAATTTGAAGAAGTGATTGCTCCACCGGCCGGAGTGTTGGCATTGAAAGCTGCAAAGAAGACAATTGGTAATCGTAAAGTGATTGGGGAGTATGAATCCAGATTGTTATTGGATGCCTACAATATCCCAAACGTACCTGGCGATATAGCCAGGAATGCTGATGAAGCTGTGGCAATTGCAGAAGCGATAGGGTTCCCGGTCGTCGTAAAAATAGTTGCCGAAGGGCTGCTCCACAAATCTGATGTAGGCGGTATCATTCTTAACCTTCTAAATAGCAACGAATTGCGTATAGCCTATCATGATCTAATTGAAAATATTAAAAGTAATGAGCCGTCAGCAAAGATTGTGGGAGCCATGGTAGAGAGAATGGCAGCCAAAGGGGTGGAAGTTATTGTTGGTATGCGCAGAGATGTAACTTTCGGACCGTTGATGATGTTTGGTATGGGTGGGACCATGGTGGAACTGGTCAAGGATATCCAGTTTAGAGTAGCTCCTCTTTCAAGCAAAGACATCAAAGGCATGGTGGCTGACACAATGGCAGGAAAACTACTTAATGGATACAGAGGAGCACCGATCGCTGATATCGAAGCATTATATGAGGTGATTGCCAAGCTAAGCAAATTGGCGATGGAAAATCCTGAGATCCAGGAAATAGAGATTAACCCTTTGATCGTCTATCCAAAAGGTCAGGGCGTGATTGCGATCGACAGTAGGATGATCTTGTCTTAATTATTTTGTACTTATGTAGTTGTAAGAATAGAAGAAAGCCAACGAAGGGAATCGAACCCCCGACCGGGCGCTTACGAAGCGTCTGCTCTACCGACTGAGCTACGTTGGCGTAGGCTGCGATTATACCAAAAGATTGTGAAAATTGAGTGATAAAAATCTTTTAGTTATTCAATGACAGGCATGGTCAAAAGGTGGAAGGCGAGGGTTTCAAGGTCACGTGCTTTTTTGCTTTCTCCTAAATCTTTGATAATTTCTGCAATGTGAACTTTGATTACCGGATCACTTTCGAGGATACTATTAAATTGCTGATTTTCATCCAGGATATCACCTAAACCGAGTTGGGCATACAATTCACTGACGATGCCATAGCTCCACTGGTCCGAGATTTTCAATTCATCTGCCAGGTCTCTGCGACCAATCGAAAAAATGATTGCAAGCCTTGCAATTTCACTTTGTCGCTCTGTCAACCCCGGATATGAACGAGAACGGAGAACAAGATGGTTTTTAGGCACTTGAAAGTTTGATTTATATGCTGCATCAATCGCCCCAGGTGTAAAAACAAGGGTTCCCTCTGATGCGAATGTGATTGCCCAACCCAGGGAGGTAAGTATTTCTTGTTTGAAAATAAACCCCCAAATAAAAGTACTTGGGACTACTTTGAAGAATTCTGGTGAAGGTTTACGTGAAAGTCCGATTACCTTTACCATCTTACCGTTTGTTTTATTGAATTCATCAATAATCCCAACAATGCTCTTTATGTTTTCTATTGCATCCAAATCAACCACCAGAACATCAATTTTTTGAAAACCTGCATTCATTTCACGTGAAAGTTCAATTACGGATGTGGCTTCGAGAACAACCCTGGTACGCCAGTCCCTGACGATCAACAAAGACATCCAGTCTAAGACATAAGCGTCTTCACTATATACTGCAACCAAAATATCGTCTTTCATAAAAAAATATCTCCTGAGAATAAGGTGAATTATAATTGCAGAAGAGAATATCCATAAGAGGAGGAAGTATGATTGAAAACATTGCCGTATTAACCAGTGGTGGTGATGCGCCTGGAATGAATGCAGCTATCCGAGCTGTCGTTCGCTGCGGAATCGATAAAGGTTGGAGAGTTTTTGGTGTCCAAAACGGCTACGATGGTTTGATTAAGGGACAATTGGATCCTTTGGGTACACGCGATGTTGGCGGAATTATGCAGCAAGGCGGTACCATTTTGGGAAGTGCCCGAAGTGAAGAATTTACCACGATTGATGGAAGAACACAGGCGATCAGAAACCTAAACCGACGCGGAATCAACGCTCTTGTTGTTATTGGTGGCAATGGGTCCCAGGCGGGGTCATTTGAGCTTTATCAAATGGGTTTCCCTGTAGTTGGCATCGCTTCCACGATTGACAACGACTTGGTGGGATCTGATATCACTATTGGTGTGGATACGGCATTAAACATTGCATTGGAAGCAATTGACCGACTAAAAGTAACTGCTTCGTCACATCAACGGGCGTTTATTCTTGAAGTGATGGGAAGAAACTGTGGTTATCTTGCCCTTGCTGCAGGTTTAGCCGGTGGCGCCGAGGCAATTACGCTACCCGAAAAAAAGACCGATCCAGAAGAAATTGCGGAGGCATTACGACTTGCCTATGAACATGGGAAGAACCATGCCATTATTGTTGCAGCAGAAGGAGCGGATTACAACGCCGCCAAGCTGACAGAATTTTTTGTTGCCCATCGGGAAAGACTTGGTTTCAGCGTTCGCTCGACTATATTAGGGCATGTCCAGCGTGGTGGGGAACCAGGCGCATCAGATCGCATTTTAGCATCAAAACTTGGTTATGGAGCTGTAGAGGCAATTGCGAGAGAGGAATTTGGCGTATTAACCGGTTTGATCAGAAACAATGTCACCACTACTCCTTTTGAAAAGATAGTTGGCAAGGTCAAGGTTCTTGATAAAAACCTCTTTGAGCTTGCAAGATTGTTGGATTAATAGAACCAGAAATTAGAAGATAAATCTTTGGAAAGCATTAATAGAAGACCTTTTTACGAAAAGAAGGTCTTTTTTAATTTTGCTATTGTTAATACGATTAACGTTACTTCATGCGTAAACAGGCTTCGATAAATCCATCCAAATTTCCATCAAGGACAGATTGAGTATTGCCAGTTTCATATTCTGTGCGATGGTCTTTAACCATCTGGTAAGGGTGCAGAACATAAGAACGAATTTGACTACCCCATTCCACTTTTTTGAATTCACCTTTTAAATCTGAGATTTCTTCGGCGTGTGCCTGTTGTTGCAATTCAAACAGACGGGAGCGTAACACTTTCAGGGCTGACTCCCGGTTTTGTGTTTGAGAGCGCTCATTCTGACAGGTTACCACGAGCCCTGTCGCAAGGTGGATAATGCGGACTGCTGTCATATTTTTCTGTACGTTTTGTCCGCCAGCGCCGGATGATTTATAGACTTCAATTTCGATATCTTCAGGTCGAATCACTATATCGTCATTTCCCTCAATTTCAGGAAGTACTTCAACCAGTGCGAAAGAAGTATGCCTTCGATGAGCGGCATCAAATGGAGACAACCTCACCAAACGATGAACCCCTTTTTCACACTTTAGATAACCATACGCAAGATCACCTTGCATTGAGATGGTGACAGATTTGATACCAGCTTCTTCACCTTGTGTTCGATCAAGGATTTCAGTTTTATAGCCGCTGTCTTCAGCCCATCTCAGATACATTCGCTCAAGCATGGCTGCCCAATCCTGGGAATCAGTCCCACCAGCACCAGCGTGAATGGCTAAAATTGCATTTCCATGATCATACTGACCAGAGAGCAAAAGACGGGTTTCTTTTTTAGCGATCGATATTTCAAGTGAAGCAACCTGATCGCTTATTTCTTTAGTAAGACTGCCATCATCAAGTTCGAGCAAAGAGGACAGCCCCTCAATTTGTGTGATGAGAGATTGCCATTCATTAATTTGATCCTCAAGGTTGGATATACGTTTCATGATCTTTTGGGCGCTGTCTGGGTCGTCCCAAAAGCCAGTAACTTCACTCTGTCGGCGAAAATTCTCCAGTTCAGTTGACTTTTGTGTTAAGTCAAAGATGCTCCTGGAGGGAGTGGATTTTGGTTTCTAAATTTTGTATGCGTTCATATAACTCGGACATGTTATTCTGCCTCGCTTCTGGTGAAGATACCCTGGATGAAAGAATCTTTATCGAATAGTTCGAGGTCCTCGACCCTCTCACCCAAACCTGCATAAATTACCGGCAGCCCAAGCTGGTCTTTAATGGCAAAGACCATTCCGCCCTTGGCTGAGGTGTCCAGCTTTGCCAGGATGGCGCCATTAAGGTTGACCGCCTTGCCAAATGCTTCTGCTTGTCTGAGTGCATTTTGTCCGGTTGTCGTATCAATAACGATCCAGGAATAATGCGGCGCGCCTGGCATGGCTTTGTCTGCTACCCGAAAAACCTTCTTAATCTCTTCCATAAGATTATAGCGGGTATGTAACCGTCCAGCTGTGTCGATGAGTACGACGTCGAAGTCTCTTGCAATCGCTGCTTTAATACCATCATAGGTTACCGCGCCTGGATCACTGTCTTGTTGCCCGGTAATAATTGGGACGCCAACACGATCTGCCCAGATTTCAAGCTGATCAGCAGCAGCGGCACGATATGTATCTGCACCAACTAATAGCACAGATTTTCCCATTGCTTTATATCTGGCGGCAAGTTTGCCAATTGAAGTGGTTTTGCCTGAACCATTTACTCCGGCAACCATAATAACAGTAGGCTTTTGGTTGAAATCCGGTTCTTCGGCATCGAACAACAGTTGAGAAAGCTCGTCTTTTAATAGACCTTCCAACTGGTCAAGTCGAGTATAGCCTAATTCGTCAACCTGTTCTACTGCTATGTCAACCAGGTTTAAGGTAGTTTCAACACCAACATCTGCCTGGATTAGCAATTCTTCAAGGTCATCGAAGGTGTCGTCGTTGATTTCAGTTGCACCAAAGAAAGTTGCGATCTTACCGAAAGTGACATCGCGCGTTTTTTGGAGACTCTGACGCCATTTTTTGAGAATATCGTTCATAGGCTGGGATTATATCATTTCGACAGTTGAGATTGGGCAAGCTGTCCACAACCGGCATTGATATCGATCCCTCTACGCAAGCGAATAGAGGATGGGATACCTGTTTGTTGTAATACCGAGTGGAAAGCATCCACACGCTCTCTGGACGAACCTGGCAGAGGATACTCTTTGCTGGGGTTCAACGCAATCAGGTTTATATGGCACAGAATGCCTTTCAAGAGGCTAAAAAGCTGCCTTGCTTGTTGTTCGTTGTCATTTACATCCTCGATTAAGGCATATTCAAAGGTAATGCGTCTCCTGGTTGAATCAACATATTCCTTGCAAGCTTCAATCAGTGGGTTAAGGGGATGAAGACGATTGTTCGGCACCAATTGTGAGCGAAGTTCATCGGTTGGGGCGTGAAGGCTGATTGCCAAATTTACCTGGCTGTCAAGAGAGGTGAATTCTTTAATTTTTGGAATAATACCGACAGTACTGATAGTGATTCTCCGCGCTCCAAAATTGAAAATGTCAGGGTCTGTTAATCGATCTACAGACTCCATGACGTTTGAATAATTCAAAAAGGGCTCTCCCATGCCCATATAAACAATGTTGGTTAGCTTTTCACCGTTTTTTTCGAGCTCTCGCATGATGTAAAGCACCTGACCCAAAATCTCACCTGTGCTCAGGTTTCGCGAAAACCCCATTTGTCCGGTTGAACAGAAAACACATCCTAATGGGCAGCCCACCTGGCTTGAAATGCAGACAGTGTTACGGTCGTTGTATTTCATCAGCACTGTTTCGATTTTATGTTGATCATGCAGGGAAAAGAGATATTTTATAGTCTTCTTATCGTTGGATTGAATCGTGTTAACCAATTTCACCGAATCAAGGGAAAAAATTGATTCAAGTTGTTCCGACAGGTTTTTAGGAATGTTTGGGAATCGATCGAAGGATTCGTAATGATGCTTATAGATCCCTCCCAAAATTT
>Ga0123334_1003299_pt1 | contig 17586 bp, 19 predicted proteins | sample BiotimSIPDNA_FD_89706 | JGI IMG/M metagenome (GOLD analysis project Ga0123334, IMG submission 89706) | Anaerobic biogas reactor microbial communites from Washington, USA - Biogas_R1 time_0 SIP DNA | ecosystem: Engineered > Bioreactor > Anaerobic > Unclassified | place: Washington, USA... | reverse complement strand
ACTAAGGAGTGCATCTTGAATGCGTCGGCAAGGCTTTATGCTCCAGGGTTATTAAAAGAGGTCGGAGCTACTAATAATAAAAGGCTTATGTTTCAGGGATTATACATGGCTCCGTATACTGTAATGGAAAGTCTAAAAGGAGCAGTATTCACATCACTGCTTTTCGAGAAACTAGGATTTAAAAGCTATCCTGAATATAAAGAAGACAGACAGGATATAATACAGCTGGTTATATTCAAAAACAAAGAGCAGTTACTTGAGTTCTGTAAAGGTGTTCAGGCAGGATCTCCAATAGATTCGCATGTCACACCATATCCTTGGGATATGCCAGGTTATGATGACCAGGTGGTTATGGCCGCAGGTACATTTATACAGGGAGCATCTATAGAATTTTCTGCAGACGCACCATTAAGAGAACCGTACATAGCATATATGCAAGGAGGCCTAACATACACTCAGGTAAAACTAGGTGTGCTTAAAGCATGTGATATGATGTTAAAGAAAGGCATATTAAATATCTGAAAAGATGATAAAAGGCAAAAAGAAGGAAAAAAAGGATAAAAAGGATAAGAACACAAAAGCTATTATCAAATTGATGATAGTAATAGCTTTTTTTCTTTTTGTAATACTAGTATCAAGAATGGCTATAAACTACTACTCTTCCATTGTGAAAAAAGATATTGCATATAATGGAAAACTTATAGATCAGATTAATATATCAGGACTGGTTCTTTATGAGTATGACTCATATGATGTTGTTGAGGGATACTCGTTAATAAAAACATATGAAGAAGGAAGCAGGATAAGAGTTAACAGCTTAATAGGTTCTTTGGTAAGCACAAACAATCCTTTATATAATGATCTGGTTGAAATAAATGACCAGATACAGAAAAAACAGCAGTTATATGAGATAAATACTGGAATAATATCAGAAGATATTAAAATAATTGATAATCAGGTAAGAAAGAGTCTTTTATCCTTTTCATCAGTACTTTCCAGTCAGACTCTTTCAGATGTTCAAATACACAAAGAGCGTATAGAAGCTCTTAATGAATACCTCAATGATGTAAAGAGCGGCAATAATGAAAAACAACAGCAACTTGATGAGTTATATGTTCAGCAGCAGCAGCTTAAGCAGGCTATGGCAAGTGATGTATTTGATGTAGTTGCAGTTAACTCTGGATATTTATCATACAATTCGCAATACAATCAGCAGTATCACACATATGAACAGATGAAGACAGTATATCCTTCGCATCTTCATGATGAGATGGTTGATAATAATCAGACAGAACTATCAGTGGCCGTAAAGGTGGCAACCTCAAAAAAATTTCACATAGCAGTAGTCTTATCATCTTCAGATGCTGCTCGTATAAAAGATATTGAAGATTTAAAGATAAATATCAATACATCAGGCATGGATGTATATATCGATATATCAAAAGTTATTATAGGAAACAGTGAAGATAATGAAACAGTGGTATTCTTTGAAGTTGATAATGGGTTATCGCAATTAGTGTCTTTAGGAAAATTTGATGGATTACTGGTAATAAAAGAATATGAAGGGTTAAAAATCCCTATAAATGCAATTTATAATTATAAATACTCTTCATTTCAAAAAATGCAGGTAGCGCTTGTTAAAGGAATTTCTGTAAAGTTTGTTTACATTGATGTCCTATATACTGATGGAACATATGCTATAGTAGAGGATATTGATGAAGATTACAGTTTTAAGGTGTATGATTATTATATATTAGACCCATATTCCGTTTCAGATGGCGATGTTGTCAACTAGAAAGGCTTATAATGAACAACTATGTAGCAGAGAATATTTATAGGATTAAAAAGCAGCTGAATAATGATGATATCTTAATAGTTGCAGTTTCAAAAACAGTTTCCTGTGAGACGGCTGCATTAGCTTTAGAAGTTCCTGGAATTGAACTGGGAGAAAACAGGGTTCAGGAATTTTTGAAAAAATATGAATACTTTAAAGGCGAGGCAAAAATACATTTAATTGGGCATCTTCAGAAAAACAAGGTAAAATACATTGTCGGTAAAACTGTATTAATACATTCAGTTGATAGTGAAGAGCTATTAGATGAAATACAAAAAAGATCATCGCAACAGCAGGTTGTGACAAATGTTTTGCTTCAAATAAAGATATTTAAAGATGATAATAAGTTTGGAGCAGATGAAAAAGACATAGAAAAACTTATATCCCATAATGAGAACAATCCTAATGTTAAGATCAAAGGACTCATGACTATGGCGCCTTTTACACAGGATAATGAGTTAATATCACAGACTTTTGGTAAATTACATGATATTTTTGTTGACATAAGCAAAAAATCCTTTTACAATACAGATATGGTATATCTTTCAATGGGGATGAGCAACGATTATATCTTAGCTGCTAAGGAGGGCGCTAATATATTACGTATTGGTTCAGCAATTTTTAAAGATAAACCATAAATACTAAAGATTATTTTGATTGTACACAAAAGAGGAGGAAAAACATGAGTGTTTTTGACAAATTTCTAACCGAATTCTTAGGTTTCGAACAGGCTGCGCCAGAAAAACAACAAGTAGCACCAGTAACTAGAGATGGTAATGGAAAGACCAGACCATCTGTTCAAGTTAGTCCTATAGTTGATAGGATCGATGCCTTAGATCAAATTGCAAGCAAGAAGGTGGTTCCCATGGAACGTTCTACAGGTATATTAAATGTTATGTATCCTGAAAGTTTCGAAGAAACAAAGAGGGTATGTGATTCATTAAAATCAGGCAGAGCGGTTATAGTTAATCTTGAACAGATTGAGAAAGAACTTGCACAAAGGATAGTTGATTTTCTTAGCGGCACAGTATATACATTGAATGGCGCTATCAGAAAACTGTCCGATAAGATATTAGTCGTTGCTCCTAGCGGCTATCATATCGATGATGAAAAGCAGGATCTGTCAAAGTTAGCTGATACCAAAACAAGAACATTTGCTAATTAGAAGGTATAATGCTTAATATCCTGCTAACAGTCCTATACTATTTGCTATATGCGATTTCTTTGCTGGTGTTTATTAGAGCAATTGCATCGTTTTTTGGAAGTGCTAAATTCAGCAGATACTATGAGATATTAGTACGGCTTACAGAACCATTCCTGGCTCCATTGAGAAACCTCATAGCAAGGTTTACTAAAGGTAGACCCATGATGTTTGATTTCTCATTTATAGCTTTGTATGTGCTAGTGATGATTCTGCAACGTATAATACTTACGATTCAAGCAAGCCTGTAACCGATATTAATATACATTTAATTACCATATATTTTATATGGTAATTTTTGCTATGGATAAAGTATTATTATAAATAACTATTGAAATAAGTATTGAGCAGTTATATAATAAAATAAGGTCAGAGAAAGTCAGACCGAGGTGATGCATATGGAATATAAAGATTATTACAAAGTCCTTGGAGTAGAGAAGAAAGACGATAAGGATACAATAAAAAAAGCATATAGGAAACTAGCCAAGAAATATCATCCTGATAACAACCCTAACAATAAAAGGGCTGAAGAAAGGTTTAAGGAAATTAATGAGGCTTATGAAGTGCTTTCTGATGATGAAAAAAGAAAGCGCTATGATACTTTGGGCTCAAACGGATTCAATGGCCAGGGATTTGATCCGTCATCATTTGGAAATCAATACTCATATGATTTTAACCGAGGCTCTGGATTTTCCCAATCTAATGATTTTTCTGACTTTTTTAACGCATTCTTTGCAGACCTGGGTATGGGTGGAATGGGAGCAGATCCTTTTTCATCATCATCAAGAAAATCTGCAAGAAGATCACCTTCGCAGCCTGATTCTGAAGCTTCAATGACAATCAGTATTGAAGATGCTTTATCAGGTAGGGAAATGGTAGTATCAATTAATAACAAAAAGGTTAATTTAAAGATACCCAAAGGTATAAGGCCTGGCCAGAAAATAAAGATGAAAGGTCAGGGGCAGAACGGCGGAGATTTATTTATTAAGTTTGATATTCAGAATACTGCTACTTTATCTCTTGAAGGAGATGACCTTATAAAGACAGCCGACGTCTATCCCTGGCAGGCATACTTTGGTTCACAGGTGCAAATAAACATGCCGGATGAGACCTTAAAAGTTACGGTTCCTCAGAAAGTTAAAGGTGGTTCACGCATTAGAGTCAGAGGAAAAGGATATTATAAAAAAGATGGCTCGAAAGGGGATTTATACATCAATGTAAATATAGTAAATCCGTCAAACATGAGCACAGCTGATGAACAGATATATAAAGAACTTTTAAACAAATACCAATAATGATAGAATACGCATATGAAGAAAGCTGATATTGCACTGATAGCAATCTTAATATGTGTATTTCTCATTTTTATATCCATCTATTTTTTAACAGATAATAAAGATGATTCTATTCTCATTATTCAGCAGGATAATGAAATTGTATATAGAAAACCCATTGATGAAGATAACATAGTAAACATATATGATGACAATGGTAATTTAATAAATACCGTTACAATTAAGGATGGGAAAGCATATATGTCTTTTGCAACTTGTCCTAATAAAGACTGTATGCATATGGGATATATACAAAGCGGTTCAAGAAAGCAGATAGCATGTCTTCCAAACAAGGTATTAATATACCTGACGGAAGATAATGTAATAGTGGATGGTATAACAAGATGAGTAAATCAAAAAAGATTACAATATCCGCTATATTTACTGCATTGGCAATATCTCTTTCCATTGCCGAAGGATATATCCCTTTTTCAGCGATTGCACCAGGAGTTAAACTTGGTCTGGCGAATGTAGTTCCTTTAACACTTTTATATGTGCTCGGACCTGTTTATGCAGTAGCAGTACAAGCTGTAAGGATAATAATTGCAGGCCTTTTAAGAGGAAATTTCGTTACATTTCTTTTCAGCTTTTTTGGAGGCATGGCATCAATTTTAGTATGCGTTCTGATTAAGAAACAAAAAAAAATTCAGTTTTCAGTTATAGGGCTTAGTATAATTGGAGCAATCGTACACAATCTTGCCCAGTTTATAACTGCACTTATAATTTTAAGAAATATAAACATATTCTGGTACATAGCCATATTATCTGTATTTGCAGTAGTAACAGGAATACTGACAGGTATAATTGCAAAATATGTTATTAAAGCATTAAAAGGATATTACAAAGGTATTTAGTTCACATTATAGCAAATTGATTGTATAATATTAAAAGAATGAAAAAAGGAGCGGTAAATGAGTAAAGCAGACGATATTTTTAAGAATATGTGTCGAGATATTATTGACAATGGGTTTTCAGATAAAGATTTGGATGTACGTCCAAAATGGCTAGACGGAGTACCTGCTCACACTGTAAAAAAATTCTGTGTCATTAACAGATATGATTTATCTGAAGAATTTCCTATACTTACGTTACGTCCTACACGTTTTAAGGGCTCGATTGATGAGATTCTGTGGATATGGCAGAAGAAATCTAATAATATAAATGATTTGAATAGCAATATATGGGATGCATGGGCTGATGAGAATGGTTCTATAGGTAAGGCTTACGGTTACCAGTTGTCTGTAAAGCATAAATACAATGAAGGAATGTTTGATCAGGTTGACAGAGTCTTATATGATTTGAAAAATAACAAGGCAAGCAGAAGGATAATGACAAATATATATGTTCATGCAGACCTTCATGAAATGAATCTGTACCCTTGCGCATACAGCATGACTTTCAATGTTTCGGGAAACATATTGAACGGTATACTAAATCAGCGATCAAACGACATACTTATAGCTAACAACTGGAATGTAGTTCAATATGCTGTTCTTATGCATATGATAGCTCAAGCATCTGGACTAATTGTGGGAGAACTGGTGCATGTAATAGCTGATGCACATATATATGACAGACATATACCACTAGTCGAGGAACTTTTAAAAAGACCTGCTTATCCTGCCCCTAAGTTCTGGATTAATCCTGAAATTACAAACTTTTATGACTTTACAGTTGATGATTTTAAACTAATTGATTACAAGAAGAATCCTCAGATTAAGGATATTGAGGTAGCAGTATGAATTTAATTGTAGCTGTAGATGAAAACTGGGGAATTGGTTATATGGGTAAGATACAATGGCATATTAAAGAGGATATGGCATATTTCAAAAATAAGACTATGGATAAAACTGTTATTATGGGGAGAAGAACTCTTGATTCTTTTAAAAATGGCAAGCCATTAAAGAATAGGAAAAATATCGTTCTTACTCGTGATATGGATTTCAAACGAGATGATGTAATAGTAGTAAACACCATTGAGCAGGCATTAAATAAGATAGAAAATGAAAATAGTTCTGATGTGTATGTTATTGGAGGTGAGAGTATATATCAAGCGCTTCTTCCATATTGTGACAAAGCATATGTTACAAAAGTCCATGGGATTTTCAAAGCGGATAAACATTTTATAAACTTAGACAACGAGCCTCAATGGACTGCTGTGCACATATCCGACAGACTTATGACGGAAAGCGGGGTTCATATTACTTTCTATGAGTACCAAAGAAAACAAACCGACCAATAGTTTAATAGAAAAACTTAATAAATCTTATCTTATTCTAGGAGCGGTTTTCTTAGTAGCTTTTATTACTCGTGTATTTATTGCAGGAGCTGTTATGGGGCATCTTACAGATATGGGATGTTTCAGCTACTGGGGTGAACAGGCTTACAATGACGGATTATTAGAGTTCTATAACGGTTCATATTACTGTGATTATCCTCCTTTGTATATATACATACTATGGTTTATAGAATTTGCAAGAGAAGCCCTTGGTCTGACATTCGCATTTCCAGCTCATATAATACTGTTGAAAATGCCAGCTATCATTTTTGATATTATGACTGCGTATTTAGTGTATAAGATAGCAAAAACAAGATTTTCTGAAACAACATCAATTATACTTTCTGCTGCTGTAGCATTAAATATTGCATACATATTGAATTCTGCAGCATGGGGACAGATTGACAGTATACTGACCTTTTTTATAGCGCTAACAGCATACAACATTATGAATAATAAACTCGAGTTTGCAACTGTCGCTTATGTTATTGCAGTACTTCTAAAACCTCAGGCATTTATATTTGCGCCAATACTCATATTCGCATACATTAAAAGCAAAAATACAAAAAAAGTGCTTATATCCTTGCTTATAGGTTTAGCGCTGTTTGTTGTTGTAATACTTCCCTTTGCTATACGGCAGGAGCCTTTGTGGATATTCTCTTTATACTTTGGAACAATGGGACAATATGCATATGCGACAGTTAATGCATATAACATATATGCTTTATTAGGTTTGAACTGGGTATCAGATAGTGAAGTTATGTTTTTGTTTGCATATAAGATATATGGATATGTAGCTATTTTAGGAATATGTGCTTTGACTACAATAGCTTTTATAAAAGGAAACAAGAAGCCAGGATTTACTTTTGCAACAGCAGGTCTTTTAATGACTGTGGTTTTTGCATTTGCAACAAAAATGCATGAAAGATATCTGTTTCCATCTATACTGCTTGTACTGGCAGCATACATATTCTCAAATGACAAAAGGTTCTTGTACATTCATATACTTCAGAGTATTACAGTGTTTGCAAACTGCGCATATATTCTGTATATGAATTTCAATGGAGGATATGATCTTTTTTCTCCGTATGTGGCAATTGTTTCTGCTGTTACAATATTTACGACATTATGGTACTTAAGAGTATATTTCCAGCTTTATATACTAAACCAGGATAATATACCGCTAAAATATTTGACATAACAAAATTATTGAGCGAAAATATATTCAAAATGAGATATAATTCCGTTTGAAATATGGAGAATTGAGATGAAACACAAAAGACAAATCAGTAATATTTTAAGAAAAACAATAATAATTTCTCTGATAATAGTAATTTCAATACTGTTTTCTTCTTGTGGCAGTTACTTTGAAGCAGTAGGGAATATTGCAGAATCACCAACTCTTCCAAGTAAAACGCCTAGACCATCTGTAACACCTACACAGACAGAGCAACCAAGCGAGTCAGTAGAGCCAACTGAAACGCCTACTGAAAGCGTTACACCAACAGAAGAGCCTTCAGCTACAATTGATCCTTCATTGGTGCTGGCAGTTAATCCTCTTACAGGTAAGAGTGAGTATATGCATGAATTTGCACTTGATGTTAAACCGGTAGCGATTATTTTGGAAAACAAGAGACAGAGTCTGCCTCAGGCAGGCATTTCTGAAGCGGATATAGTTATAGAAATGCTTGTAGAGTATGATATTTCCCGTTTTATGGCGATATATCAGGATCCATATAATGTTGAAAAGATAGGAGCTGTAAGAAGCTTGCGTTCATATTTTACAGAAATGGCACTCGCATTTGACAGTTACATATTCCATTACGGTTTCAGTGAATATGGTGAAGAGAATGCTAAAAAAGATTTAGCTGACAGAGGACTTACTACGATAAACGGCATATTTGGAGAAGATAACGGATATCCTTTCTGGAGAGACTCTGACAGAATTGCATCTGGAATGGAGTCTGTTCACTGTGTAGTTACAGCAGGGCAGAATGTATTAAGATCGATGCAGAATATTTCAACAGAAAAGATTGAAAAAACTGAACAAAAGAACATATTCAATTTTTCTACGCAAAGTAGTACTAAAGAAGGAAATGATGCAAATAAAGTCTACCTTACAGGTATATATATAAGCAGCCCATATTTTATTTATGATAATGATAAGTCAGAGTATACAAGATACCAGTTTGCAGATAAGCATATTGATGGCAATAGCGGTGAAGCTATAAGCGTTGAAAACTTATTTTTGCTAAAAATGGATACCAGATATCTAGGTGATGCTTCTGAGCATGTAGCTATTACCACATATGGTTCAGGTAGCGGTTATTACATAAATGATGGAAAATATATTGAGATACAATGGAGCAGGGAAACTGACTCTTCAGAATTTGAATTTACATATAACAATGAACCGTTACAGGTTGCTCAGGGAAATTCTTGGATATCATGTATACCAACAGATGCCGACATAACCATAAGGTAGGAATAATGAGAAAGAACACTTTACTAATATTGCTCATATGCGCTATAACCTTATTATCATCATGTGATAATACAACAGTCCCGCCATCTTTTACTGATACAGTTACCCCTGATATAACTGTAACTCTACCACCTTCTGAATCTGAAACAGACCAGCCTTCACAAACTCAGGCTGAACCATCACAAACTTTTGAAACTATTGAACCAAGCCCTACAGTCATACCGCCTAACAGCACATATATAGACTATTATGACCTATATATTGACCTTACTGTAACCGATGAATTATCAAGAGAACAAATAAGCTGGGGTGAAAAGAGTAACAAAACAGAAGTCATGGAGAAATACAATGTCAGAACATCGATGGATTCTGAGAAAAAGGAAATTTATCTTACTTTTAATTTAGGATATGAGCATGTTCGTGGTAATACTGAAAAACTGCTGGAATTACTTAAACAAAGGGATATTTTGGCAACATTTTTTCTTGTAGGAGAATTCATAGAAATATTTCCTGAAAAAGTTAAAGCAATATATGATGACGGACACACCTTGGGAGCTCACAGCTACTACCATATACCTCCCTCATATACAATGACTGATGAAGAGTATATAGATGATTTTATTAAAACAGAGAAGCTGCTTGAAATAGCGCTTAAAGATGATTATGAAAGAATGAGATATTACCGGCCAATTATAGGTGAATTTTGTGAAAGAGACTTATATATAGCTCAATCACTTGGATATACGACAGTTTTATTTGATGCTACATATTCCGACTGGAACAGAACTGTAATTAATGGTGCGGAATTTGCATACAATGAGCTTACACAGGATGTTCATGAAGGAGCTGTTTATCAGCTTCATATAGTTACACCTGATAACATTGAAGCCTTACCGGTATTTCTTGATGAATTGATAAATGACGGCTGGACCTTCAAAATATTTGAATAAGCATTATTACATCAGGCATTTATACCAAAGCTTCAATACATTGACAAAACATATTGGTATGATAAAATACAATTACACTAAAGAGGAAGGCTTTTAATGAAAAGCAATATCAGAAAAAGATTAATTACATTGATATCCATTGCATTTATTATATATTTTATATATGTCATTTTTTCTCAACAGCCCAGAATAGATATGTTAATGGCGGAAAAACAGGAAGTTCAGGAAAAAATTGAAGAACAGGATTTAATATACAACCAGCTGCAGTATTACTTTGAAATTGCTGGAACTGATGAATATATTGAATTGATAGCACGGTCACGGTTAGGTTATGTCAAACCTAATGATATTGTTTTTATTGATTTGAACAAATGATAATCCAGCCTTATTGGAAAAAGAATATAAATATGTTAATATAAGGGATAATTCAGTAACATCACACGGGTTATTTGTATTAATTGTCCTGTGAATAATAAATAGTGAAAAGAGATTTTTATGAAAGAAATAAAAAGTATAATAGCAAAAAAACTTAGTGAGAATATTGAACAGCTTAGCTGGAGGGAGATTATGGGAAATCTTGAATATCCTCCAGAGCCTGATATGGGTGATCTTGCATTACCTTGTTTTAAGCTTAGTAAAGTTTTAAGAAAGTCTCCTGTGGCTATTGCTGATTCACTTGTGGATTTGTTAAATATCGATCTGGTTGAAAGGTGTGAAAGTAAGAGCGGATATCTGAACATATTCTTAAAAAGAGAATATATGGTAAATAATATTCTGAAAAATATAGTCGATTTAAAAGAGGAGTTCGGAAAAAGTGATGAAAATGCAGGAAAAACAGTGTGTATAGATTATTCTGCACCTAATATTGCAAAACCTTTCCATATAGGGCATTTGCGTTCTACAGTTATAGGCCATGCCATAAGAAGGCTTCATGAGTTCAGAGGATATAAATGTATTGGAATTAATCATCTTGGTGACTGGGGGACTCAGTTTGGAAAACTTATTGTAGCATATAAAAACTGGAGTTCTAAGGAATTAATTGAAGAAAAAGGCACAGAAGAGCTGGTAAGAATATATGTAAAATTCCATGCTGAAGCGGAAAATAACCCTTCATTGAATGATGAGGCGAGAAAGTGGTTTTCAAAGCTGGAAAAGAAAGATGAAGAAGCAGTCGAACTTTGGAAATGGTTTAAGGATATAAGTTTATTAGATATCGAAAAGACATATAAAATGCTGGATATATCATTTGACAGTTATGCAGGTGAATCTTTCTATAATGATAAAATGGAGCCTGTTATAGAAGAACTGAAACAGAAGAATCTTCTGCAAAGCAGTGATGGTGCTATGATTGTAAATTTAGAAGAGTATAATATGCCCCCATGTCTTATTCTTAAATCTGACGGTTCTTCTTTATATGCTACAAGGGATATTGCTGCTGCAATGTATAGAAAGAAAACATATGATTTCGCAAAATGCATATATGTCACAGCAACAGCACAGGATCTTCATTTTAAACAATTATTCAAAGTAGTTGAACTTATGGGTTATGAGTGGGCAAAGGATTTGATTCATGTAGGATTTGGAATGGTTTCCATGGGTGGAGCCAAATTAGCTACTCGTGAGGGAAACATTATATATCTTGATGATTTATTTAAAGAGGCTTCCAAAAGAGTTTTGGATATAATCAATGACAAGAATCCTGATATGGAAGATAAAGAACAGAAAGCGCTAGATATAGGGGTAGGAGCTATTGTATTTTCTGATCTTTCAAATAACAGAATAAAGGATATTGATTTTTCATGGGAAGATGCTTTGAATTTCGACGGTTCTACAGGTCCTTATGTTCAATATACTTATGCAAGAGCATGTTCAGTTTTAAGAAAATCAGAAATTGCTGATGATGAAATTAATATGAATGGAATAGAGCCAGGCCATATGACAAATGACGAAGAATTTTCTTTATTAAAGACATTATCACTATTTAATGAGAAAATTGATCAGGCTTTAAAAGATTTAGAACCATCAGCAATAGCACGTTACTTAATTGATGTATGTATGGCCTTCAATAAGTTCTACAACTCCCATACGATATTGAATGCGCAAGAGAATAAAAAGTTCAGGATTCTTCTGACATCTGCCGTCAAATATGTATTAGGAAATGGATTACAAATAATAGGACTTAAAAAAACCGAAAGGGTCTAGTCCAATACCTGAACAAATTCAGTTATACCTACAGGGGCATCTATGAAATGCCCTTTTTCTTTATCTGATAAACATACAAAAATTCTGCACGCTTTCTTCAGAGTAAGATGATATATAACTTTGTTTCCCTTTCTTTCAAAACTTACTGTTATATCTGAAAGAGGAGTAGGTTTTGTATACTTACCACTGTTGAGCTGTTTTGGCATTCTCGGTTTGAACTGCAATTTTCTGTAACCTACACCATATGATGATATTCCGTAAAAGATATCATTAAAAATCATCGGAGTGCTGGACCATGGATGGCAAAGGCTGCAATTTGATTTATCATCTGGATGCCATGCTTCTATACATGTGGTAGCACCAGTGTTTAACATTGTCTTCCATGAATTTCTTTCATCTGAAATCATAAGGTCAAAAATCTTATCATATTCCTTATATCTGTATAAAACAGAAAAATAGTAATATGTAAAGTACACTCCGCATACAACTCCTCGTTGCTTGATATAATCCAACAGGGGCTTGTGCCCTTTGGGTAAGTTTAATTCAAAATACAAAGCAAACACCGCATCATGGAAATTGTGGTAAGATGAAGTTCTGGATATATTGAAAAGACCAGTATCATAATCATAAAAAGCATTAATTATGGCTTGTTCAAGCTGTGTGGCTTTGTCTGTAAGCTCTTTGACTCTTAATTCATTATCTGTATAACTATATGCTTTTATGGTTTCCTTAAGTATTCCAAGATACGCAAGATTTCCAAAACAGTTTGCATCTTTAATAGTGTCATCATCATATCCGTCTCGGTATACTACAGGCCAGTCTACAAGTACTGTATACTGGTCTCTGTGTACATGCTTAATATGTCCCAGTATACCTTCAGGTTCATAAAACTTAGCGTAATAAGATATGATTCCTTCTAAAACATTTAATGAATCTTTAATCATTTTGATATCATTTGTGTATTCAAAGTATTTATTCAAAACTATAGGGAAGACAAGGCTGTAATCTATCATCTGTGATGCATCATATGTGACTGTTGTTGAAAACAAACCTGGACACAATCTTGCAGAACTTATACAGTCGTAAAGAAATTTTTTCATTATCCTTTCATCATTAGTATAGCAAAGGTGAGAAAGACCAGTAATAAGTCCGTCTCCTAAGAATGCTCCCTTTTCCCTTGTAGGACAGTCAATATATGACTCCTGTGTTCCTTCAATTATTCCCTTTTCGCACATTTTCCATATTTTTTCAAATAAGGTGTTATCTGTTTCAAAGACTGCATGATTTTTTGGTATAGGATAGTGCCTGTGATTTACATATATACTTTTTTTGGTGAAATTTCCTGGAAAATTAAAAACTTCAATATATCTGAAGGCTTTGAAATCAAAGAATTCTGCTTTATCTGATTTAACATTACCGCTTAGTGTTATTGTTTCTTCATAATCGCAGCCGCATCGCATGTTATGTCTTGCAGACTTATTATCTTCATCTAGTTCTTCGCCATGCCATATTGTTATGACCTGTCCTTTTTTACCAGAAGCAGTAACTGTGGTATTTCCGCATATCTCCTGCCCGAAATCCAAAAGGTAATGGCCTTTTCCTTTCCTGACTATTTTTTCTGGATAGAACTTTTCAAAGGAAACTGTAGGTGTAATCTGCTGGTTTAAGTTGTAGAACATTGGATATGGGACTGAAGATATGAACGGGGTTATCCAGCCAGAGTCATCAAATCCTTTTTCATTCCATCCGTAGGGAAAATAATTAAGGTCTATATTTTCTGCAAACTGTGTTTCGTATCCGTACACTTTGTCAAATGTATAAGACATAAGCTGATGGCATCTAAAAGAGGAGTCGGAAGATATCATCTGGGTATAGCCATCTGCATACTCTATTTCAAGCATACATATCATCCCATTTAGATTGTCTGCAGAGATTAAGGCCATATTAAGCATACCCTGATAGAACACATGAAAAGCCAGGGTATTAATTCCAGGCTTTAGAAGTTTCTTTATTTCAAATACATTGTAATTATATGAAAAACAGAATGCCTGTGCCGGACCATATGCTATGAATTGACCATTAATGTATGCTTTGTAGCAGTCATCAGCTGTTACATAAAGCTTTGCGCTTTTAATCTTAATATCCTTAACTTCAAATTCCTTGCGAAAAAGAGTATGCCTGTTATGTATTTCTGTTCGAAGATATTTAGACCTTTTTGCATCAATGGGCTGCACTATAGGTTGTTTTTTAAAAATTGGATCATGTATCCAGAAAGCTTTCCACTCAATTTCCTTCTTAATGTGTATATCAAACATGTGTATTCACCTCCTCTATATTGTATAACAATTATCTGCATTATTTAATGTATTTTAAATTGTCAGTGTTTAAATACAAAATTGTTTTGTAAAATCTTTTCAGGTGATATATGGAATGTATTCTTTTTACTTTAATATCCAAAGCATATTCAAAACTTCTTATACAACCCTTAAGAAGCTTATCATATGTTGATGAGCCAATATTTACTGATGATCATGAAAATATGCTGTGTATTCTTCTTAGTTCGATATTTATCCTGGCATTTTCTTTTAATGCAAATATGTATATGAAAACATTATCAGTTATCCTGTTCTTTTGTCTTGTCTGCATATCATATACAGATACCCAGTCTGGATATATCTTTGACAGATTCAATGTTGTAATACTGCTAGTGGGTATAATTCTTATTGCATCTGATTTTTCCTTTATTCTTTTGAAAGATAAATTAATAGGAGCAATGGCAGGTGGCGGTTTTTTGTCTTTTATGAATAGTTTATCAATAATAGTATTTAAAAAAGAAGGAATAGGAGGAGGTGATATTAAATTGTGTTTTGCATGTGGCCTTGTGCTGGGTATAGATTTAATGATTGTTGCATTTATTCTCTCCTTTATTCCAGCAGCAATATATACAATGTTTGTATGCAGGAAAAGCAGTAACGATATCGCATTAGGCCCTTTTTTGTGTGTTTCCATCATTTGTTCATATTGTCTTGGAATGTCATAAATGATAAAATAGTATAAAGAGGTATTTTTATGACGCAAAGTTATGACACTCCTATAAACGAAAAACAGGGGTATATAAATTCATGGTATGTGTTTTACGTTAAAAGCGGTGAGGAGAATAAGGCGAAGGATAACCTTGTTAGTATATGCGAAAGAAAAGATATTAAACTGGATTTTGTAATTCCTTCAGCCATAAAATTCATAAAAAAAGGCAAGCAGAGAATAAAGACATACAAGACCATATTCCCAGGATATGTATTTGCAAACGGTAATATCGATACAGAAATTTATACCATTCTTAAGGGAATACCAAGCGTGTACAGGCTCTTAAGAGACAGGAATACTTTTACGATACTTCCTGTACCTGCAGAAGAAATGGAGCTTTTAGCAAGCATAATGAATGTACATGGGGTTATTGAAGCTCCAGAAGTAAGTTTTGAAGAAGGTCAGACAGCAGTTATAACAAAAGGTCCGCTTACCAGCTTTAAGGGTAAAATTGTATCAGTTGATAAGCACAAAAACAAACTTACTCTTCTTATTCCATTTTTAGGAGAAGAGAGGAAAGTTGAAGTAGGGTTTCTGTTTGCAGAAGCAATAAACAAGGAGATAGTAGTATGAAACCAGGTAGTTTTTTCGCATTTATACACAGAATAGGATATATAAACAGATGGGGGCTTATGCGTAACACCAGTTATGAGAACCTTAAAGAGCACAGTTACGATGTTGCAGTGATAGCTCAGGGGCTTGCATTAATAGGAAATGCTAAATTCAATAAAAATTATGATGTTAACAGAATAACATCAGCAGCAATGTTTCATGATGTTAATGAAGCATTAACTGGGGATCTTCCAACACCTGTTAAATATGCAAATAAGGATATAGAGACAGCTTACAAGAAAATTGAAGCAGATGCAGTAAATAATATACTTATGATGCAGGACGAAATTATAAAAGATAAATATGTAGAATACTTCAATCCATCAGCAGAAGATAAACTGATTATAAAAGCTGCTGACAAGATATCCGGCTTTATAAAATGCAAAGAGGAAAAAGACAGAGGCAATAAAGATTTTGACAAGGCATACAATTCTTTGAAAAAAAGCATTGAAAACTCGGATCTTCCAGAAGTTAAGTATTTTATTAAAAACATGCTGCCTCACTACAATCTTATACTTGATGAATTTTTGGAATGAAGTGTGAGCAAAACGGAGATTTAAAGAGCAATCGGGAGTATTAAAAAGGCTTAGAGAGATATATAAAATTTGTTGTTGACAATATATGATATATGTATTAAAATAACCCATGCCGTTAATAAGCGGCATTAATTATGGAGGAGAACAAGCACAATATGAAGACTTTTATGACAAATGCTGAAAGTATAGATAAGAAGTGGTATGTTGTAGATGCTAGCGGCCAGACACTTGGCAGATTTGCAAGCGAAATAGCCAAAATTCTAATCGGAAAAAACAAAACTACATTTACACCTGGTGTTGACGCTGGTGATTATGTAATAGTAATTAACGCTGAAAAAATCGAAGTTACTGGCAAAAAAGAATCACAAAAGATGTACAGAAGACATACTGGTTACATCGGCGGATTAAAGGAAGTAGTATACAAGGATATGATGGCAAAGCATCCAGACAGAATTATAACAGCAGCTGTTAAGGGTATGCTTCCAAAGAATAAACTTGGCAGACATATGCTTAGCAAGATGAAGGTATATGCAGGAAGCGAACATAATCATCAGGCACAGAACCCAGAAGTTCTGGAACTGAATAAGTAACAGGAGGTTAAGTTATGACACAGTATTGTGGAACAGGTAGAAGAAAAAGTTCTGTTGCCAGAGTGAGATTAGTTGCAGGAACAGGCAAAATAACTATAAATGAAAAGGATATTAGCGAGTATTTCGGACTTGAAACACTTAACATAATTGTAAATCAGCCACTTGATCTTACAAAGCTCAAAGGGAAATATGATGTATTGGTTAATGTTAAAGGTGGCGGATTCACAGGCCAGGCTGGTGCTATCAGACATGGTATAGCAAGAGCTTTACTTGAAGCAAATCCAGATTTAAGACCTGCTCTTAAGAAAGCCGGATACCTTACAAGAGACCCAAGAGAAAAAGAAAGAAAGAAACCAGGACTCAAGAAAGCAAGAAAAGCTTCACAGTTCTCAAAGAGATAAGCTCTTCAGAGGTAAACTCTCCAGAGAAATTCAATACGATTTCAAACTCCCTGGAAAACTTATTCTGGGGAGTTTTTTT
>Ga0123334_1003295_pt1 | contig 17608 bp, 18 predicted proteins | sample BiotimSIPDNA_FD_89706 | JGI IMG/M metagenome (GOLD analysis project Ga0123334, IMG submission 89706) | Anaerobic biogas reactor microbial communites from Washington, USA - Biogas_R1 time_0 SIP DNA | ecosystem: Engineered > Bioreactor > Anaerobic > Unclassified | place: Washington, USA... | reverse complement strand
GTGCGGCGGCAGGGGAAAAAGGTAAAATAACTCCTCTTTCAATCTATCTCTGTTGCCATGATTTGCAAAACCGCGCAGGGTGGATAATTGACCTGGACAGTGATTTGGTCAGCCATTGATAACAGCCATCAAGGCAGCATTTGGTTCCGCGCCGCCGCATCTCTGGCCGGATATCCCAAGCTATCCGGCCCAGGCGTCGCAACGCCATACGTGACGGCGGCACTGTCGTCAAATCAACCGATAGGCAATGTTCCCCATTCAAGCCCCCCGCAGTCTTCAGGCTGATGGGAGGCGGTCGCTTACATCCAAGGTGCTGCGACCGCCACTCCAAAACCGTCAAAAAAAAACGCCATTCGTCGCCGTTACCAACAGCCGGCAGCTGGCTCGACATGTACTGGCCGCTCTGGTTGACGGCATTTGCAGTCCAGATGACGGGCACTGTTGCGAGATTCCCCATCAATGGCATTTGCATTGCATGAGTACAAAACCCAGGCATGGCGTTGTGTTTTTCCAGGTTGAATTCGTTGCGGGTAGTGATTCTTGTTGTTCCCCGTCACACGCCGACCTCGTTTTGCAGGGCATCGCGAAAGTCCGTCGCCGTCTGGAACCTGACGTTAGCCTCATCGGCCAGCGCATGGTCAATCACATCGGCGATATTTGAAGGGAGAGTCGCATTTCGCTGGCGTACAGGGACAGGTTTTGCCTCCAAGACGACCTCCATCGGGTCTGCGCCTTTCGGGAAGTCACGGGGATAGAATCCGGTCAGCATGTTGTAGAAAGTTGCCGCTATGCTCCATACGTCACTGCATGGTTTGCTGTGCTTGAAATCAGTCACCTGCTCACGGGGCATGAACGGAAAGGTCCCAGCATAATTCCCGGTCATGGTCATCCCGCTGAATCCGACTTTCTCGAAGCTCCTGGCAAGGCCAAAGTCGGCCACCATCGCCAGGGGAGAGTTCGCGTCGCCTGACAGCAGGATGTTGGCGGGTTTGATGTCTCGGTGAACGATTCCTTTTGAATGGGCATACGCAAGTCCGTCCAAGGCTTCGAGAATGAGTTTGGTTGCCTCCCGGACTGGGATACAACCACCGTGCACCCGCATCAGGTCGCCCACGCTGCCTCCTGCGCAGTAGTCCATGATGAAGTAGAACGCCGTGCCTACCGAACCGTGATCCAGCAGGGGTACGATGTGGGGATGCCGCAATGTCTTTAGAATATTGATTTCACGCAGGAAACGTTGACGGGCCGTTTCATCCACGGCCACCCGCGACAGCATGATTTTGATTGCCACGGGGTGGGCATCGCCGCTACGGTGCGCAAGATAGACGGCGCCAAAGCCGCCGACCCCAAGCCTCTTTAGGATATCATATCCAGGTATTGAGGGAGGACCTCTGCGGTCGATCTCCTTTCGCGCCATTTGGAGCAGCTTGGACAGAATCTTCGCCGGATCACCGGCCAGTTGCTGGTAGCATGTGTCGCAAAGGGTTTCCGAAGCTTGACGTTCGCCGATTTCTTCGGCGATATTTTTGCCGCACCTGGCACAACGCTGTGGCTGAATGGCCCCTGGAGATTTCCCAAGGGATGGCATTGCCACGCCGCGCTCGTGCCAATTTGCTGATACAGGCTGCGCGTCGGCCTTGCCGGGTTCTTTTATCGACTCCGGGTTGACGTCCGAGCCTCGTGTTGTTGCCGGTCGAGATGACACGACGAGAACCGTATCGCCAGCCCGGATGCTGTCACCGTCACGCAAAGAGATTTCAGGGTAGCGTCGCGCTCCGCCTTGTTCCGGCGTCTCCCCTGGATTTCGGGCGCCATATTTGATGCCGTTGACGTATGTTCCGTTCAAGCTGCCCAGGTCTCGCAATACTGCGTTCGGAGGATTGACTTCCATGAGAAAATGGTGGCGAGACACTTTTGGATCATGGGGCAGGCAAGCATGACAATCTCCAGCCCGTCCAAAAATAAATATGTCGTGTTCGGCAAAGGAGAATTTCTGTCCCTTCATCATCCCTTCAACTATGCTAATCGTCAGCTCGTTTGACATGACTCTCTTCTCTCTTCTGCTTTACAATTCCTTAGGAATCTTCTGACGCTTCACTGAGTGCGACGCTCCTGTGCGCGGTCTCCTCCTGGGTTCGTCTTTTGAACGGCTATATCCATCCTGCCATTGCATGAGCCGCACGTAAACGAACCCCGCCAGTGCGCCGAAGAGATGCGCCGAGTGCGCGACACCGGCTCTTTCAGGCGAAATCGTGAGATAGAGTTCCATGGCTCCCATGATCAGGACGGCATATTTCATTTTCATCGGAAAAAACAGGCAGAACATCAACCGATTGTTCGGAAAGTAGACAGCTTGGGCAGTCAGAATGCCAAAAATAACGCCTGAGTAGCCCATGACCAGTTCACCAGGTTCGTGCGCCAGGACGAGAAAGCCCGCCATCGAAACAAGGGCGCAAGCCAGCGAAAAGCCGATGTACCGGAGCCGTCCCATGGCCTGTTCCACAGAAGGGCCGAGCATCCACAGAGCAAGCATATTGAACAAGAGATGCGTGACGCTGGCATGCAGCAAGGGGGCAGTCAGAAGCTGGAAGAACAAGCCATGCTCCAGAATGCCGACACGTGACAGGCCGAGGAACGCAACAACGCTATGGCGCGAAGTGAACCCAAAGCCGGAGAGGATGCCCGTGGCCAGAAAAAGGCCGACGCAGACCCAAACAATCAACAGTGAAACACTGTGGACTGACTGCCCCCACATCGCTCGGAATCCATCCCTGATATCCGACAGGGCCGGCGGCGTTTCATTTTCTTCCTGGTATCCCATGTTCCATTCTTCCACAACGCCATACGTCTCAATCAGGTGGTCGCTGGCGGCGGCTGGCTTGCAGCTTTGATCGGGGGCAGGAGCTTCTCAAGGTCGACCCGGTAAAGCCGGTTTTTCTCCAGCAGGGCATTGGCTATCGCGTCCAGGTGCTGGCGGTTCTCTGCGAGCTGTTTTTGGGTTTGTTCCATTTGCTCGTTCAGTATCTTCGAGGCTATTTCGTTGATGCGTTGATATATGGGGCTGCTGATGGCCTCGGCGTACTTGAACAACTCGGGAGTTGCGAGGATGCCATACTCCTGGATCATCCCGTACCGGCAAATCATTCTGCGTGCATCCTGCGTGGCACTCTCAAGATCGCTTGAAGCGCCGGTTGTCAATCCCGCCTCGCCATAGTACAAAGTCTCGGCGGCACGTCCACCCAAGGTTGTCCTGATAGCCGCCAACATGTCATCGCGGGTCAGGCTTTCGCGCCTCGTCTCGGCTTCGGCACGGCGCATTCCGCCCCCACGGTCGGCGCGTGCGATGATCGACACCTCGGGAGTCCACCACCCGCTCAGCCAGTACATGACGGTGTGGCCAGCCTCGTGGCGCGCAGTGCTTTGCAGGAATTCGCGGGACCATTCCTTAGCCTCGCCATCCTTGATTGTGTCAAGGGCTTCCATCAGCAGATCGACTGTCAACTCCGTCCCTTTCTTCATGGCGCTGCGGCCTGCGGTCTCGATTGCCTGTTCCAGATTCGCAATGCTCATTCCTGTGGACTTTTCGGCCATCAGATCGATGACGGATGCCGGTATCTTCAATCCTCGGACGTCTCTCAGCCGCATGTCAAGATACTTTCGGCGCGCGGCGGCGTCCGGCAGATCGACAAGAATGGTACGTGAGAACCGCCGCACGAGTGCCGGGTCCAATGTTCGCGAAGAACGCTCTGGGGAGTCTTGGTCTTCCGGCTGCACTTTGAAGTTTGTGGCGGAGAGCACGAAGACCGGCCTATCCGGTGCGGTGCCCGTGAATCCATCCATCTCCGTCAGCAAGGCGTTCAGCGCCATTTCCTCGCCATGACCTGCGCCCGGAGTGCCGGAGCGGACTTTTCCAATCGCGTCGATCTCATCGATGAAGACAATTGCTGGGGCGTATCGGCGCGCCCGTGCAAACAGGTCCCTCACGCTTTGCGGTCCACTGCCTTGCCATTGCGTCACAAAATTAGTCGCTGATACTGCAATGAATGCGATGTTTGATTCACCTGCCACTGCCCTGGCCAACATGGTCTTGCCCGTGCCAGGCGGCCCATGCAGGAGCACTCCCTTGGGCGGTTTGAGACCCAAGGCCGCAAACCGCCGCGGGTTTTTCAAGTAATCGATGAAGAATTTCAGCTCCTCCTTGGCGCTGTCTGCGCCAATAACGTCTTCGAACCGGGTGCCCGGCCTCTCTACATCCTCCAGTATCTCCCCGGCGTCGACGGCGGCGATGGCTCGTGCCAGGCGTAGGTTTCTGAGCCTGATGCTGATCTCTCTGCCTGCTGCGTCCACATGCGGCACGGTGTCAAAAATGAGTGTTTTGCGTTCTTGCGCAAGACCGTCGGCAGCCTTCTCTCGATGGAGGCGACGGCATGTAGCTAACAGGCTAGCCGCCAACTGATCGCGGTGGTCCTGCCAGTCGGGAACCATGCCGTCCACGAAGCGACTTACCAGCATGCCGCGAGCTCCTCCTCCTCTCACACAGGCCGCAAACAGCTCATCGTCCACGGCTGGCGTTTCTCCGTCGTCCTCGCCGTCGTCCGCCAGGGCCAGTAGGAAGACCGGCATGTTCGGCATCCTGTCTCGTATTTTGCGAAGGAGTTCCTGTCCCTTGTCAAGCCCCCGCGCCGCAGCGGGTGTATGGTCAAAATGCTCGCCAGTTGCCGTCAATGGACTCGCGAGTTCTGAGCGCCCGAGCCAGATGTCGAGGAGCACCATGTCGATCTCTTCGACGGAAAGAGCCTCCAGTGCCCTGTCCTGACTCGCAGCGCAGCGCCAATCAATGCCCGTCACATGCTCAGCGTACAGCGCCGTGATATCGCTGTCAGCCACCAGGAGGATGCGCGGCTGTTCGGTCGGTTCGAAGAGACGGGCAATCTCGGCGTCTTGGAGGCCATCGCTCTTGTCCAGGACAAACCTGACCTTGTCCATCCTGGCGAACACGTCCTCCAGCCGGTCGGTCTTGAACAATTGGCAGAACTTGAAGATTTCCGTTTTCACGAAGATTTCCGCCTGAGCTCTAAGGGTTCGTGCATCCGAACGCGCCCCTTCCCGGAGTACAAGGCAGAGCGACAGAAGCTCGCTGAACGCGACCGACTTGTAGTACTGCTTTTCCAACAGGCTGCCTACCCGGTTCAATTCCGCCTGTACGACAAGGTCGAGTTCATTCACTCGAAGCCGGTTGAAGAGTACCGGGTAGCCTGTTGCCAGCCGCGAGCAGATCGCCGGGGGAAAGAACGGCTCGCCGGTGCGGGGATCCCTTTCCGTCTCAAGCGCATCCAGGATGGTTCTGCGATGGAAGCTGGCATTGGCTGTGTTGACGCCATTCTGGTTGGGTCGGTCGTAGAGCTTGGCGCCGGCGTTTGTCGTGAGTATTATTGTCGTATCCCGGAATTGAACGTTCCGTTCATGGAATTTGTCTTCCAGCGTTCCTGCGTCAAGAATCTGGAGAAATAGGTGAATCGTGTTGATGTGCGCCTTTTCGATTTCGTCAAAGAGCAGGACGGCGTCAGGATTCTTCTCGACGAACTCGGTGAGTACACCCGGATGAGCCCCTCGGTACGACTTGCTCATGCCGACGAGTTCTTCATTCTGCTGATGGCCCGAATAGGCGCTCATGTCAAAGCGCCTAAAGGGCCTGTCAAGATATGACGCGCCGGTCTCGGCAAGGTATGTCTTGCCGACGCCGGGCGGGCCGGCGAACACGAACACGGCGCGGGGGGCGCGCCGTTTGGCGTCGGCGGCGGCAACGACCTCAGCGTTGAACAGCCCTTCCACAAAAGCATGCACGGCGTGGTCCTGCCCAAAGACCCTGGTCAGGAGGTCCATGCGCATCTGCCGAAGTCTTTCAGTCAAATCCCGTATGTCCGGTGTCTTCGCTTCCTTCTCATACCATGCGGCGAGGCGCGACACGGCGGCGTCTCGCGGCATGGGCGTCATCGACATGAGAAGGCACGCTTCGCTGCTGCTCGCCAAGGCGGTCGCAAGATGCGGCAAGTCAATGAGCGCCGGTTGGTGTGGGTCCGGCACCTCTTGCGCAAGCTCCTTTGCGGCCTGGAGCATCCTGATGACTCCCTCGTCCAGCGCGAGTTTGCCTGGGCATGCGGCAGGTTCCGGCAGGATCGGGCAAGCAGACCGCAAGGCGGCCGGACTGACCCCGAGTACGTCGGCAAGAAGCACGCCTGCCTCGGACTTGCTGGCGATGGCCGCCAAGAACGCCTTCAGATTCAAATGGCTTGCGCCGCTGGAAAAGGCGAAGTCCTTCGCTGTATCCACAAGTCGTTGTGCGCGTTCCGTAAACATCACGCTTCCTCCAACGGTAGAAGGACGGGATTGCCAAGCGGCGAAGCAACATTACAGTTCATTGGGTATGCTTTCATGAATCTCGTTCTGAACGGCGACGGCCGTGGCGACACGACGCCAATGAGCATCGCGCTGAATGCGCTGGCAGTAAACCTCATGGGCAACTCGGCAGACCCATAATGGCACAGTAGCCGTCATGGCCGACTTGAGGACGTCAAGGAGGGTGTCTGCTTGATGTATGTCCTCAATGTCAGGGAGGCGAAGCACCAGGTTGTCGACTTGGCTTGCTTCCGCCAGGATGCCGTGCAGGAACCGCGCAGGGGGCTGGTCAGGCCTGCCGCCGCGAAGCTTGCAGGTGACATCCACGATGTGAAGGCGCCGAAAGTCTGAGCAAGGCATCTCCTTTGTGACAGCAAGGGCAAGGCATGCAAGGACGGCATCAACCGAGCCGCTCTTGTCGGAAACCAGGAACACGCCTTTTCGACCCGTTGCGCACAAAGCCTTCAAAACCGACTTCGCTTCTGTGGCGCGGCCGATCTCCTCCCGCAGCTCCCCTTTTGCCGCCTGAGCCGTCAAGTCCGTTCCCCACCTTGACAGCCAAGACGGGAGTTCCCCGCAGTCGCGAACCGCTTGCCCTCCGACGAGAAGCACCTCGCGGATGGCGGGAGTCGGATTTGCGGTAATCGCCGCCAGCAGATGGCGCAACGTGAGAACATCGCTTCCTGCCTTGTCCATCTCCCGTGCGGCCTCATCGAAGAGCAACCGGCTCTTTTCAGACCGATGCATCTCGCCGCCATCGTAGACAGCGTCTCCCTTTCCAAAAGACGCCCTCAGCTTCCTTCGAGCCTGTGTGCTGCCCACGCCAAGGCGGGCAATATCCCTTTTGACCGCCTGCACGTCTTCAGCCAATTCCTTCACCGCCTGGCCGCCATTGGGACTCAACCTCTCAAGCTGATCCGCAGGAAGCTCGGAGAACTTCAGCAGCGCCATGCAGAAATGCTCCGGCTCAATCGCAGCAAAACACCCGGCAAGGGCCTCCCGACAGGCCAGCTGCCAGAGTAAATCAATGGAGGTTGATACCTTGGGCATGGCTATCTGTCTCCTTTTTGCAGAGCCACCAAGGCAGCATGCGCCTTCAATGCAAAGTGATGACCCGGTTCTACTGCCAGGACACTTTCCAGAAGAGCCACTGATCCGTCAATATCCTCACGTTCCAGCATAATCTGATTCAGGTTGAAGTAGGGCTTGAGATAGCGAGGATTAAGAGCAATGGCACGCTGGAAGCAGGCCTCAGCTTCGCTGGTGTGGTTAAGTAGGCGATGGAGATGCCCCAGGTTGTTCCAGACTTCTGGATACTGAGGGTTGATTCCTAACGCCGCTTCAAAGGACTCCCGGGCCTCATCGAATCGCGACAGTCCCGCAGCCGCTACCCCCCGGTTGTTCCACGCCGACGCATCCCCCGGTGAGAGATTTATCGCTCGGTCGGCACAGTCATGGGCATCTTGGTGCCGTCCAAGCTCGTTCAGAACAAAACTCATGTCGTTGTGAACGCCGGTATCATCAGGTGCAAGTCCTGCCAGTCGTTCCAGGTCAGCTAGGGCATCCTGGAATCGTGAAACTGTACAAGCGCACTGCGCCCTGAGCCGAAGAGCGAAACGGTTCTCAGGCTCACGCCCGAGTACTTCGTTCAGCATGGAAAGGGCCTCGGCATGATCCCCGATGTAGTGCAAAGACGCCGCCCTGTTGACCTTCTGAGTAGTTTCGTTGGTCTTGGCATAGACGTGGCGGTAGCTGCCTCGCAACGCCCATGCGCAGCCAAGTACCTGTTGATGCACGAGGCAGAGAAGCTCCGCCACCTCGTTAAAACCCTGGAAGCGCTGGCGAGGCGACTTTTCCAAACAACGTAACACGATGGCCTTGAGTTGCTCTGGAATGAAGAGGCCGCGGTCAGCGGGATCAGGCGGAAGCGATTTAAGATGCCTGGCATGAAGCACGTATGGTGGTTCTCCTGACTCACGCTCGAATGGAGGATGCCCGCACAACATCTCGTACAGAACGACGCCGAACGCATAGATGTCGGTGCGTCCGTCGAGCGCACCATAAGAGGCCCACTGCTCGGGTGCCATGTACTCCGGGGTACCCATGCTCCCGTGAGTGACGCAAGGCGAAAAGCGATGCGAGGGGGTGTTTCCTTCAGAGGTTCTGTTCAGCTCATCGTTGGCGTCCAGGGCTTTGACGAGACCGAAATCCGTAATCTTTACGCAACCGTCTGCAGAGACCATGATGTTGGACGGCTTCAAGTCCCGGTGAATGAGGTGATGGACGGAATGAGCGTAATGCATTCCCCTGCAAATCTGTATGGCATAGTCGAGGGCCGTCTCAAGCCGGAGCGGCGAACCGCCGATGTGTTCAAGCAAACTCTGACCGTCTACATATTCCATAAACAGATGCGGCAGGTTGTCGATGACCTCAACAAATAAAGCCTGGACAATGTGAGGATGGTCGCCGAGTCGCAGCCAACTGCGCACTTCGCGCTTGAAGCGTTCCTGGGCTTCGTAGCTCATCAGGAATTGACGCTGAATTGTCTTTACCGCAAAGGGCATTTCAGCCTCTGGGCTATAGACCAGATAAACGACCCCCATCCCGCCGCGCCGCACGGCACGGATTTCATATCCGCCGGGAAGCCGGGTGCCTTCGTGGCGGACGCCTTCTGTTGACGATGATACGGAAGAAATCATGTTGCCACATTAGACCTAAACAAACGTCACGGAGTCGTCCTTTCTGACCATCCCGACGAACTTTCCACATCCGCATTTGTACCCCACTGCAAGATTGCCAACGGCTTCGCGATAGGTGCTGGCGGGTAGTGTTCGTAACGCACCATAGCTCTTGCAGCGGATGCAAACCTCGGTGTACATCTCGGGAGCATCGAACCCCAGCAAAATGTTTCTCGTTCTAATTAAAAATCAAATTGACCTAAATAATCTTGGCTTTCCGGGCTTGTTGCTGTATGGTAAGCGTGGTGCCTCGCCCCCTTACACCAAAAACATGGAGCATACAATGAGCAAACCCGGACCTCGCGTTATCATTACAGAAACCGAATTGGCAAAGGCGAAACAGGTCATTAATCGTTTGCCATATCGTGACGACCTTCTCGTTGCCTTCGCCGTTGTGCTGACATCCCAGGAAAAGCTTGACCAGGCGGATATCGGCGAAGTCCTGGGGGTTTCCCAGTCCACAGTCAAGCGAATGATCAAGGATTTCAAAAAGGAATGCTCCGCCTCCGCAGAGGAGGAAGTCAATGCCCCGACCTGGGGTGGAGACCGACGGTCGATTTTGACTTGGGACGAGGAGAATGAGGTTCTCGGCCAGATGACCCCTGAGGCAATTCAAGGGCATATTGTGACAGTCGGCGACATCCAAAGTGCCCTGGAAGCCAAGGCTGGCCGAAAAATGAGTCAGCAAACAGTCTACAACATTCTCCGTCGTCACAAGTGGCATAAAGTGGTTCCCGACAAAGTGCACCCCAAAAATGACCCTAAAAATCTTGATGAGTTCAAAAAAAACGTTTCCTGAAGCGGTACACATGGCAACCATCCAGTCCAAACAGGAGGGAAAAAACCTTCGCATAATGTTCCTTGATGAGGCGCGCTTTGGAAGGTTGCCAGTGATTCGTGCGGCATGGGTTCCCCACGGCGTCCGGCCATTGACAGCAGCAGCGATTGAGCGGCAGTTTAAATACATATACGGCGCCATAAGCCCGTTTGACAGGGACGTTGAATGGCGTGTAGCGGACATGATGAACACAGAAAACATGAATTTTGTTTTTGCACCAAATCAGCAACAAGCATCCTAATGACTACCTGTTGGCAGTGGTCGATGGAGCCAGTTCACACTGTTCAAAAGGGCTGGAAATTCCCCCGAACGTTCACTTGTTACAGCTTTCTCCCTACTGTCCTGAGTTGAACCCTGTTGAGCACCTTTGGGATTACGCCCGTGAAAAGGCCTGCGCAAACCATTATTTCGAAAATCTGAATGGCGTGGTGGAAAAAGTTGAACATGAGCTGAGCAAGCTGGCACAGGGAACATTGGCAATGGTAAAGAAAGTGTCCCAAATGTTTTACTGGCCTTGGATGATTAGTTCAGTTTGATTTTTAATTGATATCATATTGACCTCCTTATTTAACTGCGACTAAACCGTTTCCGCAAATTCGTCCTTCAACATTTTTCTCATTCGCTCGCAGTCCTGCTGATCCGCACTCGTGTTCACGAACAACTGAACATACTGCTGTTCTTCGACAGGCATCGCCTGTATGTCCAGTTGATCTACATGGTCAAAAGCGTTGCCGACTTTGTTCACAGCCGCCCTTGCACGGTCAAGCAATTGTTGCCGCGAGAGGCGCGGCCCATCCCATCCCATCTTAATGCAATCATCATGCCAGCCATTACTGTCTTCTCCTTTCTTGCTTACTGTTCCGAAACCACGAGCAACAGATACTGTTGCCCACCAATGGAGACGAAGTCCCAAGTGCACTTCTGGCCGCCATAGTGCAGCAACCCGTAGTGCTCACGTGCATAGGGGTCAGACCAGATTCCGCTGTTGTCGACATTGACGGCAATTTGTGCGCTGTAAGGATTGACGCCAGGATGTTGCGATACCCACGTCTTACAGACCGCGCCAGCGGTGTTGCCAGGGGGGCGTGAGCCACGCCCGAATACCTCGAATTGAACGATTTTCATGATTTTTCACTCCTTTCTGTCATTCAACGACGACTATACTGTAGCGATTGCCGCTGTTCTTCGCAAACCAACGACTCCACTCTGAATGGCCAAAGCGTTTGTTCAGAAATTGACGCCATTGGTCGTCGGACATCTCGTTGACCGTCTGGATCGCGATTCTGTTGCCGCTCATGTGTTGGATCAGTCTTCCCCCCAGCCCAAGATCCCTGTCTGCGCCTCGAATGAGATTCGCAAGGAGTCCCTCAGAAACCATTTGGCTTCCAACGCTGCCTGCTGCCCTGAGCGCCTGCATCAGAGGTGATGGTTCGACGTAGATTTCCACCTGCATTTTTTTCTCCATTTTGTATGCCTTGAGTTGGATTGGCGTTTATCGAACATAGTCTTTTCCCTGATGGCGAACCCACGGGCTATAGCCTCTCCCAGCCTGGAACATGGTGATTCAGTCGCAGCATAACATCCATGACCTCCTTGTGCTCATCGCAGAAGTATTGGCCTGCACGGTTGCGCCATGTTGCGGGTGCCGAGCACCCGGCTTGCCGCAGCATGCACGGGTGACGAGATGTGGCATTTTTCGGATGCGGTGCCGAACACCCGGCTTGCTGCATCCTGCACGGGTGACGAGATGTGGCATTTTCTGGAGGCGGTGCAGTGGACGCCTGCGGAGCTGATGATGCTTTACCCTTAAAAAATCGGCCAAAAAAATTCATGTCTCGTCTCCTATTTTGCGGTTGTCGTGCGTGAATCCATGTTTCTCCAAACCCAGGGCAAGCCGGGTCAGAATGCCTCTGACGGGTGGCTTCAAACCAGGATGCCGATGAAGGTAGGCAGCAAGATGAGGTCCCGCCTTGTAGTAGAGATCCACTAGTCGTCGCGTAAGCGGCGAACGAAGGAGGCAGGTGTCGCGAAACTGACGCAAGAGGAGAACTTCCGGTGCATCATAGTCGCCATAGCAGGCTGTTGCGACAAAGCAGTCAGAAGAGCGTGTGACTCTCCGGGGTACACTCTTTCGACACCCCCTCGCTTCCGAGGCGGCGGGCATCGACGAGAACGCCAACATGCACTGTTGCATCCTGTTTTGACGCTCTGCATCCCCGGGGTATGCGTGAGCACTTGTTCTCACGGAATAGATCAATTCCTCGAAGGCAAGACGGGCATCATACGGCATGCTTTTGATCTGCGAGTTTTTCCAGTCTGCATAGCTGCTTATCAGGTTGAGAATCAGCTGCGCGCGTATATCATGACCTACTTTAGCGTATGCAACTCGTTGGGTCAGTTGATGAAGAAACGCACTGCCATAGTGCATCATCACATAAAACCCCTCGAGGTGCTGGGGTGTCAGCTTCAGCTGCTGGAAGTAATCTGTTGTGAGCATCGCGAGCGTCATGTGCCCTAGCCAGTTCCAGGCCAGCTCGTTGACTACCCTATCCGACGGCGTTGTGTGTGTCGACACCCAGTGGAGAAGATACCTTCCAGCCAGTTGCTTCTCGACTGGAACGCTACGGTGCTTCGCGGCTTGCTCTACGCCTGTCTTGTTGTTGTCAGCCAACTTATGCAATCTCTTCACTTCTGCCAGGAGACATGGTTCGTTGTCAGGTACGCGGGCAGCCAACTCAGTGCTAAGCTGCCACTTCGGTTGTTTGTCCGCGTTTGTGCAGAGAATCTCCTCGCACGTGGGGCATTTGATGGTTTTGCCTAACACATGCAGAAGGTATACTGCTTTAGCGGGAATCAGGATGTCGGTGCATTTCGGGCATGTGAGATCTTTGAACGTATCCTCCTCGGCAAGGACAACAGGGATCCAGCCATGGGCGCGACCACAGCTCTCACATATTGGAGCGTCCGATGGCAGGGTTGCGCCACACTCGCAGACGTCCGACTTGACGGCGGGTGGTGCCGAAAGGTTAGGCTGTGCCGCAATCGCGGTAGAAGGGAGTTCGCTTGCCTGTTCACTCTCGGGGTGTGCCTGGACGTCTGCTGGCTGACTGCCTGCGCTAGGCGTCGCGCGGAGAGGAACCTTCCCTGTGGCCCACCAGTGGGCAGCATCAGCAGCCGCCACCTTCAGGTCCAGATTGCGCAGCTTGGCACCCTGTTCACAGACAAGTATTGGGCTGATGCTGTAGGCGCCTCCGCTGAAGCCAGCGCTTCGCAGTTGCGCCTCCATAGCAGCGCCCGCTTGCTCTTCCCCTGGATATTGCCGCCGGAAATCAACCAGTTCCTGGCTGATGAACAGATAGCCCTGTCCCCGAGGTATCTTGACCTCTGGGCATGGACAGGCATTATCCGAACAACGACCGCCTCCTGCGGGTGCGGCACATTCAAAGTAGTCCATGGGTCTTTTCCTTTTCCAAATCCATTGTCTAGCTTATGTCTCATGTCTAGCTAATGTCTCACACAGTCAGGTCAGAAAGGCTTCGTAGATTTCACCGCCCTCTGATACAACTCTGTTCATAAGGTCTTTTCCTTCGCCGATTGACAAGCACACGCCATCCCAAGCGATCTGGAACTTGCCTTCTGGGTTCATGCCCCGCCACCAGCACTCGCCTGCACTCAGAGCGCGATTGTGCTTCTCGGGGAGCGTCGAGAGAATGCGGTCGGCGACGTGTTTGGATGAGAACATGAACTGGAATCGCATATTATGTCTGACTTCAGTATCCGGCACGTCTTCTGGCACCTGGACGTAGCGCTTGTACTTGTGCCACGGCTCTTGATGTACCGTGATGTCGCGGTTCAGGTCGTTTTTGGTAACGGAAGACGACTGCCATTGCTCTTCGGTAGTGTCCATGAAAGGTTCATACATCTGTAAAGATGAGCGAGCCTTCTCGAGCTGTGACGCATTCAGACCACCGTGTTTCTCCGCCAGGTCGATGGCCTTCTTAAATGCACCTCCTGACTTCTTGAGCCACGGCAAGGCGGCGGCATCGTCATTTCCACACTCGCCTCCAATACGCGAGTAAGTGACCGCCAAGGTGAACTGGATTGGTGCGGAAGTGGGATTCAACGGACTGGCTTCCTCAAGAGTGCGAGCCGCATCCCGGAACTTGTTCCTTTTGAAGAGGTCCAGGGCCTCGGTGTACATCTTCTCCGGATCCTGTTTTGTACCGGAACTCGCAGCGGGTGCCTGGGGTGTTTGCTGCGCTCCGATGTCGCGGGGCTGCGTCTGCTTGTCAAGTGTTGGCTTCCGTCGGCCAATGAATTTCTTGAACCAATTCATATCGTTTCCTTTCTCTTCTGCGCCTCTGTTCCGCCCGTTCGTATTTACGCGAATGCAGCCTGTTTGCTGCATGAATTATGTGTGGATGGTAATCGTTCCTACTGTTCGACGGTAGTGCCGTTTCCCTCGGAACCATTGAAACGTTGATAGAGAATCTCGCTCAAGTCAGGGGTGCAATTCCATACGGCTAGAAAATGAACCAGAGCCATGTTTGCTATGTAACTCTCGCTGAATATCTGCGAACCAACAATCATTGATATGAATTTTGGTTTCTGCATCAACAAAGCGTGGATAGGGAACACCGTCCACGTAAAGCCAGCTGAGCATCCCCTGCATGAAAGCCGCTTGGCCTTGGAGCGGCCCCCTGTCGATCAGCGCGAGCATGTGAGTGAATCTCTTATTCATCGCCATTTTCCGGTTATTTTCTTACAGGCAAATTTTGTTCTACTTATATTTACCCGGAAATTCTCGCCGCGCCGCGTGGGCACTTGGATTTTTTGGTTCTTTTTTTAAAAAAGCTGTTTTTTATTGCCAAACATGTTGAAGACGTTTTGGATTTCCTCGGCAGCATCTTCTTTCGAGAGTGCATAGGTGTTGACTTCATCCCTGAGAATCCGCTGGTAGGCAAGGCGGGCAGTCAAGAGGCAGTGTCCAGCCTGTTTCTTTGTGATTTCGTAGCGCCTAGCCAGTTCTGCCAGGGGCGGGGCCTTTGTTCCTTCGAGAGCGGGTTCGATGATGCGCATGCGGAACAGGGCGAAATGGATCTCTTTCCCAGTTTGTGCGCATTCTTCTTCCAGGGTTTTCAGGACACGATGCACGAGGTCTATGGCCCATGCCCGGTTGAAGATGTGTTCCGGGGTTTCATTTGAAGACGGTTCGAAGGTTGCGTCTTCATCGCCAATCAATTCGTCAAGCGAAATCATTCCACCGGGTGGTCGGCGCTTTTTGGCGTTCTCGTCCCGATGAACTTTACGCGCGTAATTCGTGAGGGCTGTCAGTAAAAAAGTCCGGAATCGCCCACGCGATGCGTCTGCCATCAACAGCGCATCGCGTTCGATGCAGGCGGTAAAGAAGCCCTGGACGAGGTCCTTGGCCGCTTCGTAGTCTTGACCCTGACAGCGAAGAAAGTAGTAAAGCGGCTTCCAGTACCGGGACATAAGCCCATCAAGGAGTTGACGTTTCAACTCGGGGGTGCACTCCCGCATTGCTCTAAGAACATCCCATTGAGTTGTCGGAAAGTTTTTTGCCTTGCCGCCGATCTCTGTTGTGTCTAACATAGTTAATTGGATCCTTTCGGGGTTTGGGAAGGGAATAAATTTTCATTCACTATCGCGGATAGTCAAGGATATTAGGAAAGCGCCCGCCGGTCTCCGCCGTACTTGGGATATCGTCTTCTGTCCACTAACGTCCATTGTCCACTAATTCTGCCGTTCCAGCAGGATCATTTTGGCACGCCACTGCAGGTGCATATTTTGGGTCAGGGCGATTGTCAGTCCGTTGGTCATCAGTTCTGCGCCGGTGTAGTTTTTCTGATCGACGCAATAGGTGGCTTTCGGATCCAGGCCGACTGGTCGGAGCGTGCGCTCTGGCACCGCGTCCGCCGGGTGGTAAAACACTTCGAGGATGGCTTCGCCGTCATGTTCGAGTTCAATCACCTTGAAGCGCTCGTCATCCTCAAGCCAGTGTCCGGCTGCCTTCGCCATCCATTCGCGTTTGCGCTTGAACAGGGCGATATAGCGTGCCGCCAGCTTCCGGTTGTCTGGGCTAAGGCTGGCGAGATCGCCGGTAAAAGCGTACATGCCGCCAGTGAAATTGGCAATCAGGACAGACTCCAGATCCGCGAATTGATATTCTTCCCAAGTGGCTTCCTGCGGGACGACGAGGGCCGACCGCGCCTTGTCAAAGAATGGGATGCCTTCCTGCCATTCGCAGACAGCCGTCCAGCGCATGATGCGTCCCGGCACGGCGCGGTGCCAGAGTCCGCGCAGAGTGCCGAACATAGTCCAGGGATTGACGTTGTCGCTGGGGAAAAGGACATCGAAGTGGCGCAGCGACTCAAGATCAGTGCGAAGAGCGCCGCTGGCGCAATTTTCGAGAATGAAGTCAGGATGCCGCTTTCGGATGCGGTCGATGATGGAATAGAAGGTCTTCTGATAATTGTACAGTTCGCAGCCGGATTCATCAGCGCCCAATCCGGCGTTCATGTCTGTTTTCATGTAGCCCAGCTTATAGGTGTCAATCAGCCGTTCGATTTCGCTTTCGAAATAGGCGGCTGCTGTGGGCAGCTCAAGCCTGAACCGCATATAGCCAGTCTCGGGAACGAAAGCAAACCACTCTGGATGCTCTTGGACGATGGGCACGCTCGGATGCAGGCGCTCCGGCTCCATCCAAAGGCCAAAGACCAGGCCAGCGGCTCGGACACGGTCGGAAAAGTCCTTCATCTTGCCGTGAAAGGCTTGCTTCGTCTTTTCCCGCCAGTCGCCGACACAGCCAGACCAGCCGGGGCTGTCACCGCCAAACCAGCCAGCGTCGACGACAAATGCCTCGCAGCCGACTTCCTTGGCAGCGGCCAGGCCGTCCAGCAGATGCGCTACATTCAGGCGGTCAAAGCGGTCAAACCAGGTATTGAAGGCCACTGGGAGTTGACGCCGGGACAGCTGCGGGTCTTTCAATAGATACCGGTGCAAATCGCCGGTTGATTCGTCAAAATCGGCAAATTGCTGGATCAGCACCTCAGGCAGCTCCCATTGTTCTCCGGGGCGCAGGGTGAATGCAAGCTCTTCGTCGGAGATTCCGAGGTCAACGGCCAGGGGCGGCTCAGGGTTGCTTTTCACCAGCAACTGAAGTCGGATTCGCCAGTTGCCAAGAGGATAGACGTGAAAAGCCAAGCCGTCGCGCCGTCCCAGCCGTCGAACCGCACAGAATGGGGTGTTGCCCTCGGTGGTTCTCCCGGAAAGATGCCCCAGCAGGACGCCATGGCCATTCAACGGCGCCCAACGCCCATAGTCCTCCTGGCTCCAACGGTTGTACTGCGAGAAAAATTCGTAAGGGCCGGGCGGCAGGAGAACTCGGATAAACGCACGGTGAAAGACCAGCGGCGCGGTGGAGCCATTGCGCAGCGTGGCTTTGATACGGTGGAAATTGCCGTCTGCCAGCGTTGACCAGCTGATGTCAAAAAGCCCGTTGCTTTCCCCCTTCGGGTCGATGTTCCAGGTTTTCCCGTTGCAAAAGCCGTAGAAAGAGATTTTCTCCATGATGTTGCCCTTGGGAGTGATATGGTTGGTTCATCCCGAGTAGCGC
>Ga0123334_1003294_pt1 | contig 17609 bp, 15 predicted proteins | sample BiotimSIPDNA_FD_89706 | JGI IMG/M metagenome (GOLD analysis project Ga0123334, IMG submission 89706) | Anaerobic biogas reactor microbial communites from Washington, USA - Biogas_R1 time_0 SIP DNA | ecosystem: Engineered > Bioreactor > Anaerobic > Unclassified | place: Washington, USA... | reverse complement strand
TGAATTCTGATGCAGAGGCAACAACGGAATAGATGCTGCTCCCCCTCTCCAGTGCTATAGTCTCAGCCTTCTCCAGCGTAGTATCTCCAATTCCTCTTTTAGGAACATTGATAATTCTCTTGAGCGCAACATCATCTGATGGATTTTGAATCAAACGCAAATATGCGATTATGTCCTTTATTTCTTTCCTATCGTAGAACTTAAGCCCACCGAAAATGCGATAGGCAATACCCGCCTTCATGAAAGCCTCCTCAAGCACACGGGACTGGGCATTAATCCTGTACAGCAGTGCAAAGTCCTTCCTGTCTCTGTTTTCGTCGCTAATAAGTCTTTCTATCTCGCCTATGATAAAGCGCGCTTCCTCGCGCTCATTACCAGCTTCATAATACTGAATCCCGTCGCCCTGGGCATTTTCCGTCCAAAGCTTCTTGCTCTTTCGTCCCATATTATTCTTAATCACATTGTTTGCAGCATCCAGTATTGTCTTGGTCGAACGGTAATTTTGCTCAAGCTTGACGACCCTGGCATCCCTGAATTCCTTCTCAAAGTCAAGAATATTAGTAATGTCGGCACCCCGCCAGCCATATATGGAATTATGTATAACTATATCATTGCAAATATACTGCCTCAGATGAGGTACGGAAATATCAAATACTTCTCCAACATAATCTTCAAATTCAACAGATTCAATAATATCTTCTATTATCATCTCGTTTTCAAAAACAGCTATGCTCATAGATGGTTTCATATGAGAAATTGGCATATATGAAAAACTTTGATCTTCAGTAAGCTTTGCCTTTTTGATAATCTCAAGACTTTCACTTACCTGAGATATTTTTTTTGCATAGCTATCAGCTTCATCATATTCCTTTCTTTCTGTTTCTATCCTCCATGTATTTCGATTACCGTTTCTTACTGGAAAAGAAGCATTATCAGCTCTTTGCTTTAGTTCATCACCTGATGTATTTAAGCATATCCTATGGCTGTGCCAGCCCGACTCCATACCAGTTTTCCTTCCGCCAAATGAAGTGACATTAATAATCTGCCTATATGTTTGTCCACGAATAACAGCATTGCAAACATGGTGAGGGTATTCAATAAACATACATAGATCATTTAAAAGTTTTTCAGCAGCAGTTTCTGTATCTATTTGATTGAAAATAGCATCAATTGATGGTTGTGTTAAAGTAATTCCTCGCGAACAGCAATGAAAAACCGTAGTCGGTATTCCATACTTAAATGCATAAAACTGTTCATAAAAAGCTGCCTGCTCTTTATCCTGTGTGATATGCAAAATCCACATTTTATCACTATGCTCCTGGTTCAATCTAACGAACAGCCCATTAACAACTTCGCCCTTTCTGCTACGCACCCCTTGTGTTTGACCTATACGATATCCAACACCTTTTTTATACATTAGATAGACATAATAAACGCCTTGTTGTGCGTTGACTTTGGCAAATCCAATATGATTGGGAGTCCCTTTGATTACTTTTCCTGACTTTGTACTAATTTTTACTATTACCCCACTATAGTTTTTACTAATTACTTTCTCGACTTGACCAATCATAGTTTCACCACAACCTGCGGCACATATTACCTTTTGCCCATCTTGTATATCTTCTATATAACGCAACCCTGTCGGAGTTTGAATTTGCGAACCTTTAACAACGCACTGATCATCGTCGCCTACCACGCAAAGATTTTTGAAGTGCTTGGCAAGCAGGCTGATTAGCGTGTACTGTGCCTTATTGGTGTCCTGATACTCATCTACCAATATGTATTTGAATTTTCTCTGATAGTATTCCATGACCGGCGGATTATCCATAAACAGCTTGATTGTCAGCAGGATTATATCATCAAAATCCAGTGCATTGTTGTTCTTGAGCTTTTTTTGATAAAGCTCATATATCCTCGCGATCTTGCTCATCCTAAAGTCCGCCCCGGCTTCAACAGCAAATTCGGCCGGCTCTATTAAATTGTCCTTTGCCCGTCCTATTTTAGAAAGCACTTCCCTCACCGGGAAATTTTTCTCGTTCAGATTGAGCTCCCTGATACTGTCCTTTATCAGCGTCTGTTGGTCAGAGGTGTCAAATATAGCGAAGCTTCTGCTATATCCCAGCTTCTCGATGTCACGCCTCAAAATTCTGACACAGGCAGCGTGAAAGGTACTGACCCATATGTCATTTACCTTTTCACCGAGAATGTTCTCCAGCCTCTCCTTCATTTCTCTGGCGGCCTTGTTTGTAAAAGTGATAGCCAATACCGAGCCTGGATAGACAGGACCATCCTTCATCAATTCCACGTATTTGTCGGGGAGTCCCTTTGCATCTGTCTTGCCACCTGCATCGGCAGTCTGTCGCATATGCTGCAAATCCTCTGCGGTAATTGCATCAGGCACAAAATCACTGTGATAGGCGTTCCCATACTTTATCATATATGCAATTCTGTTTACTAAAACTGAGGTTTTACCCGAGCCTGCTCCGGCAAGCACCAGAAGGGGGCCATTGACCTGGAAAACCGCCTGCCTCTGTGGCGGGTTTAATCTCCCATACTCCTTCTCAATAAGCCGCTTCCTTAACTCAATAAATTCCTTTTTCCCTTTGTCATCCAGCATCCGATATACACCCATTCATTTTATTGTCATGCTTTTATTGTACTTGTTATAGATTATACCAAACCAAAGAATCCTGAACAAGTGTTCTGGAAATTCTGATTAGCTAGTAAAGCTCCTAAGACGGGTAGAGCATATTCATATTGCCTCTGCCAGGCCTGTAATTGTAATGTTATAGGATTTGGTATCAGTTTTCATGTCGATAAAGAAGGGCTCTATGTCTTTCATGCCATGTTTGATAATTTTGATTTTTGGCCTCAGGCAGCTGTCAGGATAGTTTTCCGCTACAATGCCGGCCATTCCATTGCTCAGCAAAACACAGGTGCCTACAGGATAGGGTGCAATTCTCTTTATAAAAACATCAACTAAAGCAGGGTCAAAAAGCGAGCCATACTCGCTCATGACATACTCTACTATCTCAGTTGGTGTAAGGGCTTTTCGGTATGGTCTGTTCGAAGCAAGAGCATCGCAAACATCAGCGATTGTAATTATTCTGCTGAACAGAGAAATTTTCTCCCCTTCTGCGCCCATTGGGTAGCCCTGGCCATTAAAGCGTTCATGATGCTGAAGAACCGCCTTGCATGATGACAGAGGCAAATTCGCTTTCTTCAGGTATTCAAAACCCTTTTGCGGGTGTGTCTTAACGATATCGAATTCCTCATATGTCAGCTTACCAGGCTTATTTAAGATGTTCTTTGAAATAAACACTTTCCCTATGTCGTGCAGCACAGCAGCTAAGCCAAGCTTGTAAAGCTTCTCCCTGCTTAGATTCAAAGCCACACCAAGAGTAATGGCTAAAACACCTACGTTGACACTATGATAGTATGTATAGTCATCAAAAACCTTCAAATCAATCAGGTTTATCATAGCATCTCTATTAACTAAAATGCTGTCAACGATATCATTCATAAGGTTTTGAATTCTATCAACAGAGTCCTCGGTTAGCTCCTTATCCTTTTGAACTGCAATGAGAGTATTTTTAATTGTCCTTATAGTCTTTAATCGCACATTCTGGCTGATTACATCAATAACCTCGATATCATTTGACAAATCATCTTCAATATATAGGCCGACATATCCAAGCTCCTTAAGCTTGCAAACATATGAAGACTGAATCACAGCACCTTTATTCAAGAGCATTAAACCGCTTACCCCCGGTAACCCCTTTCCAAGAATCATTCCTTCCTGTATGCAATTAATTGGTACAAATCTCATTGCTCGACCCTCATAATAATCAAAATTATAATACAAAGCAAAGCTACAATAATACCACCTATAATTAGTTGTTATAGTATAGCACAGAAAAATCGAAAAAACAAAATCGCATTGGCATACGGCTTTAAAGCAAATCCGGCGGATAACTCTACTGTCATCCACCGGAGAAATGTATCATCCTTTTATTCTACTTGTGACCAGCCTCAGCATTGAGCCTTAAGCCGAATTAATAGCTAAACGGCATCCCCAAGGACCCGAAGTAATCCACTATTTCCTTCAATATCGGCCAGTACATAATAACACCGACTATAGAAAGAACCAGCCCAATAATGCCAAGTATCAAAATAGCCCTTGCAAAGCTTTTAGTATTGCGGTTGAATGAGCTGCTAAAGCTCCAAACTAAAATCATTACTAATCCAATAATCGGTATGCCGGTTAATATAAACATGCCGATAAACTTCCATGTCGGCAAGGGACTAATCTTTTCAGGCTTTGGTTCAACAACATACTGCTGTGTAGGCGGTACAGGCTGTTGATATGCCTGACCGGCAGGTGGCACATTACCCATCTGGGGTGCCGGCTGTGTCCGTTGTGCCGGTTGAACCGTGGGTGCCGCCTTCACAGGCTCCGGCTGAGGTTTTGCCTGCTCAAGTACCGGTTGCTGTTCAACCGTTGACTGAGCATCGGTAGCAGCTCCACTAATATCAGCAGGAGTAGCGTCTACACTGGCGCCAGCTTCCTGCTCCACATCCTGAACAGGCTGGGTAACTTCGTTCTGAGCTCCGCAATTCAAACAGAATTTCGAATCATCCGGCATTTGGTTTCCGCATTTTTCACAAAACATCTCTTATTCTCCCTTCAAAAATCTAAAGTTAAGGAGCCGAGCCCTGCTCGACATATGCAAACATTCTTCTAATCGTATCTACCAGATTATTATATAATAACACAAATGAATTAGCAAACACATCCATTACCATACGAGGCAGTTCTCGATTTATCATGTTTTTATGTGCCCTGCTTGGGTATATACAGTTTATGTTGCCCATGAAGGAGGATGACCAATTGATATCATATATATTGACATTTACGGAAGGCATTTTGTCGTTTATTTCACCTTGCATTTTGCCGATGCTGCCGGTTTACTTTCTTTATCTGGCAGGTTCATCGGGAGATGAGAATGCTTCACAAATGCATGCCAGAAAAAGCAGGCTTATTATGAATTCCCTGGGCTTCGTCGCAGGCTTTACCATTGCATTTGTCCTGCTAGGAGCCGCAGCCGCTGCCTTAGGCGGCTTACTGGAGGAGTCCAGGCTTGTTCTACAAAAAATTAGCGGCTTGATAATGATTCTGTTCGGGCTGCACTATATAGGTGTTTTCAAGATCGGATTCCTGAACAAGGAAAAGAGGCTTCAAGTAAATACAGATCGGCTAAGATTTGCCGGCGCTATGCTTTTCGGCTTTGTTTTTGGCTTTGGATGGTCGCCCTGCCTGGGGCCCTTCCTTGGTTCAGCCGTGATGATAGCCGGAAATTCGGGGACAATCGCTAATGGAATGCTTTTACTGCTGGTCTATTCCATAGGCCTTGCTATACCGTTCGTGATTTCCGCGATAATATTTGAAAATGTCAGAGGCGTTTTTGACTGGCTAAAGAAGCATTCGAGGCTTATCAGCATTATCTCCGGAATACTTTTGATTGTGGCAGGCATATTGGTATTTACCGATCGCATCAAATATTTTACCTAACCTAATTTTGTACGGCTTTTGCAACAGGAGGATTTTAAATGAAGAATACAAGGAAACTAATAATATGGATTTTAGCACTGGTTGCATTGTTGATCGCAGCATACACCTTTTATGATAAGTACAAAGCTCAGCTCCTTTTGGAACCACCGCTTCCAAATATACAGCGGGAAGAAGCAAAGGGCCTCCAGCAGGAAACCACTGAGGGAAGCTCCGATGAGGCTGCCACCGGCTCCGAGGATATAGATGGCAGGGCAGGCCCTGCAGACCAACAGGATGAAGGGCAGGCGGCATCGGATAAAGTAATGGCACCGGATTTTACCCTAAGTGATCTTGATGGTAATGAAATCACCCTTTCAGACTATAGGGGCAAAATAGTAATCCTCAATTTCTGGGCGGTATGGTGCCGATATTGTGTGGAGGAAATGCCTGATTTTCATGCTCTTAATGAGGAGCTTGAGGAATCCGGAGACGCTGTCATATTGGCTGTAAATGTTCAGGAATCGTCACAAACTATCCAGACCTTCCTTGACCAGAAGGATTTTAACCTCAGGGTGCTTATGGATGAAGACGGCGCTATTGCCTCAACCTATGGTATACAGGGGTTACCGACGACCTTCTTTATTAACACTGATGGCTCTCTCTATACCTATATTCCGGGCATGGCGGAGCTTGATACCCTACACACCATTCTTGATATGATGCGCAGGGGAGAACCGCTTCGATAGTCGGACAACTTTTGTAAATAGAGCCTGAATTGGGCATTTTGCAATGTTGGAAAGCCCTATGTAGAGAATTTTTTTCTTAATAGAAAAAGGACAAAAAACACAAGGGCGGCAACAAGCACAATCGTTGCGCCTGTTGCCGTATTAAAATAGTATGATGCAATAAGACCGGCGATACCGGATAAGACTGAAACCCCTACAGATACTGCATGGTACTGGCGCATATTGTGGGTTACGTTACGGGCTGCCGCCGCAGGCAATACAATGAGTGAATTAATAATCAAAAGGCCCACCCATTGGATTGTTATCGTCACGACTATTGCGATAGTAACAGTGAACAACATCTCGACCAGAAGAGTATTGGTGCCGCGGCTGGTCGCAAGTGATTGATTAATGCTAATTAGCAGTACCTTATTAAAAATAAGCAGCCACAATACAATGACAAAAATGAATGCAATAAACAGGAGCAGTATTTCAAAGGGTGCTATACTTAGGATATCACCTACAAGATAGGAAGAGTATTTGTTAAAGCTGCCGCCAAAGGATAGGATTACCAATCCAATTGCCACAGCCGTGGAGGAAAATACCCCAATTACCGTATCTGTAGATGTGCTGCTCCTATTCTTTATAACTGTTATTGTAATGGCAAAAATAACCGAGAATATGATTGCTCCCCAAATCGGGCGTATACCGCCGAGCAAAGCTCCTATTGCTACACCTGTGAAGGCTCCGTGCCCTATAGAATCCGAAAAGAAGGCCATATTATTGCTTACAACCATTGTCCCCAAAAGCCCAAATATCGGGGTCAGCAAGAGCACTGCCAGCAAGGCATTTTTCATAAACTCATGATTAGTCCAGTCAAAGGGAAGCAAAAAGTCCACTATTTGATACCAAATATCCAGCATCAGTTTTTCTCCTCCCCTGCGTATTCGTCATATCCGGGAAGGGAACGCATGGCACCAAAGGACTGCCTGGTGCGCTCGTCGCTTAAGACCTTTCGAGGCGTTCCTGTGCTAATAACCGTCTTATTTAGCAGTACAACTCGGTCAGCATATTTTTCTACCATATCAAAATCGTGAGAAACAAGTATTATTGAAAGGTCATAATTGCGCCTCAGCTCTGAGACAATATCGTAGAATATTGCCAAGCCGCCCTGATCTATCCCCGAAACTGGCTCATCCAGCAAAAGCAAGTTTGGCACAGGATTAAGAGCCAGTGCAAGCATTACCCTTTGTATCTCTCCGCCGGACAGTGCTCCCAGCCGTCGATCTAAAAGGTGCTCAGCCTTAACCTTTTCAAGGTTCGACAGCGCCCTTTCTTTGACACTTTTGGGCTTAAACAGCCATGCCGGCATTTTTGAACTACAGGCAATAAAAAGATCCAATACGCTTGCGGGCGTGCCAGGATCGAAGCTAAGCTGCTGCGGAACATAACCAATCACCGGCCTGATGCTGCAGTCACCCTTTGAATCCAGGTAGCGCAATTCACCGGTGTGGGCTACCTCGCCGAGCAAGGCTTTTAGCAGCGTACTCTTGCCCGCGCCATTTGGCCCAATGATAGCAGTAAGCTCTCCGCAGTGTATATGAATATTTACATCCTCCAGAATGCTTATCTGCCCCTTTGTTACACCAAAGCCTTCTATCTTTGTACAACACAGGCCGCAGCATTCACCCTCGCATTGCACATGCTTTCTATTCTCCGTCATATTTTACCTCAGTCTTCATTAGCTCAAGGCCTCTATTCAATGAGCGCTTGCGCGAATTGGACGCCAAACCACGTCTTTGCAAAGCAAAATACGCTATGGGCGCTTTAGCGCCTTCCTTATGCATTTTGTGTGTATCGCGCCGCGAGCATTTTATCAAATGCTCCTTCAGAGGGGGATTGAACCCACCACTGAAGTGAGAATTTATTTATCCCCACTTATAGAGGCGGAGGCCTTAAGAGCATTTGATAAAGCTTCCTTATTTCTCCGCATTGCTTCAATATATGCATCATATGCGTCTGTACCGGATTCACCTGTTACAATAGGATCCAAGGTATATATTTTCGCGCCGGTCTCTCTGGCAATCATTTCGGCAGCCTTGGAAGAGTATTGTGGTTCTGCAAACAATGCATTGATGTTAGTATCCCTGACGGTCTCAATAATTTCCTCCAGATCCCTGGGCGTCGGCTCCGATCCGGGCTCCCGCTCAATAACTGAAGCAATATTCAGGCTAAATTCCTGTGCAAAATAGGGGAATGCCTCATGAAATGTAATAATGTCTCTGCTTACCAGAGGATCTATTGCATCGTGCATCTCATCTTTAAGAGCCACAAGCTTCTTTACATAAGCCTGGGCATTTGCCCTATAGAGACTTTCATTGCCTTTATCAACCGCGGCCAATTGCTCCGCAATATTATTCACATATGCTATACAATTTGTAACACTAACCCATACATGGGGGTTTTCTTCCCCGCTGTCATCGCTTAGAAGTGGGATGTTCTCACTGGCCTCAATTATCTTCAAATCATCCTGCTGTTTGACTACATCATCCAAAAAGGATTCCATACCTGCGCCATTGATGATAAAGATATCAGCTTTCTCAAGCGTTTTCAGGTCGTCCGGTTTCAGCGCATAGTCATGCAAGCACCCTGTCTGGGGCTCAGTCATGTTTTTTACAGAAACTGAAGGGACATTCCTTGTTACATTAATAGTAGCAATATACACAGGGTAAAATGACGTCACCACATTAAGCGTGGGCCGACCGCCCGCCTCTAAAACGCCATTGTCCTTCGTGCCCCTTGCGCGACTGCATGCTGACAGCAAAAACGTACCGGTGAAAACAGTAAGCAAAATAAAGCTCACAACTACTGAGCGTAGTATCCTTTTGTTCATCCCATTCCTCCCAAATCTATTGTTTGCTATGGGTATACTCTACCATAGTAGACCTTATCATAGCAAACAATAAATGAAGGCCTATGCGATGTAACCTTAATTTAATTTAAGACACAATATATGGCGACAACTATCATACATACCAGCAATATACTGTGCCGCGGGACTTAAAGCATGCAGCATCGCAAAATGCCAAGCGGGAAATATCTTATCTCAGGCGCCAGACTAAATCGTTCCAGCGAAGCTCGTTCTTAAATGAATGAATATTAGTATTCGCGTCGATTGGAAGGTATTCGATGTTCATCATTTCCGCCCAATCCTCCATGTGCTCCATTGTCAGATCAAAGGAGAAGGATGTATGGTGTGCGCCGCCTGCAAGTATCCAGGCCTGTGCAGCCTCTTTTAATGATGGCAATGGCTTCCACAGTGTTCTTGCTACCGGTAGCTTTGGCATTGCATGAGGCTGTTTAACTGCTTCGACTTCGTTAACAATCAAACGGAATCGATCCCCCATATCAATGAGTGAGGCCGCAACAGCTGCTCCAACATTTCCATCGAAAACCATGCGGGCAGGATCCTCTCTATTTCCTATGCCCAGTGGATGTACCTCAATTTTTGGCCTGTTTGCGGCAATAGACGGACATACCTCCAGCATATGGGCACCCAATATCATTTCCCTGCCATTCTCCAGGTGGTATGTGTAGTCCTCCATGAAGGAAGTGCCCTTTTCCAAGCCGGCAGCCATTACCTTCATGATTCTTAGTAAAGCAGAGGTCTTCCAGTCACCCTCGCCACCAAAGCCATAACCTGCTTCCATCATTCTCTGCACAGCAAGCCCCGGCAGCTGTTTGAGCCCATGAAGATCCTCGAAGGTAGTTGTAAATGCTCCGAATCCGCCCTCCTGTAAGAAAGCCTTCAAGGCCAGCTCAATTTTTGCCTGCTCACGAATAGAATCCATTTTGCCGCTGTCCTTGAGAATATCCTCATCAATAATATACAGCTCCTTATACTCCTCTAAAAGCTTATTGGCCTCCTGTTCACTTACCTGGTTGACCAGCTTAACAAGCTCCCCAATGCCATAACCATTAACGGACCAGCCCAGCTTGATCTGCGCATCAACCTTATCACCTTCAGTTACGGCTACCTCACGCATATTATCGCCGAAACGGGCTACCCTCAAGGATCTGGACTCAGCACAGCCTATTGCTGCGCGCATCCAGGCGCCAATATGGCCTCTTACATCATTGTCTTCCCAATGGCCTACAACTATTTTTCTCTGAAGGCGCATCCTGGCTCCGATATAGCCATGCTCGCGATCTCCGTGAGCTGACTGGTTCAGATTCATAAAATCCATATCAATGCCATCCCAGGGAATATCCCGGTTAAACTGTGTATGCAGGTGCAACAAGGGCTTGTTCAGAATGGACAGTCCTGATATCCACATCTTCGATGGCGAAAAGGTATGCATCCAGGTGATGATTCCGGCGCAGTTTGCATCGTGATTTGCATCCTCACATACCCTGCGAATCTCTTCCAAAGTTGTAACCACAGGCTTGAAAACAACCCTACCCGCAATGGCAGGATCCTTATCCAACGCTTCAGCCATAATATTCGAATGTCCGGCAACCTGTTCCAGCGCCTCAGGTCCATAAAGATGCTGGCTTCCCGTAACAAACCAAAACTCGTATTTTTTCAAGTCTACCATTCTTATACCCTCCCTCAAATTATTGTGGCGATTTTGATAATTATTATAGCATACTTGTATGCACAAGTTAATATGTGCGGGAAAAATAGGTCCTATGCCCCATTTATCAAAGGCTTGCTCCATGGTATTATAAAAATAGACAAGGAGGTGTTACGATGGAAATTAATAACTACATGCAACAAAATATAAGTAGCATACGACATGCTCTCAGCATCGCGACACTAAAGAAAACCTTGAATCAGGATGTCCAATCAATGAACGCCCTTCTTCAAGGTTTCCGGGATACCAATGCAAGGATTATGGAAAGGACCGTCACTCCGCACAAGGGCGGCAGCATTGATATAAGTGTGTAGTTATTTCAACAGCTTCAATGCTTTGTTTAGCACATTTTCAACAGTAAATCCATACTTATCAAACAGCAAATTAGCCGGGGCTGATTCGCCAAAGTGATCGATGGAAATGATATCGCCCTTAAAGCCTATATATTTGTGCCATCCAAAGGATGATGCCGCCTCTACTGCAAGACGCTTCTCAACGCCTGATGGCAATACACTTTCCTTATATGCTTCATCCTGCTCCTCGAAAAGCTCCCATGAGGGCATGCTGACAACGCGTACAGCCACACCACGCTCCAAGAGCTGCTTTCCTGCCTCATAAACCAGCTGCACCTCTGAACCTGATGCCATTAATATGATTTCGGGCTGCCTGCCTGAATCCAATATGGTATAGGCACCCTTCAAGGCGTTAACGCCTGTCATATCAAGCTGAGGAAGATTCTGTCTTGTAAGTACCAGAGCAATTGGAGATTCCTTCCTCGACATTGCCGCATACCAGCCTGCGGCGGTCTCCTTCGAATCACAGGGGCGGAAAACTACAAAGCCCGGAATGCTCCGGAGAGAAGCCAGCTGTTCAATCGGCTGGTGAGTAGGCCCGTCCTCTCCGACACCGATACTGTCATGGGTCAGCACATATGTGACCGGCAGCTTCATTAATGCCGATAATCTCATGGAAGGCTTCATATAGTCACAGAAGACAAAGAAGGTAGAAACATAGGGCTGCAGTCTGCCGTGTGCCGCCATTCCATTGCCAATTGCCGCCATTGCGTGCTCACGCACACCAAAGTGCAGGTTTGATCCGCTATAATCCCCAGGCAGGAAGTCTCCTCTGCCTTTCATATTTGACTTGTTGGATGGAGCCAGGTCCGCCGAGCCACCAATAAGATTCGGTACAATAGCCGCCAGCCTGTTCAGCACGTCGCCGGAAGAGGATCTGGTTGCATTCGCCTTGCTGTCAAAGTCCCAGTATTCCTTATTGTCCAGCAGTCCGGAAGCAAAATCTGCCTTTTTCCATGCTTCCCATTCAGCCGCCAATTCCGGGTATTCCTTTGCATAGGCCTTTATCAATTCATTCCAGTCATCTTGCTGCTTTTTGCCTGCTTGCATAATCTTGCCAATATGCTCGCTGACTTCGCCGGGCACATAAAAATCTTCCTCGTATCCCCAACACAGGTTCTCCTTCATGGCCTTGATATTGTCGACTCCGAGTGGCTCTCCGTGAGCTGACGCCTTGCCCTGCTTTTCCGGACACCCATACCCAATCGAGGTCTTAATCACGATCAGTGAAGGCTTAGCACTTTCAGCCTTTGCGGCCTTTATGGCAGCATCTATATCCTCAACGCTGTTTCCGTCCTCCACATTTAGAGTCTGCCAGCCATAAGCCTCAAAACGCTTGGCAACATTCTCACGGAAGGCTATATCCGTAGAACCCTCAATGGTAATCTTATTAGAATCATACAGAACAATAAGCTTGCCAAGGCCGAGGGTTCCGGCCAGAGATGCCGCTTCCGATGCTACGCCTTCCATCATGCATCCGTCTCCGGAAAGCACATAGGTGTAATGGTCAACAACCTTATAGCCCGGACGATTAAACTTATTGGCCAGATATGCTTCTGCCATAGCCATTCCGACTCCATTGGCAAAGCCCTGTCCAAGAGGGCCCGTGGTTACTTCCACGCCCTTAGTATGCCCGTACTCAGGATGTCCCGGCGTAAGGCTGTCTAACTGTCTGAACTGCTTGAGGTCATCAATCGTCAGTCCATAACCAAAGATATGGAGCAATGAGTAAATCAGCATTGAACCGTGTCCCGCTGATAATATGAACCTGTCCCTATCATCCCAGTTTGGATCGGTAGGATTGTGCTTCAAGTTCCTTGCCCACAGTGTGTATGCCATAGGAGCTGCCCCCAGCGGCAAGCCTGGATGACCCGAATTTGCTTTTTGTACACCCTCCGCCGATAGAGCGCGGATTGTGTTGATGGTTAAGTTTTCAATTTTGTTCATATTTTCCTCCCATTTATAAAGTAAATTTTAACACCTGCTAGGTTATTGGCTTTCCCTTGGAGCGATCTCTATGTACGCTTTAAAAGCATGCTTTCCGTCTGCCTCATTCACTCCCTCTATGTAGATCCTGTTTGAATCCAGTTCGGAAATATCCTTGTACATTACCAAAGTATCTCCGGGAAATGTCTCTTTTATATAGTTTACCTCAACAGCCCTAATACGATATTGCTTGTGGCCGTCCACAGGAAAACAGTCCATTATGTAATCAATATACCTGGTATTATTAATATGCCCGTTGAAATCGACATCACTGTATCCAATTACTTTTCTGTATACCACCTCCGGCTGACCGAAGGGCTTTAGCTTCACAAACTTATAGTCCAGGGCATGCTCCTCAATAAAAGGCGGGTAATTCAAATCAATCAGGCTGCTTCTCCTTAATTCTCTGGTTTTCGTGTCGATAAGAGCCCAAACAGAGGTCCCTCTGATAATAATGTTGCCCTTAGCATCCCTGACTCTGTAGTCCCTGTTGAATTCAAGCCTGCCCTGCGGATGAGGCCAGGTCTCAATCGTAACAGCTTCGTTAATTAAAGGGCTTCTGTCAATCTCAACTCTAATCTTCAGCAATACCCAGGCAACAGAATACCTTTGCGTCAATATATCCACACCGCCACCCAATCTCTCAGCCGCCTGGCCTGCAGTGTCCTGAAAATGCATAAAGAGCGTGCTCAGCTTTAACTCCTTTGTAAAATCAACATCGCTATATTCGATTAAGTATTCATTTCTATATAGAGCTCCCGGCTCCACATCTGAACCCATAATTCTTCCTTTCTTTGTCATTCTCAGAAGGCACATGAATAAATTATATCATCAGTCGTTGCCGATAACCAGACTTTATATCATAGATCCGCACAATCTCCACAAATAACACTGTCAAGCTAGACAATAAGCTATACCAAAAAATCGCTGTATCGATTGTAATCACTCTGTCTGCACTCCATTGTCAGAAGTGTTCCGCTGCTCTCATAGCTCACGGCCTTGATAAATGCATTCTCATTAAAATAGGCTGCTGCTTTTGCCTGATCATAGGGGATGAGCATCTTGCAGTCCACATATTGAGTGAATATTCTTTCGCCGATAAGCTGAATTAACTCTTCCAGTCCAACTCTTTCTAAGGCAGAAATATAGATATCATTGCCTCTCAAATAAGGTATCTTCATATCGGTCAGTTCAGCCTTATTGTAAACATAGATAGTCGGAATCTCTCCGGCTCCTATCTGCTTCAAAGTCTCCTCCGTCACCTTTATCTGTTGAGCGCAATTGGGATTTGAGGCATCGGCTACATGCAGCAGCAAATCCGCGTCCCTCACTTCCTCCAGTGTAGACCTGAATGCCTTGACCAGATCATGTGGCAGCTTGCTGACAAAGCCAACCGTATCGGATAACAAGAACTCCTTATTATCCGGCAGGGAAACCTTCCTAACCGAGGTGTCAAGGGTTGCGAACAGCATGTCCTTTTCAAAAACCTTTTTGCTGTCAGGCCTTTGCGACATATCCATCATTGCATTCATTACAGTAGACTTGCCTGCATTTGTGTATCCCACCAGCGCAACAGTGGGTAGTCCGGATCTGGCACGTCTTTTGCGTTGTGTTTGTCTGTCAAGCTCAACCAACTTGAGCTCTTTTTCAAGCTCGGAGATTTTCTCTTCTATCCTTCTACGATCCAAGACAATTTTCTTTTCACCGCCACCTCTGCTGGTAACGCCAACGCCGCCGTACTGACGGTCCATTGCCTCATTTAATCCTACCAGCCTCGGCAGCATATACTTCAGCTCCGCTAACTCCACCTGCAGCCGTGCTTCCCTCGTCTGGGCCCGCCGGGCAAATATTTCGAGAATCAGCGATGTTCTATCCATAATTTTATGTTCAAGTGCTCTTTCGAGGTTTCTCAGTTGAGATGGCGAAAGTTCGTTATCAAAAACCAGAACATCCGCCTCGGTATTGTCTAAAAAGCTTTTGATTTCCCTGACCTTGCCCGAACCAATATAGAAGGTTTTGTTTATTGCCTTAAGATTCTGCTCCACCTGTGCCACTATTTCCATCTCACAGGCAAGTGCGAGATTTTCCAGCTCCTCCATGGAATCTCTAAAGTCAGAATAGCCCCCGATATTCACTCCTACCAGTATCACTCTTTGCTTTTGCTCCATCAACGTGCTCTCCTTGTGCATCAAAGGTTATTTAGCATGGGTGCCTTTCCCCACTTCTTATATTATAATAGATTTACAGCATTTATAATATACTAAGCAGAAAAGAGGGATTAACATGAGTTTATTTGCATGTGTCACAGGAGCAGACAGAGGACTGGGATTTGAGATGGTAAAGGGTCTTTTAAAAGATGGTTACACCGTTTTTGCGGGAAGGTACAACAAGGAATGGAGGCTGCTAGACGAACTGGAATCATCCTACCCGGATAGTATGTATATTGTTGATATTGACGTTTCCAGTGATGCAAGTGTTAAGGCTGCTTCTCAGTTTATCAAGTCTAAGGCAGATAAACTGGAGGTGCTGGTAAACAATAGTGCAATAGGCGGCGATCACAATGACAAAACCATTTACGATTCTCTCGATTTTGATGAAATCCTCAAAGTGATCAATGTCAATGCCCTTGGCGCAACAAGAGTCACAAATGCGCTGTTCGACCTTATTATAGCCGGCGACAAGAAGCTCATCATGAATATTTCTTCAGAAGCCGGCAGTATCAATACCTGCTACAGGAAAGGCTGGTTCGCATATTGCACATCGAAGGCGGCTCTAAATATGCTGTCTGCAATCGTGCATAACAGCCTAAAAGAAGTGGGAGGACAGGTTCTTCTAATCCATCCGGGATGGATGAAATCCTGGCTTACAGGCACATACCATGATGAAGCACCGCTGACCCCGGACATTCCTGCAAAGAAGCTAGTTGAGATGATAAGAGACCCTGAGCAGTACAAGGGCGAAAGACCAACATTTATCGATTACGAGGGCAACAAGTGGGATTTCTGAGACAGTGCTAACAACAAAAATTTTTAAGGAGGATAAATTGATGCAAAAGAGCAAAAGGGCGATTCTGATAGGCGATAATGCGCATGCAGACTGGCATCCTCTAAAAGGCCCCGACAAGGAGATTACGGAGGCTTTGTCCGAATTTGAATTTGTGCAATCCGAAGACTACGATCAATTCAGGGAAGAAAGCCTGAAGCAATATGACCTGTGTATTTCCTTTGTTGACCAATGGGAAAATAGAATGACAGATGACCGGACCTGCGGACTATTATCCTATGTTTGTCACGGCGGCGGGCTGTTAATTATACATAACGGCATTGCTATCCAGGCACGATATGAGCTGGCACAGCTCGCAGGCGGAAAATTTCTCAGTCATCCTGATCAAAAGGTTCTAACTTACAGGCCTTGCTCAACGAAGCATGTTATCATGGAGGGAGTCGAGGGCTTTGCCGTAAAAGAAGAGCCCTATAGATTTGAACTGGATAATATGATTGAAACCACGATGCTGATGGAATATGAGGACGAGGAAAAAGTATGGCCTGCGGCCTGGGCTCATGGCTACGGCTTAGGTAGAGTTGCATATCTGTCGCCCGGGCACAATATAGAAACCTATCTGGATCCAGAGTTCAGAAAGCTGATAAATAGAAGTGGCCTTTGGGCAGCCGGATTACTATAGAGGTCTATTTATTCTTACCTCGCGCTGAGAAGTATTTTCTTGTAAGCCACAGCGCCGGCTTTATTATAGCGGGCTCCATATCGGAGGCAAGCTCCTTGAGCCTCTCCCTGATAGGCAGGTGCTGGGGGCATACTTTTTCGCACTTTCCACATTCCATGCATAGTGAAGCATAGGAGGGTTTGCCGCCCATCAAGCCTCCGGCAAATGCAATATACTGCCAGCGGGCGTTTCTGGCTCCGAAAAAGTGGCGGGCATTGTAGTAGCTAAAGCAAAAGGGTATATCTACACCTGCCGGGCACGGCATACAATAGCCGCATCCAGTGCATCCAACCCTCATAAGGCTGAAATACTTTTCCCTGACCTTCTCGTAAAGACCAAGCTCATCTTCATCAAGAGAATTAGGCATAACTTCACCGGCCAGCCTTATATTCTCATCAATATGCACCTCTTCATTCATACCGGATAGCACACAGGTAACGGCAGGCTGATTCCAAAGCCACCGCAGCGCCCAGTCTGCAGGCGTTCTTTTCACTTCCGACGAGTCCCATATTTTTTGAATTTCTCTGGGCATCCTGCCTACCAGCGAGCCTCCACGTAGAGGCTCCATTATAACTACCCCAATGCCTTTGGAGGCGGCATACTCCAAGCCTTCTCTCCCAGCTTGGAAGCTTTCAT
>Ga0123334_1003293_pt1 | contig 17619 bp, 13 predicted proteins | sample BiotimSIPDNA_FD_89706 | JGI IMG/M metagenome (GOLD analysis project Ga0123334, IMG submission 89706) | Anaerobic biogas reactor microbial communites from Washington, USA - Biogas_R1 time_0 SIP DNA | ecosystem: Engineered > Bioreactor > Anaerobic > Unclassified | place: Washington, USA... | reverse complement strand
ATAACCATGTCAACGGCCATCTCATATTTTTCATCCTTTTCCAGCTCATCATCTATCTCCTCTTCATCCTTTGATACCTGTGCAACAATGGTTGAATCATAATCAGGTTTTAGCTGTGCCTTGATAAAGTCTGTCACCCTCTTTACCTCATCCTCTGATATATAGGCGCCATGTATCCTTGTAAGCTTTCCTACACCGGGCGGCATAAAGAGCATGTCACCCTCGCCAAGCAGATGCTCGGCACCGTTTGTATCAAGGATGGTCCTTGAATCCACCTTTGAGCTTACCTGAAAGGATATCCTTGTAGGAAAATTTGCCTTTATAATACCGGTAAGCACATCAACAGACGGCCTCTGTGTTGCTATTATAAGGTGGATACCTGCGGCCCTTGCCATCTGGGCAAGGCGTGTTATATATTCCTCCACCTCCCTTGTTGAAACCATCATGAGGTCTGCGAGTTCATCAATAATAAGAATAATATATGGGAGCGGCTCACCTAAGCCCTCATCGCCGCCAACAGCTGTTGCCTTTTTCTGTTTGATGATCTTTTTGTTATAGGCATCTATGTTTCTTACACCCCTGTCAGAGAGCAGCATGTAACGCCTTTCCATCTCCTGCACAGCCCATCTTAAGGCCCGCGTTGCCTCCTTGGGTTCTGTCACAACAGGGTGTAGAAGATGCGGGATATCTTTGTATACTGAAAGCTCTATCCGTTTAGGGTCTATCATAAGGAATTTCACTGCGTCAGGTGTCAGTTTAAAAAGCAGGCTGTTTATCATGGCATTAAGGGATACGCTCTTTCCTGTGCCTGTGGCCCCTGCAACAAGGAGATGAGGCATCTTTACAAGGTCTGTAATTACAGGTGTGCCTGTTATATCCATACCAAGGGCAATGGTAAGCCTGTTGTTAGAGTCCTTGAAATCATTAGAATTTAAGACCTCTTTAAGATAGACATGATCACGTTTGTTATTTGCTATCTCAATACCTATGGCGTCCTTTCCAGGGATAGGCGCCACAATGCGTACACTTGGGGCCCTTAAGGCAAGAGTGAGGTCATCAGCCAGGCTTGCCACCTTGCTGATCTTTATACCCGGAGCCGGTTTATATTCATACATGGTAATAACAGGGCCTGGTGATATCTCAACAACCTCACCGTGTACGCCGAAGTCCTCAAGTTTTTTTTCAAGCCGCCTTGCATTCATCTCAAGGCTTTCCCTTTGAACCACTGCCCATTTATCTTTTGGAGGGTCATCAAGGAGCTCAGCGGTCGGCAGCCTGAAACCGGCCTTGTTCATAAAGGAAAAGGACTCCTGCTCAGGCTTTTTAACCTCTTCCTTTTTTGGTTCAATGATATTTACCTTTGCCTTGGGTTTGTTCTTTTCTACCTCTATAATTGTCTTTCTTACACGGCTTTTGCGGCTCTTTTCTATCTTTTTGGTCCGGTATTCTCTTATCTTTCTATATGTGAATACCATCCACAGGAAGAGTTTTGATAGAAGCCAGCCAAATGATATGCGGGTACATATCATGAACGAGACAATGAAGATGGCATAGAGCAAAAGACCTGCGCCAAAATTGTTAAGCAACCCTGAAAAAAAATTCGCTACAAAATAACCCAAGAGCCCCCCGCTCCTGATGTCCCCTCCCCTGAACTCAACCATTCCCGGGGATTGCAGGCTCATTATGCCTGAAAATGATATAAGCAGGATAATTACGGCAATTATGTATCCCAGAGGAGGGACAAGATGCCTTCCAGTTAAAGAGAGGAATGAGGCTATGAGGAACACTGCAACAAGCCAGAATGCAGAAAACCCGATCAGATGAAAGGAGTAACCTGATATATGGGACCCTATTGTCCCGAAAAGATTATGCACCTCCCCGCTGCTGCTTGTCCTGATCCAGAAAAGGGGGTCCTGGGTATGATAGGTGAAAAGACTCATACCAAGTATTAGGGAGAGGAGTAAAAAGACGATCCCCCTGATCTCCTTCCTTATGGGAGCAAAATCCTTTGACATATAGTCTGTTTCTTTTGTTTTTTTATCCATTTTTCTCATACTGGTATAATAATGGGCAGTATCAATGGTCCGCTGTCAACGACCCTGTAAAAATAACGTTTCAAAAGCCTTTTTATATCAGAACCTATATCTGACCACTCCATATGCTCAAGATTTTTAAATTCAGAAAGAAAATCCAGCACCTGCTGCCGTGCATCATCAAGTATGGTCCCGCACTCATCTTCAAATACAAAACCCCTTGAAATAATATCAGGCCCATAGAATATCTCGCCTGTCTGATCATCAATCACAAGAAGGACTATTACAACACCGTCACCTGCTAGCCTTAACCTGTCTCTTATGACTGTATCATCAATATCACCAAGCCCCTTGCCATCAACGAGCATCCTCCCTGTATGCACCTTTCCATCAAGCCATGCTTTTTCCTCTTCAAAACAGATGGTATCCCCGTTTTCAGCAAGTATCGTATTTTCAGAGGGGATGCAGGTAGACCTTGCAAGCTCTATATGTTTTACAAGATGCCTGTATTCACCATGCACCGGGATAAAATATTTTGGCCTTACCAGGTTGATTATAAGCTTTAATTCCTCCTGGTAGGCATGCCCTGATGAATGGATAGCTGACACCTTTTCATAAATAACCCTTGCGCCCCTTCTGTAAAGGTTATTTATTGTGGAGGTAATCGCCCTTTCATTACCCGGAATAAACCGGGAAGAGAGGATTATTGTATCACCATCTTTTATGATAACATCCTTATGATTCCCGTTTGCCATCCTGGTTAAAGATGACATGGGTTCCCCCTGACTCCCTGTAGTAATTAAGGCGATCTCACGATCAGGATAATTTTTTATGGCCTTTTCCGCTATCTCTATCTGTTCAGGGATGTTCATCAGCCCCTGTTTAGCTGCAATGGCCGCATTGGCCTTCATACTTTTTCCGCTCAGGGCGATCTTTCTGCCATATTGCTGTGCCAGGTTAACTATCTGCTGTATCCTTGCGATATTAGAGGCAAAAACAGCAATTATCAGGCGTCCTTCAGAATGTCTGAATATATTCTCAAGGGTCTCTTTTACATCTGATTCGCTTAATGTATAGCCCTCACGTTCAACATTTGTGGAATCTGAAAAAAGCGCAAGGCAATTTTTCCCACCATAATATGAAAACCTGTTTATGTCAGTAAAATAACCATCTACAGGCCTGTGATCTATCTTGAAATCACCGGTGTGTATTATTATTCCTTCCGGTGTATCAATGGCAAGCCCTACTCCATCGATTATACTGTGATTTACCCTTATATATTCAATCTTAAAAGGGCCTATCTCCGACATATCACCCGGTTCGATTTTATTCAACAATGCCTGTTCGGGTAATTCATACTCGGTAAGCCTGGACTTTAACAGCTCTATTGTAAAGTTAGTCCCGTAAACAGGGACATTCAGCACCTTTAACAGAAAAGGCATTGCGCCAATATGATCTTCATGCCCATGCGTAAGTATAACCGCCCTTACCCTTTCTTTGTTAAGGGTGAGATAACTGAAGTCAGGGATAACCATATCTATGCCAGGCATATAATCATCGGGGAACATCAGACCTGCATCTATTACAATAATATGCTGATCATATTCAATAACCATCATATTCAGTCCGATCTCTCCCATCCCTCCAAGAGGTATTATCTTCAGCATAAAATTCCCTGTGATTTTTTTGAGGCATACCTTAATCTGAATGCAATTTTGAGTCAATACGATTTATGTTCCATAAATGGCTTGATTTCAGTTGAGCCAGTATGTATAGTTTTTAAAAAATAAATACTATATAATCCATAAAATATTAAACGCTTATTTTCTTGAAGGGAATACAAATGGCAAGTGTAAACAAAGTAATTTTATTAGGGAATCTGGGCGGAGAACCTGAAGTAAGATACACCCCGTCAGGAACAGCCGTTGCCAACTTCAGCCTGGCAACAAAAGAACAGTGGACTACCAAAGAGGGTAGCAAAGAGGAAAAAACTGAATGGCATAAGATAGTTGCATTCGGACGCCTTGGAGAGATCTGCGGTGAATATCTCCATAAAGGCAAACAGGTTTATATAGAAGGCAGAATACAGACAAAGGCCTGGGAAGACAAAGAAGGGGTAAAAAGATATACTACAGAGATAATTGCCAGCACCATGCAGATGCTGAGTTCGGCACATAAAGAGGGTGATACTGCTGACAGGATGAATGAACGTCCTCCTGTTGAAGAGCCGATATCCATCCCTGATGATGAGATACCATTTTAGGTAAAAATAAACCCGGATTAAATCTTTAACCTAAAGATATAATCCGGGTAAATATCACTCTTCGTCTTTTATCTTTTTTTCTTTCTTATCTTCGTCATCATAGGAGATCTCTTCAGGCTTATCGGTGGTGGCCTTTTTGAAATTTCTTATGCCCTTTCCGATTCCTGCACCTATTTCAGGGAGTTTTCCTGCACCGAAAATAATAAGAATTATTATCAGGATGATTATAAGTTCCGGCATGCCTATACCAAACATCTTTTCCTCCATTTAAAGCGGCCACCATAGTGGCCTGAAATTGATAAGTCTGAACACCAAATGATAGAAATAAAATTTCAGAGAGCTGGAAAATAGCACCATCACCCATACAAGTCAAGAAACCCTGTATCCTGTTTTGATGAAATTTATTTTATCTGGTATTAATAAGGCGTTCGGATGAGAATTAAACAGGTTTATTTTTTGACGTATTAGCTAATTACTGCTTATTAAATCAAACAGGCAAGTAAAGCAGAGGCGGGTTTATTAATATAATTTAAGCAATTAAATCATGAATTTAGCCATCTAATTTAAACTTAATCAATGGTCTTTTATCAAAATGTGTTTCAGGCATATTTCCTGCATGATCAGTAAAAAGCAGGCTCTATATTATTAAAAATGACTCATAATTTTACATATTATAGTTAATTATTCAATGCTTGGGCTAATTTGCCTGGAGATTAAATGTTGGATACAAATTTTCATAAACCATCCAATCCTTCGGATATGATATCACCGCAAAAAACAGAAGATGAAAAGGTAAAACAGGCATTAAGGGAGAGCGAAGAGAGATTCAGGCTTATATCTGAGACACTGCCAGTGGGTGTATTTGAAGCGGATGAAAACGGGTTGCTTTTATATACCAATACCAGGTGGCAGAATATATTCAGGCTCTCTTTAATGGAAAGCCTCACTGTTGACTGGCTGGAATTTTTTCATGATGATGACAGGGAGAGTTTTTCAAGGGAATGGTCTGAATCTCTACAGGAGATTGCAAGTTATTCAAAGGAGTGCAGGATAATTCTTGATCAGTCTGAGACCCGCTGGATAAATGTAAAGTCTTCACCTGTTTTTTCTGATAAAGGGGTGAGGTATGTAGGTATAATAGAAGATATTACAGAAAGAAAAAAGACAGAGGAGGAACTCCGGAAGGCAAAAGAGCTTGCCGAATCAGTGAATGAGGCAAAAAGCATATTTCTAGCCAACATGAGCCATGAGATAAGGACACCGATGAATGCAATAATTGGTATGACCGGCCTTCTTATGGATACACCCCTTAATGAAGAGCAGAGGGATTTTGCCGAGATAGTCTCACACAGCGCACATTCACTATTAAACCTTATAAATGATATCCTTGATTTTTCAAAGATCGAGGCAGGTAAACTTGAACTTGAAGATATAGACTTTGACCTCCACACCACTGTCGAAAGCGTTGCTGACATGATGGCAATCAAGGCCCATGAAAAATCAATAGAGTTTTCATGCATAATACACCCTGATGTCCCCTCAAAACTGATAGGAGACCCTGGCAGGCTCCGGCAGGTTCTGACCAACCTGTCAGGCAATGCCATAAAATTTACTGCAATAGGCGGTGTTACAATAAGGGTATCTGTCACAGAAGAGCAGTTAACATCAGTAACCCTCCTTGTATCTATTGAAGATACAGGTATAGGTATCTCGCAGGAGGGGATAGACAGGCTTTTTAAATCATTTTCACAGGTAGATGCCTCCACAACCAGAAAATATGGTGGAACCGGTCTCGGCCTTGCCATATCAAAACAGCTTGTAAAAAAGATGAATGGGGAGATAGGGGTAAAAAGCCAGATAAACAAAGGTTCTCAGTTCTGGTTTACAGGAATATTCAAGAAACAGCCTGGGGTAGCAGCAGAGATAACCATTCCGGGTGATGCTGTTAAATCAAAAAAAATACTTCTTGTTGATAAAAACGATTCAAGCAGGGAGAGCATAAGCACCCACATCTCTTCATGGGGATGCACCTATGAAGAGGCATCAACAGGGGCAGAGGCCCTGGAAAGACTTGAAATGGCTAAAATGGAAAAGAGGCCATTCCATATCTGTATAGTTGCCCAGATGCTTGATGACATGAACGGGGAAGAGCTTGGCAGGATTATCAAATCCAGGCCTGACCTGAAGGATATTTCTCTTATTCTTATCGCCTATTTCGGGCTCAGGGGAGATGCAAACCGCATCAAGGAGATAGGTTTTTCCGCTTACCTGCCAAAGCCTGTAAAACATTCGCAGCTCTTGAGCTGTCTTGAGGCGGTAATAGAAAACAGGGAGTATGCAAAGAAAGACCCTGAAAAAAAGGTGCTTGTAACAAGGTATTCTCTTCTTGATTCTGAGAAGCACAGTATTAAGATACTCCTTGCAGAGGATAACCCGGTTAACCAGAAGCTGGCCCTTAAACTCTTTGAAAAATTCGGATACAAGGCAGACCCGGCTAATAATGGTTACGAGGCCATTGAGGCGCTTAAAAAGAGCCCATATGATATTGTCTTCATGGATGTTCAGATGCCTGAAATGGACGGGTTTGAGGCAACAGGGATCATACGTGACCCCGGTTCGGGCGTACTTGACCCTGACATACCCATTATAGCAATGACAGCCCATGCCATGAAGGGTGATGAACAGAAGTGCATTGCCCTGGGCATGAATGACTATCTCTCAAAGCCCATAGAGCCACAGATACTGCTGGAAAAATTAAAACACTGGTCAGGGATGATCAATAAATAGATATATCGATCCTGCTTGTTTGCATCCTTCTTCTTGCCTGATCATATCTTGACTCATAAAATGACCATGGTATAATGACCACATTTATATGATATTTATAAGGGATGAAAAATGGAAAATGCCGTATCAAAATCAAGATTCAAGCCAAATGCCTTGAAGTATTTCAGGCAGATAGAAGATACCGGTAAGGAATTGATAATAACCGATCGTGGTAAACCAAAACTGAAAATTGTTCCTTACAATAATGACCCGATGGAAACATTAAATTCACTTAGAAACACAGTTATTGAATATATAGATCCTCTCAAACCTGTTCTTGAAGAAGACTGGGAAACTCTGAAATGATAGTCCTGGATACTCATGTGTGGATATGGTGGATCAGTAATCCTGAAAAACTATCAAGCCCTGCAAAGAAAGCAATCAATAAAGCTGTAAAAGGAAAAAATATTTATATTTCGTCAATCAGTGCCTGGGAAGCAGCACTTCTCCATTTTAATAAAAGACTGGAGTTATCAATCGACTTTAATGAATGGATGGCTGCATCGGAAAGACTTCCTTTTATATCATTTATACCAATAGACAACCGTATAGCTATAAAATCGGTTTCATTACCTGATCCTCTGCATAAAGACCCTGCTGACAGAATTATTATTTCAACTGCGATTACTCTTGGTGCTGCACTAGTCACAAAGGATGATAAAATACTCAGTTATCCATACGTCGAAACAATATGGTAATGTATTACAGTAAAAAAGAATAAGGGTTCATGGATTCCAGGGGTCAAAGGTCTGAGTTAAAAGACTATTGTAATAAATTTTAATGGATACCCTTGAAGGTGATTATCGTAGGGTGGCCTTTTACAGGCCTCTATTTTATTAATGACTATTTTTTCTCGTTCCAACTGTCCCCTTGGGAACAAAACTCTTTGACGCTCTGCGTCGATCTCCCTATATCACTGTTTCCTCTTTCCTATTTACTCTTTCCTGTTTTCTCTTTTCAATTTCCTGTTTACCGATTTCTGTCTTATGACTTCTGATTCTTATTTTTTCTGTCAGCAGGTATGGAAACAAACAGGTCTATTCTTACAAGCTCTCCCCTCTTTATCTCCATAGGACTCTTAAGAAGAATCCATTCACCATTACGCTCAACAGTATACTTAGATTCATACGAATAAATCTGTAAAAAGTGTAGGCCTGATAAACCTATCACCTCATTACGTTGTTGAGTTTATTGAATGCCATATTACTTTTTATCCTTTAAAGCTAAAGCGGATTTCGCGTTTAACTTACTCACTACTTTTTTCCCTGTCTTGGCCTCTAATTCCTTTCTTGCAACCCTGGCAACATTACCGCCTTGCTTTGCCACTTTTTTGCTTTCTTCAAAATCTTTTGGTTCCACAGCTTCTGAAATATCTTTAGTGGAGGCTTCTGCCAGCATATTCAAAATCAGTTCAGTGTTGGTCATATTATCACGCAGATTTTCTTTTTTTAGTCCTTTGAGTATTTTATATTCTTTTGTTGTTTTATCAGCCCATGCTTTTGTAACTATATCAGTGAGTGTGGCAAACTGCACCCCTTCTTTCAGACCTCGTTTTTTCCATTCATCAGTCAGTTCTTTGCGTATTTCAATACTTTTAAGCCGCTGGTTGATCCAGTTTTCAGAATAACCGAGTTTCAGATATTGTTCCAACGCCCTGTCTATGCTTAGCTCTGGGTCTTGCATTTCATCTAACCGCTCAGAAGCTACTTGTGCCAGCCATAGTTTAAAGGGTTCAGCCTTGGGCGATGGAATGGATTGTATCAGGCGGAAAAGCTGTTCAGTATCAGCAACATCGGTTAAACGCATTTTGCCATCAGGCGCAAGCATTTTCAAACCGTGACAATTTGTCACGGTTTCATTTCCTTCTTCCTTCAGCCTTTGTTTCAGCTTTCGCCAATAAGCATTAGGGTCAACACTTTCGGTTAATACAGCTATTACATCCGCTATGGAGAAATACCATTTTTCCTGCCCTTCATCCCACAGTGTTCTTACTTTTTTATCTTCAAATCTTTTTATTTCGTTGAATGCCATATTATTCCTCTTTTTTTCTGAATGACTTTGAGATGTTTTTTCTCATCGCCAATCAATGCGGGTTAAGGCTATATCATAGACTTCTCGCTGTCCCCCCTTGCCGATCCGGATCATTTTCCCGACATCAGCAAAATGATCCGGAACTTTCTCTGTCAGATAATAAAGTATCAGAGCTATAAACCTCGTTTTATTACTCATAAGCTATTCGGAGATTTGACCCGTATCTTTTGACCCGTATCTATTTGACCCGTATCTACTAATTTCTGATTCCTATTTTCTATCTTTAGTGCTTACTTCTTTATTCTGGCAACTGTAAACCTGCCTTCACCAACACCCATCTGATCACCAGCAGTAACAGCCATCACAAATATCCGCCATTCACTTGAATCCCCCGGTGCTTCAAAATCAAAACTAGTATTTCCATTACTTTCAGCCATAATAGATGAGTTCCAGTAGATTACAAACTTTAATCCGGAAAGATTTCCGGGCATATTTTTCATAACACTTATTACTTCATAATCACTCAGGTCACCTGTTAAGCCACTCATATTCATTTCTCCAAAAGGGCCATGAGAATTTTCGTTAAGTAAATACTGGATCTCATCAAACTCCCAAGGATACCGCCATCCATTAAAGGTATCAAACAAATTGGAATTTATCACCCCGGAATTAATACCCGAATAGAGACCTTTAAATTGCTTTAAAAAATCTCTCCCTTTCTGTATAAGTTGAAGACTTTTTTCATTCAGAACAATCGTTGCCAATTCAACCGGTTTATTACTTAAAGGATCATTGCTTTTTAAATGCAGATCAACCCTTACCCTCTCACCCGGTTCATATATCTCTTTTGACGTTTTAACATCAATATCCAGGTTATTACTTATACCATCAACAAATGTTTTTACCTCTGCCGACTGGTAGTCCGGCTTACCGACATCTTCTGAACCATCAGCTGGTTGAGGGGCAGTTCTAGGAGACATTGCTGTAACAGAAAGATAGAATCCTGGGGCCAGATCATCTTCAATTTTAACTTGTATAACAGATGTATTGTCAAGCATCTGAACCCAGTGCCTTACAATACCATCTCTTTCGATTGAAACGAGTGCACTTGTTTTAGGATAAGGATTTTCAACAGTATACCTAGCTGTTTCACCAATTTTATAATTCAACTTATCAGGAATAATTTTTAGATTTCCCCTGTTTTTCTTGCTTGAAATTTCCAGCCCTGTTTTATTAGCATAGACGGCTATACCTGTCCTGTGTTCTCTTCCCTTTGAATCTTTGATAGTAGCTGTAACCCTGTATTCACCTGCCTTCTCCGGTACAAATGAAAATTCAAGAGGTTCTTTAGCAGATTGGATCGTATGCGTTTCAATGATTTTCATTTCTCTTAATCCACTTCTCATGCTTAAATTGACACCCGCTTTTGAATCAGAAGGTATCATATTCATTCTTTCTACCGTTACCGTGACCGGAATATTGGGAATCGGGTTTCCATCTAAATCGACAACAATTATTTCCGTTGAGAAAGGTATATTATTAAAGGTGCGCACATTTGCAGAATAAAGCCCTACAAACCGATCCCTTGAAGAATATTTTGCAGTAGCAGCACCTGATATAATTTCTCCATTGTCATTCTTGACTCTGCTTTCTACTTCAATCAATCCAAAATAGACATCTTCGTTAATATTAAAGTTTGTTACAAGGTTCCCATCTTTATCCAGTACCCCATCAGACTGGTAGAATTTTTTCTTTGTGAATTCATATCGTTTGCCAGGCCAATCAAAAAAAAAGTCCCAGGCAGGACTGTTTGATGGAAAGAGATATCGTGGATTATTCGATTTATAAAGATTAGCAGTTATATTTACCGGAACATTTACATATGGGGCAGTAGTATGTACTTTTATATTATCACCCGCCTGATACATGTTATTGTCAAGTTCTGTCTTTGTGTTAAAAGAACTAGAAGACTTATCCGCAACAAATAGTTCTACTGTAAACCCCCCTCTTTTTGAAAAAGGAGTACAAAGATAAATATTGTAAAGTCCAGAAATACCTGTTTCAGGAATACTTATCTCACCCTGCAATGTTCCGAATTCAGACAATTCAACATCTTCTTTAAAAACTATTTTTATATTCGGATCCCGTACCATTATACAGTATCCCTTTTTGGTGTCAGGAACAGGTTTATTTATATCTTTGCCCCGCACATAAATCTTATACTTAATTATGTCTCCAGGTTCGCAGACAACACGATCTGTTATACCCCATACAGTATAATCTTTCGAATCCGGCTGATACAAAGGCCAGTCTGTTATGAATGCTATATCATTTTCTTTAGTTACACGGATAAAAATATCGTAATAGAGATTCTTTTCAGGAGGGGTTTTGGGATGCATTTCCATGGTGCCAGGCAGTACTGCTATTCCATCAGGCCCGGTAAAACTTATGAAGACATCAGGATAAACATTATAAATCTCGACTTTTGCATCCTGTACAGGATCACCCGTTGCTATATCCTGTACCCAGACAATAGTTTTATTAAGGCTTTTTTTAAGATGTATATTAAAGGCAGTGACCTTAGCACTTAAATATTTAAAATTGTAATTTTCCAGAAGCCCAGAATCTACCGGGGGTTTTGTTTCTGTTACTTCAATATCTATCCGCCCTGAACGCCCGTTCAGCAGTTTGCGGACAGGGAGAGGATTCAATACATCTGTATTATCTCCCTTTTTGGGAAAAAATTCATATTCCATAGCGCTGCTTTTACCTTGCGCTGTTATCAGATCATAGGTAAATTTTATACTGTCAAGATTACTGGTAATTAAAGGCATTTCAGTGTCTGCATCTTTTTCAAGGACAGTATATCCTTTGGGATTTCTAAAAAACGGGGCAGAAAACTGGGTAGAATCTGTAAAGAACTCAATTTCAAAAGGCCTGATTAAAGTTCGTCCGAAAATATCGAAAATATTTTTGGGATCATTTTTTATTATATATTTTTTATTCGGTTTAAACCTTCGAGGAAGATTTATTTTATATTTTTCAAATACTCTGTAATTTGTTTTAAATATAGAAGAAATCGATATTAAATAGTCCTCTTCATAATCCATCTCAGTATATTTCAAACCCGGTTCAACAGAAACCTTATCAATAACCTCTTTTTTGAAAACAGGAGAAGAAAACACAAGAGAGATTTGTCTGGCAGGATCACATCTGTTTTTCTCATCATCACTTGCAAAAAAAACTTCCTTATTGTTTTTATCGTGGCACTCAATTCCCAGGAAGGTAAAAGGAGGAAAAGGCTCCAGAGTATCAATCACACGGTTTTCAACTCCTTTTTGTGAACCAAGAGAAGATTCTAACCCGGGCTGAATCATGTATTCGATTGTAGCGTTCTCAGTAAGTTCTTCCTCCGGCGAAATCAGCCATACAACCCTGTACTCATTGCTATTTTCCAGTGAAGGCTTTTCTTCTTCATTTTCAAGCTGATAGTGTGATGCAGTATATTCATTAATTTTGTAATATGCTGCGCTTTCCATCACACGCTTTTCAAACTCAGGGTCAGACTTTGCATTGACATGGGTCAGTTTTCCTTCCTGTCCTTTGATCCTGATTGCCAGATATTTTTCAACCGAATCCTTTGATACAGGTTGATTAAAGATTATCCTCATCGCTGGTTTACCAGGAGAATCCCATATTTTAAATTCTGTTTTATTTACTTTTGGGCGTTCTGTTATAAAGGTGTGCCCCATACTATTCTTCAGTATTGTTCCATCTTCTGCCTTTATACCAGGATTTACTGTTATCTCATAACTCGTAGCCGGTGAAAGGGCATTTTTCTCATCCATCATTAAGGCAAGTGTAGACGTATCAATCCAGCGCCACTGGCCTTTAACCTCGGGCTTTATTTCGATAGGTATCTCAGAAGAATCCCGCTCCATTCTGCCCACAGGAACAACCGGCCTGTTGAACTTGAATGTAATCTGCCTGGAAGCAGGCACATCCTCACCAGTTGGTGTAATGCTGATTATTTCAAGAGGTTTGGGTTCATTATCCTGGTCTGAATTACCCGCAGCATTTATTACATTGAAACTGAGGGCAGACACTAACATTATCAAGCACAAAACCCTTATAACTCTTGCCATGAGTCCTCCAGTACCTGTTTCAAAGAGACAAGTAAATATCCTGATTGATGCTCTTTCTGAAATGCTTTTAATGATATTTCTATATTATGAATGTGTATTGGTCAAGATAGTATCAGTAAACAATATGAAGAGCTGAAAGCTCAAAGTTCAAAGCTCAAAGTTAAAGGTTCAAAGCTTAAGTCTGCCGTCGCCGCCGAGGCTAAGCCGGGCCAGGGAAGCATTTTAGACTATAGGCTGTTAGGGAGGGCAATAAAAAAGAGGGCAGAAATCAGAAGTCAGCGATCAGTCGGCTTCATTTTTTATTCAACACCTAATGCCTCTAAATCGGCCATATCTTTTTTTCTGCCAACTGATTTTTTATTCTCAATGAATTGATAAAAATCATATATTCAACATTATGAGCGTTGAATAACTCTAGCAATTCTTTGAAGTCTTTCTGAATTTCCATTTGCTTGCATTCTCAAGAAATCTACAGCAGATATTCTTTCACCAGGTTCTTTTTCAAGCCAGTATTTAAGATCTTCCTTGATGGAATCTTCTTTTTTAAAATCCGTTTTATTAACCACTTTTTTAATCATGTAAGATTGGTCCATATGAAAATATTTTCGATCCGTTTGATCGGTATTATAAAACAAGTTTTTCCTAAAGTTAAGTATTTTGTGTATGGAGCATGGGGCGTAGATAAAAATGTGAATCTTTACCTTTTCATCCAGCTGTCTCCCGTTTTTATTATTCTAAGCAACAGCATTTACCCCAGAAGAAGCATTGACCATAAAAGGGCTGCCATGTTTTAGGAGAACAAGCGGGATGGTTTTACGTTTGATCCCATTCAGCTTCAGGAGCACCCTGATAAACCCGGTAATATCGCATATTAGATGGTGCTCATCGGTTTCAGGCATTAAAAAACCAGGCTGAAGATGTTTCAGCCTGTAAAAATATTTTTTCTTTCAACATTACTGTTGGCTTCTGTTTGAACCTGTCGGAATTTCTGACAGGTTGCCTCTTCTTTCAATTCCCCTTCATCAAATATTGAACAAGCGGGGTCTACCCTTCACATTGGAAATTTTTCAATCCACCATAGGTGGACAAGTAATTACAAAACAAAAACAACTGGATTTCCCGGTGTACCGGGATCAATGACCCGCCTTTCAGGGGAATGACGTTCGGGACCTGGGTTCACCGATCCAGACATCGCTAACCACCTTTCCATCCTCTATAACAGTAGCTACTATGGAGGACAGGCGCTGAAGCTTCCACCGTCGCATGAAGCTATGGCGGGATAAAATGGTGGTCAAAAAAGTATGTCCGGCAGGCAAGTCGGGAATGACGTTTGGTGCCTGATCAACCTTTATGCATCTCTTTAAGCATCTGGCACAATTCATCCCCGAACAGTTCCATCTGCCAGTTTTTCAATATCGATTGGTTTGACAATGCTGATATATCACATGGATCAATCTGTACCAGCATCTGTATCTGGGAATTGGTGCACAAAACAGATGGCTCCAGTGCAAGCTTTTCAGCCTTTCTGTTTCTCCATTCCTTTATAAGCCTTATCTCTTTCCTGAACTCTGTCTCAATGCCCCTTGTCCCATTTTTAGGATATAAAGGAAGATTATCTTCCGGCATCCTCATGATCTCATCAATTTTTCTGAGTATATCATTCCCCATATTTTTAATCTGCATGTCAGAAAGCGAGGCAAGGTCATTTCTATTTACAGGCATCTTCTCAGCCAATTTCAATACCTGATCATTACTCAACACCTTGAAGGCAGGCCTGTCTCTAGCAATGGCCGCTTCATCCCTGAGCTTTAATATGGCCTCAAGCGCAGCAAGGTTTCTCGGCGCCAGCCTTTTTGCCCCCTTGAACTTCATATATAGGGGCTCCTCATTACCAGGTGTAAACCGCACCCTGGTTAACATATCGCACTCCTCGATAAGCCATGTGATGCGCCCCTTAATAGTCAGCTCCTTTTCAAGTATCTGGCTTAAAGGTATGAGGTAAAAGGTATCATATACGCCATAGGCAAGCATCTCTTCAGGCAAAGGTCTTTTTGACCAGTCTCTCTTCTGATATTTTTTTTCAAGTTCAACATCAAAATGCAGTTTTAACAGGCTTGCAAGACCGGTCTCACCAGCCCCAAGCAGACGCGCTGCAATCTGGGTATCAAACAGGGATGATACCTCAATCCCGAAATCACGATAAAGGGAGCGTATATCATAATCAGACCCATGCAGTATCTTTCGTATTGAGGGGTTTGAAAAGAGAGGGGCAAGGGGAGAGATGTCCTTTATTGCAAGTGTATCTATTAAAAGGTTTTTATTGATCGTGGATATCTGTAGCAGGCAGATCTTTTCCCTGTAATGGAAAAGGGAGTCTGACTCCAGGTCAACCCCTATTGCCCTCTCCTTAATAAGAGAAGATGCCTCTTCCTGAAGTGATTTAAAATCAGTAATATATTTGTATGAAATACCTTTTTTATTCAATTATTTTTTACCTTCTTCCAATATAAATCATATTAAATTTATTATAGCAAATCATAATAATGCTAATTAATTATTATTAAGTATGCGATTATAGGTTAAAAATGACACCACGGTCAAGCTGAAAGGGCATATAAAGGGTATAATCAGTTAATTTATCACAAATAAAACCCTTAAGTATTTTTTTAGTTATACCGATACTGTTGAAAGCATCAGATATGTACGGAATCTATTAATTAAGGTTAAAATGAGTCAGCCAAAAATTCTAATAATTGATGACAGTCCATTTTTCAGGAGCCAGATAGAAAATGAACTTAAATCGATTAATGGTTCGTTCTCACACGCTGAAGATGGTAGAAAAGGCCTTGATATGGCCCTGCTTGATTCATATGACCTTATTATCTCCGATATTGAGATGCCCAACATGGATGGATTTGCCCTTTGCAGCAAACTTAAGGCAAACCCTAACACAATAAGCATACCGGTTATCCTGATCAGCTCCAATGATACTGACAAATATATTGACAAGGGCTTCAAGGTTGGCGCTGACTCATACATTATAAAAACCGATCTCAAGACCAAGCTGCTCGATACAACGCTTGAGGTCTTAAAAAAATCAAAATTTCATAATAATAACAGAATTCTGGTTGTTGATGATTCATCGACAATAAGGTCAATTGTAAAGGACGCCTTTGAAAAGGCAGGGTTCCATGTAACAATCGCAGAAAATGGAAAGATGGCCCTCAAAAAGATACAGGAAGAGCCGCCTGACCTGATCCTGAGCGATATAGACATGCCTGAGATGAGCGGGATTGAACTCTGCAGCAGGGTCAGGATGGAACCTGCATTCAAGGCAATACCATTTGTGATCATGAGCGCCAATGACAACAGGGCCACCATGCGCCAGCTACTGGAAAGGGGCGTAAGCGCCTACCTGGTTAAGCCATTCAACATGGAACAGATGGTTATAACTATTGAAAAACTGCTGTCAGATCAATACCTCATACTTCTCAAGGAAAAGGAGCGACTCGATTCAGAAAGGCAGTTTATGCTTTCAGGCATCACCAGCCTTATTACCGCACTTGAGGCAAGGGATCATTACACCTGCGGTCATTCACAGGCAGTAGCCGCTATTGTGGAAAAAATGGCTGTTAAAATAGGTTTGTCAATGGAGGACATTGAATCTATAAGCATTGCCGGAAAGCTGCATGACCTTGGAAAGATAGGGGTACCGGACTCTGTTCTTTTAAAACCCGGCAGGCTCACTGATGATGAATTCAACCTGGTAAAGGAACACCCCCTTGTTGGTGTAAATATCCTTGGCAATATCACAAGCCTTGCAAGGGTAATACCCGCAATAAGGCACCATCATGAGAGGTTTGACGGCAAAGGATACCCAGACGGCATAAAAGGCAGTTCTATCCCGATATGGGCAAGGATAATGGCAGTGGCGGATACATACCATGCCCTTACCTCAGACCGCCCCTACAGGGATGGCATGCCCCTGCAAAAGGCAATGGATATAATCCTTACTGCAAAAGGGACCCAGCTCTGCCCTGACTGTGTGGATGTTTTTGTTGAGCTTATAAGCGAAATATCCCCTAAAAATCTTATTGCCTAATAACGAATAATAAAATAATTATCAACCTGTTATCACATTACAGGCATTGATCTATGGATTACAGGTTAAAACGATATCAAAAGGAATTCCCATTCAGCTATGCGGAGGGGGTCTATAGCTGTATAGAGCTGCTTGATGCACATCCCGAACATGCGACCCGTGTTTTATTATCATCATCTGGAGAAAGGAACAGCGGGGTCACACAGATAATCAAGATCT
>Ga0123334_1003289_pt1 | contig 17629 bp, 14 predicted proteins | sample BiotimSIPDNA_FD_89706 | JGI IMG/M metagenome (GOLD analysis project Ga0123334, IMG submission 89706) | Anaerobic biogas reactor microbial communites from Washington, USA - Biogas_R1 time_0 SIP DNA | ecosystem: Engineered > Bioreactor > Anaerobic > Unclassified | place: Washington, USA... | reverse complement strand
TGGGCACTCAAATTAAACAAACTCGACATGAGCTAAATACAATTTATCAGGATAAATCGTGGAAATATTACAGTCGCTATAAGCGTGTCAGAAACAAACTCCGTTCAGTGGCTGGTAAATTAATTCGTGGTGGCAATCCCTTGACATATTTCAGAGGTGGCATAAGCTCTAAGGATATTGCTCTGCTTCAAGAAACAGATCTTTTCGATGCGGCATATTATCTCGCTCAAAATCCTGACGTCAAAAATGCGGGTGTGGATCCCATTAAACATTACCTTATCCACGGTGGCAAAGAAGGTCGCCAACCATCCCAACACTTCGACGGCAATTGGTACCTTCAAGCCAATCCTGACGTCAAAAACGCGGGTATTAATCCCTTGCTTCATTACCTGAAATTTGGGAAGATAGAAGGTCGCGCGTGTAAAAATGTAGGGTCTGAACCCACACCTCAAGCTTCCGAAATAAGAAATGGAAAAACCGCTATTGAGAAATCCCGAGTTAATGTGAATGTGGAAGTGCCACAAGCGCAAGCCAATATGCCGGAAAAAATCTTGATGGCCTCAAAACTACGCGCGCTTCTTCAAAAAAGACTCAAAAATAAATTCCACCTCGCGCTTAGCCATGACGATTATTTGACAGTCACCGGCGGTGTACAAGTTTATGTTTTCGATGAGCAAAAAGCCGCTCTTTCCAATGGCGACAGTTACCTGCATATCTATCCCTTCAAAAAAACTGGAACTACCCGTCCAGAACGGGCTATTCTTTATTTAGGGCTCAACCTGGATGGTCAAGCACTTGGTTGTACCGAATCTGCTGAGTTATTGGACGCGATTAAGGGACTTAATTCAAAAACATTAGAAAAAATCAGCATTCATCACAGCATGGGATTCACCTTCCCATTTCTGCACGATCTGTTAAAACTCAACGCAAACGAACATCGGTTTTGGTTGCATGATTATTACTCCCTCTGTCCATCCTACAACCTGATGCGTAATGGTACACAATTTTGTGGTGGCCCAGCACTTGACAGTAATGCCTGTTTGATTTGCAAATTCAAACCCGATCGATTGGTTCAATTACCAGAATTTGGCCGGTTGATTGAAGAAGACGATCCGGTTATCGTTTCCCCATCTCGTTTTACTTTTGATTTTTGGCAAGAGCGTTTCCCAGTTAATACAAAGAACTTTAAGATCATTCCACCAGCCCGTTTGGAATGGCATCCCAAACAAGCTCCGAAAGGCGATAAAACTGCTATTAATGTTGCTTACTTGGGTTATCCTTTAGACTATAAAGGCTGGAAAGCCTGGCTAAATCTTACACAAGCCATGGAAAATGACAAGCGTTATCAATTCTTCCAGTTCTCGACCGTGCCAGGCGAACCTGGAAACTATAAAACCATTGAAACACGGGTTAGCGATGCCAATCCTACTGCGATGGTGGATGGATTAAGAAGTAAGCAAATTGACGTCGTGCTCCTTTGGTCAATTTGGCCAGAGACATTTTCGTTTACATTACATGAAGGTCTATCTGTCGGAGCATTTGGGCTAACAAATCCCAACAGCGGAAATATTCAGTTTTATCTAAGCCGACATCCAGAACAAGGAAAGATCCTACAAGATATTGACCAATTAATTGAACTCTTTAAAACCGGTGAGATTATCAATCTCGTAAATCAATATAACAAGCAAGGCAAACGCAGCGCCACTCTTTATTATGGCAATTTGCTTGAGGAGTCACTATGATTGTATTTACCAGCATTTCTCTTAACTACTTACCCAAGGCCAAGATTTTAGCCAAAACTGTAAAACAACATCATCCTGATTGGAAGTTCCACTTACTTATAAGCGATAAAATTCCAACAGACAAACAAGACATCTATGATTGGGAACTTTCGCAGGATTATTTTGACCTTGTTTTTTGGGCGGAAGATCTGCCTGTTGAGAATGTCAATGGTTGGTTATTTAAACACACCGTTGTAGAACTTTGCACAGCTGTAAAAGGCGTTTATCTTCAAAAGTTAGCCGACGATGGGCACACACGTATCATGTACATCGACCCGGATATTGCCGTATTCAATAGCCTTGAACCACTGAATGCTATTCTGGACTCTCATGGCGTCATTCTGGCACCCCATCTGCTTGAGCCAAGTTTTGATCCGCAGATGATTATGAATAACGAAATACTCAGCGCGATGCGTCATGGGATCTTCAATCTCGGTTTTCTGGCCGTGAATACTGAACAAAAAGATGGCCGTCGCTTTGTGGACTGGTGGGCGCATCGCCTCTTCAATTATTGCTATGCGGATTACGATAAAGGTATTTTCACGGACCAAAAATGGTGCGACCATGCTCCCGCTTTCTTCGAAGGCTTGCATATATTACGCGATCCTGGTTATGACGTCGCCTCGTGGAATCTCGAACACCGGGATCTCAGCGTGGATCTCAATGGTCAGATCATGGTCAACGAGATCTATCCCTTGCGTTTTTATCACTTCACAGGCTATGATTCCGGCGCGGGGCCAAGCATTATGGCGGTCTTGACGGAAGGTGGAAAACGTCAGGTCGCCAAAGAACTTTGGGATTGGTATGCGGCTGAACTACACGATAATGGCCACAAAACCCTGGGAAAACAACCTGGCTATTATGCCACTTTCGACAATGGCGTGAAGATCGAGAACGAAATGCGCTATATGTACAGGGATATCCCTCAACTTAGAGAAGTCTTTACAAACCCCTATGATACTGATAACGGAAAAGGTGGATACCTGACCTGGTGGCAAAAAGACCGGCCGAAATCACGTAGCGAAAAGAAAGAAACTCTCGTACAAAAAATAGTAGAGGAAAGAATCGTGACCGTTGAGGCGGATCCAATCGAAAATAAACAGGCTTCTGTTTACCAAGAGCTTTTGTATAGCGAAAGCCTGATGCCCGACCAGGAATATGTTCCTCTTTTTGATGCTTCAGTTGACGCAAAAGACTCGCTTATAAAATTGATTGCCTTCTACCTGCCTCAGTTTCATCCGATCCCAGAAAATGACGAATGGTGGGGCAAAGGTTTTACAGAATGGCGCAACGTTACGCGTGCCGTGCCCCAATTTCCGGGTCACTATCAGCCTCATTTACCGGGCGAACTGGGTTTTTATGACCTGCGTATTAAAGATATCCATATGCGTCAAATTGAACTTGCCAAACAGTATGGGCTTTACGGTTTTGCCTACCATCATTACTGGTTTGCTGGACGACGATTGCTTGAAAAACCCGTTGACCGCTTCTTAGCCTCAAAAGATATGGATTTTCCTTTCTGTTTGGTTTGGGCAAACGAAAACTGGACACGACGCTGGGATGGCATGGAAAATGATATTCTCATTGCTCAAAACCATTCCCCTGAATCAGACATTGCTTTTATCAAAGACCTTACGCCCTATTTGCGTGACGAACGCTATATCCGCGTGGATGGCAGACCGCTGCTCATCGTTTACCGCACAGATATTCTTCCTGAAGCAGAGGCAACTGCTGAACGCTGGCGTGAGTATGCTGTAAAAAATGGTTTAGGGAACCCCTTCTTAGTCGCTGCGCAAACCTTTGGCTTTACCGATCCACGCGAAATTGGATACGATGCCGCGGTGCAATTCCCGCCTCACAACCAATGGCACAATCACGATCTTATGATCCAGGACAAAACCGAAATAGCAAATCCAAATTATAAGTCCTATATCTTTGACTATGAAAAAATGGTTGGTCAACAAGAACACGCCACAAAAGTAGACCCCTATCCCGTTTTCAAAACTGTTTTTCCCAGCTGGGATAGTGAAGCGCGAAAACCTGGACGCGGCACAATATACCATGGCGCGAAACCCAGTCTTTACAAACGCTGGCTTCAGGCTGCTGCCCAATGGACAATCAAAAACCATAAAGAAGACCAACGCTTTGTTTTTATTAATGCATGGAACGAATGGGCAGAAGGCGCTCACCTTGAACCAGACCAACGTTTTGGTTATGCCAACTTGCAGGCCACCAAAGAAGTAGTGGGTAATTTTTTAAAGGATAATTAGCTTATCACACATCGAGATTGAGCAATTTATAAAATGCGACAAAAGATAAAGATTTTCTACAGACTAACAAAAAAAGGCTTTCACATCTTATTCGAAGATGGCCCAAAAGCTCTATGGGAAGCCTTTAAAGAACGGCGAAGATTCCAAAAATCAATCGTCCCGAAAGTTGGCGAGCCTTTGAAAAGAATTGCTTTTGACACTAAGCTTGCCAAGTATTACGGGCGTCTCATGCAAAGCGAACGACTGTCGGAGCTTCTCAGCAAGCTTAGTCAGCCAGTTGTTTTGATGCTTTCTCAAGACAACTATATCGATGTCACCGGAGGTGTGCAATTAACCATTGATAAACAGGCCCAAACTCTCCTCACCACGAACAAAAATGTCTTGCATATCTTCCCTTATTGGGCGCGCAAAACCCTTGACTTTAGCCAAGGTGATGCCTACTATGGCATTAGTCTCAACCGCAAACTCCTTGGGTTTATCGAGGAAGAACTTTTGTTAGAAACACTAAAAACTCAGTTAAAAGATAAGCTCGAAAGTGTTCATATCCATCACACCATGGCTTTTCGTTTGGCATTCCTGGATGAACTCTTGAGCATCAGACGAACTGATAAAGTCTTCTTTTGGATTCATGATTTCTTCACACTTTGTCCAAATTATTTTCTTTTGCGCAATGACCACAGCTACTGTGGCGCGCCCGCAATATACAGCAACGCTTGCACTATCTGTAAATATGGCAGCATTCGCCCTAGGCATGTCGAAGGTTTTATAAACCTATTCGAAAAACACGAGCCTCATGTTATTGCCCCGTCACAGTTTGCGCTCGATTTTTGGCAACTGCACTTTCCTCTAAAAAACAGTGAGGGTGAAGTCCGCCCGCATGGAGTATTTAAGTGGATTCCGCCCCAACACAAAAGACAAAACAAGGACACCATTAGAATTGCTTTCCTCGGTTTCCCTGTATTTCACAAAGGGTGGCAAACATGGCTAAATTTGACTGAAAGATTCAAGCAGGATTATCGCTATGTGTTTTATCTTTTCTCCAACGAAAAGAAACCGTCCTCCAATTTCCGCAACATTAGTGTTACAGTCTCCGCGGATAACCCTAACGCCATGGTTAATGCTCTTAGAGAAAATGAAATAGATGTAGCCTTCCTATGGTCCATCTGCCCTGAAACCTATTCCTATACCCTCAAAGAAGCTCTTGAAGCGAGCGCTTTTATTATTACCAATCCTTTATCTGGCAATATTCAAAAACAGGTCAAGGAAAGCACGTTTGGAATCGTGCTTGAAGATGAAAAAGCCCTGCTCAACTATTTCGAAACAGGGCAAGTTTTTAAGGATCTATCACGTTAGCTCAGTCGTTTTTCTTTCTTCTTAGATACCGTAAAAACAGGATGATCGCCACGACCACAGCAATGCCCGCGAAGATGGGTAACAGAATTTTTGTAATGTTAGCGCTACTTACACTTCTCGCTTCGGGTGTTTCCGTAAGTGCTTGCGCAGGAGTCGCGCTGGGGATGGGCGTGTTAGTGGGTGTTGGCGTAATGGTTGCTGTTGGGCTTGGGGTAACCGGCGTAAAAGTTGGTGTGATCGTTGGTGGAGGGGTGATATTGAGCAAAAGCCTGTCGCCGACATAGATAATTGAGTTCTCGTTTAGATTATTCCACGCCATCAAATCTTTCACCGAGATTCCATATAGCTTCGCGATGCCTTCCAATGCCGCGCCTTCTCCAACGATATGGTAGTATTTGCCATCCGCGGCTGGGGTCAACCGTTCAATCGGAGTCAAAGGTCTTTCAGTTGGCGTAGCAGTATGATTGCTGGGAACGATAACCAACTCCCAACCGATGGTCAGTGGCGTCGTCGCTTTGATTCCATTCAGCTCCGCAATCCGAGCCACAGTCACCCCATAGGCCTGGGCGATCTTCTCTAAATATTCATAGGGTTTGACGGTATGAACCACCTTACCATCCGGTCCAGGCTTGCTCACTTCAACCTGTCCCTCCTTGGGCGGAGGCACATAGCCTTTAGCCTCCGGGCTAAGAATAATCAACTCATCGCCAATTCGAATCTTATAGGACTCGCTCAGATTATTCCACTTGCGAATGTCCGCAATCCGCACCTCATACGCGATGGCGATCAGCCACAAACTCTGTCCCGGCTTAACCAAGTGAGTATAAATGCCGTTTTCGTCCATCTCGGCGATCTCGACCGGCGTGATTCCTCCGGGCACAAAAGGTTGCCCTGTGCCACCGCCACCCGGTGGGGTATACGACCCTGTGCAAGCCTGACCTGAAATATACGCGGCTTGCAAAATGTAGTAGGTAAAACCGTTAGACGCGGTAGCCACACCAGCCCCAACATGGCAATAGTTCGGATTGGTAACCGGACGCATATGGTCAGCATCGCTCCACATCACCATAATTTGATCAATCGACAGGTCCGTGCCCATCGCGAAGTTTTCGGTCGCGAACACGGTTTGTCCGCCGCCATAGCCAGCCGCTTGCAAACGTCCACCCACATTGCCGATATGCCAGCTCAGGTTTTGATCTGCCATAATTTGCGCGGTGCTTTGTGCTACAGCGTTGATGGTGCCATCCTCAATCAAAGCCGGCAAGCCATTCGACATGCGCCAGGTATTCATGGCAGAAATAATCTCCCACGCGCTCACCAATGTTTTTGGTTTTTCCTGGGCAACCGCTTGAACAGGCATAGCTTTTAAGCCTGTGTTTAGAACCAAAAGCAACAATAGAATACTATTGAAAACTATCTTTCTTTTCGTGTTCATAACTTAATATATACCATATTTTGAACTTGTCATTTTTGTGGCTCTTCATGTCCTCGCGATTTTTACAAAGACATCCTCATCATTCGGTGTCAACTTTCCCGAATGATTCATAAAAATGTTAATCCACTTTTTCGCCTAAAGCGATAAGCTCATTTTCAGCAACCCACCAACCCGGATGCCACTTTAAAGCCTCCCTAAAAGCAAGAACCGCCCGGTCGCGGTTACCTCGCTTCACTTCCGCCCTGCCTAACCATACCCATGATTCTGGGATAGCCGGCTCAGGCGATTGGTCAATCGTCGCTTTGGCCAGGTTATAAACGTCGTTATAGCGTCCCATATAGTAGTAGGCAAACAGCGGGCCGGTTTGGTACCAGGTTACACGCCAGGGTCTTTCTGATGTTGGCAATTTTTCATAAACCTGAAACGCTTGATCATAAGCTTCAGAGGCGCCCCAAAAGTCCTGCATTTCCACCAAAATCGAACCTCGGCTATACCAGGCGAAGAAAAGTTCACGGTCTTTGGTTGTGTAAAGACGCTCAGTAACCTGATCAAGCGCGTATTGTTTGTTATAAGCTTCATCCATCTGCTGCCCTAAAATCGCATACACTTCCTGTTCACGCTCATAGGGGAAGATGACCATATAAATGTCATCAAACTGCGCCCAATACATTTCGATATCTTCATAGCTCATCTGAATCCAGCCCAAATAAGAGTCTGGAATGGTTACTTCCTGTTTTTCATCATCGTAACCAGCGATAATACCATAATGCCCCATCCAACCCTCACGGGCGTCCATATAACCGCGCTCGATAATGACCGGAAAGCCATTGGCCACAAGCTCTTTCACCAGCTCCAAATTGCCCCCATAGCGCACAATCGCGCCCAGTTCAGTATGTTGCTGAACATAAGCCAGCATTTCATAGGGCATCACATTACGATCCTGCTTAAAAGGTTTAAGCACTTCCGCGGTGATGGTTTGGTCACCTTCCCAGCCCCAAAAGCCAAGCGCCATTGAAAGATTTGTTGGCCCGCAATTGTTAAAGCCTTGCGCTTCAGGTTCAATCCCTTCAAGCAGCACTTTTTTAGGCAGTGGCGTTGGGACAGGCGTATTGGTAGGCACAATGGTCGGCGTAGGTGTATCTTCAATGATCGCCACAGGCACAGCCGTTTCAGTGGGCATCAGAGTCGCTGTTGGCGTGGGAGCCATCGCGGTTAAGGTGCTTATGGCTTCGTCTGAAAGTTTATTTTGATCACTCGGCACAAAGACCTGCTTGTCCGGTGGATTGAAAAAATAATGAATACGCGCCTTGATGCGGGCAAGATGAAAATAGGCGCGGTTATTTACAGATGGAATTTGGTAGACAAGAACAGCCACCAAAGCCAAAACCACTAATCCCGCCAGGTAAACCCAGGGCTTTCGCCAAATGGATCGTGGCGCCAATTGCTCGCGCATCCGCGTTGTGTTTTTGTTTCTTTTCATTGACATACAGCTTGAATTATATCAGGTCTTGGGAGGGCGCGATTCTGCCAAAAACAGGCGCGCGTTAATGCCTCATAAAAACTAAAGACACTTCCTTCTTAATAGGGGGTCTCGATGTCTTTCGCCCATTCACGATGGGTTAGATACCATTCCACCATGGCGTCAATCCCCTCGCTTAGGCTCACTTTTGGCGCCCAGCCTAATTCACGTCGCGCCTTGCTCACATCCGCCACGTTCTCAAAAACATCCGCGCGATGACTGGGGATATACTCCACAATCGCTTTCTTGCCCAGGCGTTCTTCAAACATGGCTAAAAGCGCGTTGATGGTAATGACCTCATGCCCACCCAGATTGAAAACATCATAGCCAACCGGTTTGAGCGCCAACAAAGTGCCGCTGACAATATCGTCCACATAGGTGAAGCCACGCGATTGTTCGCCATAACCCGTGATGGTTACTTTCCTGCCTTCGGCAATCCACTGGCAGAATCTAAACATCACCATATCCGGTCTTCCGGCTGGGCCATAAACGGTGAAATAGCGCAAAACGCTCACGTCCATCCCATACAAATGATGGTAGCTATAAGCGAAAGCCTCAGCGCCCTTTTTGCTGGCAGCATAGGGCGCCAGAGGATGATCAGTTGGCGCGGTTTCGCTGTGGGGTGGTTTGTTGTCATCGCCATAGAGGCTTGAGGTGGAAGCCAGAATGTATTTTGGGACCTTTTGATGACGGGCATACTCCAGGGTATTCAGCGCGCCTAAGGTATTCGCTTCAAGATAACTCCATGGGTCGGTTGTGCTGGCACGCACACCGGCGATAGCAGCCAGGTTGATAACTGCGTCAGCCTGTGGCGCGTGTTTGGCTAAGGTATCAATGAAAGATCGTTTAGAAATATCTTCCTGAAGAAAATGAAAACCATCCCGTCCCAGGAGTTGCTCCAGACGATGTTCTTTAACGCGCACATCATAGACATGATTCAGGTTATCCACACCCCATACGGTGTGCCCTTGGTCCAAAAGGCGCGCGCTGACCCGCGAGCCAATAAAGCCCGCTGTTCCCGTAACGATATAAACGCCCATTAGAGTTTTACCACCTTGATATCTTCAGCTGGAGCGATATCTTTGAGCGCGTTGCGCGCGTCAAAAATAAGTTGCGCTTTTTCATAAATCATCTTGTAATCAAATTTACTGTGATTGGTGATGATGGCCACCATGTCAGCTTTTTCAATAGCCGCGACCAGTTCAGTTTCGGAGGCCATGTTTAATCCAGCTTCGTGCAGTTCAGGAATAAACGGGTCGTGATAGCCCACAACAGCGCCCTTATCAAGCAAAAGATGGATAATATCCAATGCAGGCGATTCGCGCAGGTCATTGATATCGGGTTTGTAGGCAATACCCATCAGCAAAATCGTACTGCCTTTGAGTGGTTTTTTGAAACGATTGAGGGTGTCCTGAATTTTTCCAACCACATAGCGCGACATATTACTGTCAATCTGGCTCGCCAGATCAATAAAACGCGCGGTATAGTTGAGCGTTTTCATCTTCCAGGAAAGATACATCGGATCCACCGGAATGCAGTGCCCGCCAAGCCCGGGTCCAGGGGTAAATTTCATATAGCCAAAGGGTTTCGTCGCGGCGGCATCAACCACTTCCCAAACGTCAATATCCATGCGATCACACATGATCGCCATTTCGTTAATCATGGAGATATTGATCATACGGAAGGTGTTTTCGAGCAGTTTGGTCATTTCCGCCACTTCAGCAGTGGAGACCGGCACAATCGTTTCCAACGCCTGCCCATACCACGCCGCGGCAACTTCGGTGCAGTTCTTTGTGATACCACCAACTACTTTTGGCGTGTTGTAAGTCGTGTAATCTTTTCGTCCCGGATCAACCCGTTCTGGCGAGAAGGCAAGGAAAAAATCCTGACCTATTTTAAGGTCGCTGTTTTCGGTTAAATTGTTTAAGACCAACTCGCGGGTTGTGCCGGGATAAGTGCTGGATTCCAGGACGATTACCATCCCACGGTGCAGATAGGGAGCAATTTGTTGGCTGGCCAAAGCGATAAAGGACATATCCGGGTCGCCCGTTTTACGCAACGGGGTGGGCACAGATATGGAAACTGCATCAATTTCAGATAAAACCGAATAATCTGTCGTTGCCCGAAAACGGCCAGAATCAACCTGTTTACGCAACTCAGCATTGCTCACATCGGTGATATAGCTTTGGCTTTCGTTAATCATTTCAATTTTTTCTTCGTCGGTATCAATCCCAATCACATAAAATCCAGCTTTCGCAAAAGTAAGCGCGAGTGGCAAACCCACATAGCCAAGCCCAATAACAGCCACATTTGCTCTGCGTTGTTGGATAAGTTGCATAAGTTCTTCTTTAATCATAGTTCCTCTTAAGCTTTTCTATTAAAACAAAGTTAATTGAACAGGCTCTTCAGGTTTTTCTTCTTTATTCTCCGGGGGACTTTTTACTTCAGGTGTCGCTGGTACTGCGTTTGGCGTTGGCGACAGTTTTTGGATTATACCGCTTAATTTGGCAAAATCAGCAAACATACTGTCTTTTAATGCTGGATTATGTAACGACGCGGCGGGATGATACATGGTAACAACCTTGCGCCCTTCTATATCGAAGGCTTGCCCATGTATGCGCCCAATGCGCGCGTCTTCGATAAAACGCGCCATTGAAAAGCGTCCCAGAGTCACAATGATTTTTGGGTCCAAAAGCTCTATTTGCGCGTCAAGCCAATGGCGACAAGCGCTTAATTCCTCTGGCAAGGGGTCACGATTGTTTGGCGGGCGACACTTCACCACATTGGTGATAAAAACCTCTTCGCGTTTAAGCCCAGCGGCAGACAATAACTCATCCAGTACCATGCCGGCTTGTCCCACAAAAGGCTTGCCCTGTTGGTCTTCGTTGCGTCCGGGTCCTTCGCCAATGAACATCACCCGAACCTTGTGTGGACCTTCTCCCGGCACAACCTTATGGCGCCCTTTCGCCAGTGTGCATTGCCGGCAGGTACGACATTCTTCGCGTATAGCATTCAGCTTATCATTGTTATCAGCCATTAAAAGCTCCAGCTAAGGATTCTACTCCATAGTCCAGTATATTAGACGTAATCCAGACAGATTAAGTTCCTCATTTTTTCAAAATCAATTGGTTTTAAAGTCAACAATAACGCGTCTTCGTTATTATCCTGATAATAACCAGGGCGGATTCCTACTACCTCAAAGCCCAGCCCCAAATAGAGGTGAAGCGCGTCTTGATTACTCGCCCGCACTTCCAGAATGGCCTCAACAATGCCATCTTTTTCTGACAAGCAAACCGCCTGCGCCAAAAGACTGCGCGCTATCCCCAGATGGCGATACGCTTTAGCGACTGATATCGTGGCAATTTCAAGGCTGTCCACAATGCGCCATGCCACAATCACCCCACAGATACTGGCATGCTCCGGTTTGCTGGTATCAACAGCCACTAAAGCTGTGCTGAAGGAATCCGGGCGTAATTCATAAGCGAAAGAACCACTTGGCCAGGGCTGACTAAAGTTGGCTTTTTCATGCGCCTCGACCTGCAAGAGGTCAGCATGCACCATCTTTCTGATAACGATCTGGTCAGTTATACTTTTCTGACTCATACATTGGGGACGTTGCTGAGCGTGTGCACGTAAATGGGCGAAAGTGTCGCGGGATCATCCGCTTGTTCCGCTTTAATTTTTTGCCAGGCAAGCTCTGCCAGAACCGCCGGACGGCGCACACAAAGCGCGGCAGATGCCAACTGGGTCGTCTTCCATTTGCGCCCCATAATCTGACGCGTTTCAGCGTTGAGATCGCCCACAACATAGGTCGGCGACTTGATTGTCGCGGCGATACCTTTGGCATCATCCAGTTTAATCTCGTGTTCAGCTTGCCAAACACGGTCTTTATAAATGTAGCGAACCCACGCGAAGCGCCCCCGTCCCAGTTCAATCATCGCGATCATTGGCCGTCTTAGTCCCGGTTGGGCAACGCTCAGCACATCCAGGGAAGGAATTCCCGCGATGGGCAACTTTTGCGCGAGGGCGATCCCCTTGGCAACGCTCATACCAATGCGCAAACCGGTAAACGAGCCCGGCCCTGTTGCCACGCCCACGCCGGTCAGTTGGGTAGGGCTGACATTGGCTTTGACAAACATACGCTGAATCGCGGGAACAAGCTCAACACTTTGATAATGTTTGCCACGCCAAACCTGCTCAGCGAGAATTTGTGTGCCATCAAAAAGCGCGATGCCGGTCCAGTCTGTTGATGTATCAATAGCTATTAACATACTTACACTCCGTATATCGCGTGTTGCAATTTTTTGAGAATTTGGGCGTTCTGCTTGCCCTCGGGGGTCAAGATAAAATGGCGTGATTGAGGCCCTGTCCACTGCATTTGAATCCATATGCGCTCTTTGGGAAGTGTATCCTTAAGTCGGTCAGCCCATTCAACGACCAAAACGCCGTTTTCGAGAGCTTGATCAACATCTAATATGGCAAGATCAAGTGGGTCGTTTTCCGCCAGACGGTAAGCATCGGCATGATAGAGCTGCATTCCATTCGGACGGCGATACTGATTGAGAATGACAAAAGTAGGGCTGGTCACCCGGTCGGCTGATCCCCATCCCTGGGCAATTCCTTGAACGAATGTGGTTTTTCCCGATCCCAAATCCCCTTCAAGACAAATAACCGTGCCAACCGGCAACATCGCGCCCAAGCGCACGCCCAGGCGTCGCGTTTGATCAGCACTGTGCGAAAAGAATTCAAAAGCATTCGGTTTGAGAATAGCCATATTCTTTTTAATTTCCTCTGTGTAAATTATACCTTATATGCTCTTAAATGCTGAAAAGATCTGTGGCTCCTTTCAAGAATTGCAGGTTACTTCGCGTAGAAGTTGTTTGCTATCCTTTTTTCGCGCCTGCGCTCACGCTGGGGTATAATCGGGATAACAAATTATGCAAAAAGAGCGGCTAATCCCGCTGATGAAATTGGAGATTCATGCAACTCGGAATTATTGGTCTGCCCCAAAGTGGCAAAACAACGCTTTTTAACGCTTTAACCAACGCTAAAATTCCCACAGACAGCCTCGGCGGGCATATGGAAGTGCATACCGCCGTGGTGGATGTACCTGATCCGCGCGTCGACGCGCTTAGCGCGCTTTATAAAACCAAGAAAATCGTTCGCGCCAAAGTCACCTATGCCGATATCGCCGGCATCGATGGCAAAGCCGGAAAAGCTGGTCTGCCCGGGCAGCTCATCAACCAAATGGCACAGATGGATGGTTTTTTGCATGTTGTGCGCCAATTCGAAAGCCCCATGGTTGCCCATCAGGAAGGCAGCGTTGACCCCTTGCGCGATATCGAAAACATGGATACCGAATTCATCCTCAACGACCTGGTCATGGTAGAACGCAAGCTCGAAAGACTGACCGAGGAACATCGCCGCGGTGTTAGTCGTCCACGCGAGGAAATTCAAAAGGAAATCGACACCTTCAAAGCGCTGCAAACCCTTTTGAACGAAAACTTACCTCTGCGACATTACAAATTTACTCCCGAAGAGGAAGAGTTTTTGGCCAGTTATGGCTTTTTGAGTCGCAAGCCTCAAATCATTGTCTTCAACCAGTCCGAAGGTCAGGAAGCCCCCGTTTACCAAACCCCTCATCCGCACACTTACGTGATCGCATTGCCTGCCAAACTGGAAATGGATATTGCCGAGCTTGAACCGGAAGACGCCCAAATCTTTATGGAAGAATATGGCATTACCGAATTAGCCATGTCGCGCCTGATTAAGCTTTCGTATGACCTTTTGGGCGTGCATAGTTTCTTTACCGCTGGCGAAAAAGAGGTGCATGCCTGGACAGTGAAACGAGGCGCTAACGCCCGCGAAGCCGCTGGCGCGATCCACTCGGATATGGAAAAAGGTTTCATTCGCGCGGAAGTGATTTCATATGAAGATCTGATTCACTTCGGCAGCACTGCCGAAGCCCGTACCAAGGGCCGCCTGAGAGTGGAAGGCAAAACCTATATCATCGAAGACGGCGATATTATTGAAATACGGTTTAATATATAAAATGTCTGCCAAAGTTTTGCACTCCAGCGCAACCTTATTCCCCCCCTCCTGTGGACTGCTTGCGTGCCGAGTTCTTTTCTCGGCTGGGGGATTAAAGGGGGTGGGTTACCAAAAACAACAACTCATAAATTCCCGGAGTATCCTGTGAAAAACATGCACCAACCCGCTGATCTACAAAAAGCCGCCGAACGTGGCGAACCCTCGCACGTCTGGCGCGCAGGCCAGGACCGTCGCCTTAGGCTAATCCTCGAAGCCGCGGGAGACCGGGTTTACGAAACCGTCTTTGTAGATGGCTGTGGCGTGGGCATGTACCTCTCGCATCTCGCGCCCATGGCGAACACAATCCTGGGGATGGATATCGAATTTCCCCGTGTCAAGGATAGCAGCGCTTTCACTGCCAACGTTTTTTGTGGCGCTGGCGAGTATTTAGCACTGCCTGATGCAAGCGTAGATCTCTTGCTCAGCCATGAAGTTTTAGAGCATGTCCAGGATGATCAAAAGGCAATCGAAGAAATGGTACGTGTGCTCAAGCCAGGCGGACGCATCGTGCTCTTTTGCCCCAATCGTGGCTATCCCTTTGAAACGCATGGCATTTACAAAAATGGCGAATACAAATTCGGCAATATTCCACTGGTCAATTGGTTGCCACGCAAATGGCGCGATAAACTCTGTCCGCACGTTGAGATTTACACTCGTCAGGACCTGCGCGAACTGTTTGAAGGGTTGCCGGTAAAGTTCATCACCCAACGCACCATTTTCGGCGGATACGACAACATCATCCAGCGCAGGCCCGGATTAGGAAAAGCCTTGCGTGGTTTTCTTTACGCGCTCGAAAAAACGCCTTTGCAACGCCTGGGTCTTTCCCATTTTTGGGTTATTGAGAAAAAAACCCAATAAATCAGCCATTATCCAGCATAAAAGCTCAAAACAAACGACCTTAGATTTGATTCGTTAAAATTTTTCCCCAGTAAGCTGGAATATTCAGCTTTAGCTTTCCTTGCTCATCAACAATGAAGCTCTGGGAGTCATCCAACAAATCAACAAATCGCCAGCCTTTATGCCTCGGTAGCGTGAGCTCCACATCCACAGAATCTGCCGCGCTGTTGACAGCGACAATGGCAATCTGCCCTTCGTGTTCACGCGTGAAGGCAAATTGCTCTGGTTTGACCATCAGTTCGCGATAGTCACCCCGCGTGAGCGCCACGTTGGCAAGGCGCAGCATGGAAAACAGGTGCAAGAGCGCGCGCAAATCGCGGTTTTCGTCAGATGGCTTCAAAGCGATAGCCAAGTTGTTAGCCCATTCTCCATAGTGCGCTTCCAAAGCCTGCAAATCAAAAACTGGACGCAGATTCCAGTCATCAGACTGCTTAACCCCTTCAAAACCAAACTCACTGCCATAATAAACCGAGGGCAAGCCTGGCAAGGTGAACATCAAAAGCTGAATGAGTGGCAAATGCTCCCTAAGTCTGAGGCGATTGATGATGCGCGTGACGTCATGATTATCCACAAAGTTGTACTGGGTCTTTAGCTCCTGGTATAAGCCACCGGGGCCAAACTGGCGTTTCAAACTGTGCGCCAGCTCAAAAAAGTTACCATCATTCAGCGCAGACCACATGCTTTTATAAAGCTCATAGTTGGTCGTGGCGTGCAGGCTCTCCGGGTTCGCCCAACGCCGGTAATCGCCATGAATGACCTCGCCCATCAGCCACAAACCCGAATCCAGCTGATTGCAATAAGCGCGCAGCTCGCGCATGAAATCAAAACTGAGCGAATCCGCCGCGTCAAGACGAATGCCATCAATGTCGAATGCCTCTTTCCACATGGCAATCGCGCCAAAGAGATGCTCTTTCACCGCTGGATTGCTTAGGTTGAGCTTGACCAATTCAAAATGGCCGTTCCAAGCCTCATAGCTAAAAGGGTCGCCCATCGGACTGCGCTGGTCAAAGCGCATGCCAGCGAACCAATCCCGCCACGCTGAACGCTCTCGATTTTCTAATACGTCTCGAAAAGCCCAAAAGTCGCGGCCAACGTGGTTGAAAACGCCATCCAGCACCAGGCGCATGCCCCGCGCTTTGAGCTCATTGGCGAAAACCCTCAAATCCTCGCGCGTTCCGAGACGCCGGTCAATTTCATAATAATTGGCGGTGTCATAGCCATGACTGCTACTCTCAAACACCGGCCCAAGATAGATGGCGTTCGCGCCAAGAGTCTGAATGTGATCCAGCCAGTTCAGCATTTCCCGCACACGCGGCACAGGTTGGGAACTGAAATCATTACGGTGCGACGCGCCAAGCGCCCCGAGTGGGTAGATATGATAAAAAATACTGTTTTGATGAATGCGTGTCAATAGAACTCCCTATGAAAGATCTGTTTTTTAATGTTGTGCTACTGGCAAAAAAATTTAAGAGAAAATGCCATGCATGAACTGATGACGCGCTTGTTGAGCGAGCTCATTGTTCAGCACCAGGTCGTCTTCCAGAGCTTGCTGCACATAAGCGTTGATAATGCCCAATAAGCTAATCATGTAAGCCCGCGAGCGTCCGCGCATATTGCCATGATCCCGTTCAGCGGCTTTGAACATCGCCATGATCGGCTCTTCCTGAGCCTTTATCCAGGGCTTGATAATCTGGCGGCTCTCACTACGCGAGGGTCCGGTGCGCAAAGATAAGAGCAGTTGGTAAAGCTGCAGGTCGTGGCTGGCAAACAGGAAGTAAGCCTCAATCACGCGTTGGATATTCAGGTTAATATCCCGCCGATAGTGACAGGCAGCTTCAAGCAGGCTGAGAAAAGGCCCAAAGCGTTCTTCAAGGATGCTCTCCAGCAAACCCTGTTTGCTGCCATAGTAGTGGTAGAGGGTGGGCTTGGTGATTTCAACCTGGTCGCAAATTTCCTGCACGCTCGTGGCTTCATAGCCCCGCTGCGCGAAAAGGGTTAATCCAACCTCAAGAATGCGCTGTTTATTGCTCATGCGCTTAGTATACCGAAGAGTATAGAGGTTGTCAACTGGTCCGCATTAGTTCATCTAAAATGTTACTGAAATGCTATCGTTAGTTCAAATGAAAATGTTACCGAGGGAACGATGGCAGAAACAGAACCCATGACCATAAATGAACGCCGAAAATATATCCATAAAATATGGGGTATCTATCGCAAAGCCAGTAAATCTGAGAAATCAGCTATTTTAGACCAGGCTGAACAGGTTACCCAAATGCATCGGAAG
>Ga0123334_1003288_pt1 | contig 17633 bp, 10 predicted proteins | sample BiotimSIPDNA_FD_89706 | JGI IMG/M metagenome (GOLD analysis project Ga0123334, IMG submission 89706) | Anaerobic biogas reactor microbial communites from Washington, USA - Biogas_R1 time_0 SIP DNA | ecosystem: Engineered > Bioreactor > Anaerobic > Unclassified | place: Washington, USA... | reverse complement strand
CATGGCATGAAAACTTTTTTTCAATGCAATTCACCAATATGGTAAATTGAACAAACTTTTCAACCCTTTGACAATCAACCAATTAGAAACAAAATCCGATTTCAACTGCTTTTTTTAGGTTTATGGGTAAGAAAGCTAGTATAAACTTTGAAATCCCCCAAATTGGAATATATTTTTAATTTACACTTTCGCAATTGTTCCAAGGCATCCGCAAGGATTTTCTCATGCTTGTTTGCATGATGTGTTTGGTACATTTGCATACTAGTAGAATCAAAATAAAGTCAACGCAACTCCGTTTATGGTATTGTTCATTGCCAAGCAAGGAGAAGCAAAATGTCAAGCACGGAAATGCCAATTGGCCTAGCATTGGTTTTATGCGATACGATTATCGAAGATAAGACCAGTGGCAAGAAATCCCTGATTGGGTTGTTTGGGCAGATACAAACTCCCAAAATACCCTGCGTCCATCAATCGATGATGCTTTTGGTATCGTTGACTGGCGGAAAAGGAAACTATCCTTGCAAGATTGTCTGCGAGCATCCCGACCTGCCAGCCCCAGTCTTCAGCATCAGCTGCACTGTGAAAATGGACAATCCATTCCAAGTCTTGGATTTGATTTTCAAAATCAAGTCTATCCGTTTCCCATTGGCTTCCCAGTATTGGATTAGAGTCTTCATTGACGAGGTACCCTTGATGATGAGACCAATCTCAATAATCAAAACCGGAAAACAAACAGAAATCGATGACGACTCGGATTCCAACGAATCCTAGACTACATCCACTTATCGAGGTTTAGATGCCCCTGTTCAAATTCAAAGTCAGCGACGCGGCTGGAACCGTCAGTGAATTGCTCATCGAAGGCGAAAACCAAACCGATGCAACTCGACGACTCCAGAGACGCGGATTGCTCCCACTGGAATTCCTAGGAGAAGGAACCAGGTCCCAACAAAACAAATCCCTTTTCGGCCCGAAACTCGACGTGGTCGAATTCACCGATCGGTTGGTTCCGCTGCTGGAAGCCAACATCCCATTGGAAAAAGCCCTCGGCATCGTCGGTGAATCCCAGGACAATCCAGTCCTGCAGCAAACAGTACTGGATTTGAGACGCGGACTACACGAAGGACGCAAGCTTTCCGACCTGATTCGTGAGCGCGGACGTGAATTCCCCCAGCTTTACGCAGGCCTTGTCGAAGCCGGCGAAGAAGCCGGTGCCCTTCCGCAGGTCATGTCTGAACTCAGGAATTTCCTTCTGGAAAGCCGTGAACTCAAGAGTTTTATCATTTCGTCCTCCATCTATCCCGCTTTCATTTGCGTGACCGGTATCATCCTTCTTGCTATCGTGATGGGTGTCATCGTACCTAAATTCGCCACTGCGCTTGCAGGAGCCGGAATCAAGTCGTCCTCCACGGATTTCCTGATGGCATTGTCGAACATCCTCAGGTCATATTGGTGGGTCGTATTCGTTATCGCCGCCCTAATCGGGTACTGCATCTATCAAATCAGGGACGAAAACGGAAAGATCCGTCATGTATACGACAGCCTGATCCTCAAGGTTCCGCTGGCAAAAAATCTGGTTCTCTACTCAAACATCTCCAGGCTTTGCAGGACGATGGCCATTTTGATGAGGAACGGAGTTCACCTCCTTAACACGGTCGCCATCGCCAACAGAGTTCTCCAAAACCAGACCATCAAAAAGTCAATCGTGGGCTTGAGTGGCGAATTGAGGCAAGGTCAAAAGCTCTCCACCGCCTTGGCGAAAAGCCCTTACATCCCTCAGTTGATGCTAAGGATGCTCGCCGTTGGCGAGGAAACCGGTTCCGTGGAAGTCATGCTTGAACGCGTTGCGGATCGCTACGAGGCTGATATGAAAGGTCTGATCAAGCGTATGCTTTCGCTCTTCGAGCCGATGATCATCGTACTGCTTGGCCTGAGTGTCGGCTCCGTAGTCACCATTATGTTCATGGCGATTATGGATATGCAAGGTGCCGCAGGATGATTCAATCCAACCAATATTAACCATAGCAACAAACTAACCAGGAATTCACCATGAGAAAGTACGAACAGTCATCAAATCGCACCCACTCGTTTACTTTGATTGAAATCATGATCGTCGTGGTCATCATCGGCATGATTGCGGCACTAGCCGTACCCAAGCTGATGGGCAACTTGGAAAAAGCCAAGGTCGAAACAACCAAGGCCGCACTGGGCTCGCTCAAGTCAGCAGTAAGAAACTTCAAGATGGATACCGGCGAATACCCCACAAAACTCGAAGAGCTCCTGCAAACCACAGGAAATGAAAAGTGGGACGGACCATACCTCGAAGTCAAAGTGCTACCTAAAGACGGATGGGACAATGATTTCCAATACACGCTCACCAACGATAACTTCGGATTCGATATCATTAGCCTGGGCGCTGACAAGACAACGGGCGGTGACGGAGTCAACAAGGATCTATCCTGCTGGGGAGACGAAGAATAACACGATTCTTCATGCCAGTCGACGATGTACAATGACACAGGCTCAACCTTCAGGCACGGCGAATCTCGCCGGTTTACGATGATTGAAATCATCGTGCTGCTTGTCGTGCTCGGATTGATTGTGGTCATTGCGGCTCCCAGAATCAACAAGGAATCGAAGCGGATGACCGTCGAATCCGCCTTGACCTCGATCCGGACTGCGATGTCCGAATCCGCCTTGAGGGCGCGTTCCACGGGCACACCAATCGAAATCGTCCTGATGCCGGGAGATAACCAGTTCATAGTCAATGTCTCCATGCTTAACCTGGCGAAAACCTGGAAGCCGCCAGGCAACGACAGCCTGGACCAGGACGGAAACCCAGTGCCACCGTTCTTTATCGAAGCCAAGCCAACCTACGACCTGTCAAAGGCAATCGAATGGCTGCCGGAAGACGATAACTTCGATCAAGATGACAATATCGTTTATACTTTCTTCCCTGATGGGCAAGCCGCAGGAAGACCGCTTCGGTTTGACGTGAAGGGACGAAACTTCATCCTCAATGTCGATAAAATTACAGGAAAACCAATAATACTCGAATTGCACGATTAAGCTGAGGAAATTAGAATCATGAGCAATGTCACCATTATCGGCGCCGGTATGATGGGTACCGGTATCACGCGACCAATCCTGGACAACGGACACCGGGTACGGCTCGTCGGAACTCACCTGGATCGAGAGATCATCGACTCAGTCAAGATGACCAGGATGCACCCTACCCTCCATCGCCAGATTCCAGAAGAAATCCAAGCGCTTCAAATCGAAGATGTGGACTCGGCAGTCGCCGAGGCACCGATCGTCGTCTGCGGAGTCAGCAGCTTCGGAATCCCCTGGTTCGCGGAAAACATCATTCCCAAGCTCAACCCCGGCACAACGGTCGTCGCCATCACAAAAGGACTTAATTCCTATCCGGATGGACGCCTCGAACCCTTCCCGTACTATCTGGAATCACTTAGAAGCGACCTGAATTTCGTCGCTGTCGGCGGACCTTGCATCTGCTTTGAACTCTTTGACAGAAGACATACGATGGTCTGCTATTGCGGCAGCAACATGGACAAGGTCAAGGAAATCAAGTCCCAATTCGAAACTGGGTACTATCACATCTACCCGACGACGGATGTCATCGGCGTCGAGACCGGCGTCGCCATGAAAAACGCCTATGCCATGGGTGTCTCCCTGGCAGTCGGGCTTGCCGAACGCGAAAAAGGCATCACCGACGCATCTCACATCACGGACAATTGCGTCCCTGGCGCCCCCGACCTCAACCCGATCTACAACCCACAGGCAGCCCTCTTCGCCCAAAGCTGCATTGAGATGCGCCGCCTTATCGCACTCCTGGGAGGCAACAAGGACTTCGCCAGCGGCTTGCCTTGCGCAGGCGACCTCTACGTCACCGTCTTTGGCGGACGCACACGCCGCCTTGGCACCCTCCTCGGTCGCGGGATGCCCTACACCGAGGTCAAGAAAGTCCTCAGCGGCGTCACCCTCGAAGCTGTCGCCATCATCACGCGAGTCGCAGAAGCCGTACGCATCAGGGCAAAGAAAGGAGAAACAGAATTGAAATACTTCCCGCTTCTGATCCATATGGACTCGATCCTCAATCAGAATCAACCCGTCAAGCTCGACTGGAAGGCATTTGGAGAATTCTACTAATAACTCAACTAACATGCCCAGGCAATGAACCTACTTAAAGTCATCTTTCTATCGCTGGTACTTTTTGTTTCGCTTCATTGCCTGGGGAATCCCCATGCAATAGCTACGCAAGCTCCAGGACGAGTCTTCATCGCAGGACAGGACGCCGTCTTTGACTGTACTCAAAAAACGCCGTTCAAACTACTGGACTGGCAGATGAACCCAATCCAGCAAGCGACGCCTGACGGGGAAGTTCTACGATTCACAGACCTCCCCCCGGGGTACTACATCCTCCAGTCCGAAGGATCCGAAAGCCCTGGGCTGACCTTCACCGTTGTTCCCGATCAATCAGGCAAGAAGCGGAACCACGATTCGATCTTCGGAATGGATGTAGCCCTAAGCTGGCTTTGCATCAAAGGCGCCTTGAAACATGATTGGCACGACGGCGATTCCTACAAGTTGACTTGCGACTTGATGGACAAGGCGGGAATCGCCTACTCACGCGACCGATTGCGCTGGAACACGGTTAATCCACAACCAGGGCAATACGACTACAAGCAATACCTGCCCAACGCAAAGCTCCTCCAGCAACACGGAATGAAGCTGTCGGGAATGTTCCACGACACCGCGAATCACGTGGGGAAACTGCAAAAGCTACCCAAAAACCTGGTGAAACTCTTTGAATTCACCAGCGAAATATGTCGCCAGTTCGGCGACACTGCTGGCAATTGGGAGTTCTGGAACGAGCAGGACATCCACTTTGCCCCTGAACCCGTTTGGGATTACGTCGCCTGCCTAAAGGCTGCCAGCCTGGGATTCCATGACATCAATCCGCAAATGCCCGTCCTGCCAGGAGCAGTTTGCCAGCGGCGGCGAGGCGACTACGACACCGTCATGTACCGCAACGATGCCGCCAAGTACATCAATGCCGTGAACCTGCACAGCTACGTCCCGATCTCGGACTACGAAGGACACTTCGGGGATATGCGCAAGTTGATGGAAGCCGAAGGCATCGGCGACCTCGAACTGTGGGTCACCGAATTCAGCACCTTCATCCACGGCGAATCCGAAGGTCCGCAAGATCCAGTCAGACCCGATCTCAAGGAAGACAGCCTCGACCAGGAAATCCTAATGGCCGAGTACTATGCCAAGGCCATGATCCATCAATGGATGCTTGGAATCAAGCGCAACTTCTATTTCATCTTCGCCCCATACCAATGCATCAACAGAAAACTGAACCTGAGCTTTATGCGGAGGGACGGCTCCACCAAGGCAATCTATACAGCCTGTGCAACTCTGACCAACCAGCTGATGTGGGCTAAGCTAATCGGCGAAAAATCCTTGCAGGACAATGTCAAAATGTTCGTTTTCAAGCAGCCGGACAATTCAACGACAATCGTTTTCTGGCAAGTCTCAACACTCGAAACAGCCACAAAAAAAGTGTCCCTTGATAAAATGCCACCCGTCGAAATCGAACTGAAACTCCCGAATGGGAACTACCGGCTCACAGATATGATGGGCAAGGATACATCACTCCAAGTCAACAACGGAATCGCAAAGCTCGAAGCAACAAGATTCCCAACCTACCTGACCGGTAACGCAACGATCGGTATTGACAAACCAGCAACGCCACAGGGAAAACTCGTCAAGTACACACCACGTGACAACGAAGACCTCGCCATTGTCATCAGGGCAGACCTGGACAAGGACGACTTCACAATCGGAAGGTCTAAATCCATGGCGGAACTCCAGAACCTCACAGGCAGAATGACCATTGAAGTCTGGAATTTGGACAAGACGCCGAAATCTGGCTCGCTCGTTGCACAAGGAGGAATCCTGCAAGGTCTCCCAGCCACCATCGACCTGCCCGCAATGGATTGCTGGCGTGGCGACGTCGTATTCCAGCCAACCCCAGCGCAAGACTACATCGGTGAACTGGAGATCAAGGGAACCTTCAACGGCAAGGAATCAACACGATTCACCATGCCTTACCGTGAATTGAACCGATTGATCGAAAACTGCAAGAAAATCGAAATCCCCGCTAAAAACCTTGAGAATTGGAAACTTTTCGATTCCGCCTCAACGCATTCAATGACATTTGACGAAAACGAAAACGCAATCCGATTCGACTACACCTGGAATGACCCCCAGACCGATCGATGGTTCTACCCAAAACTCAAACTCCCCAAGGACAACCTCGAAAAGGCGAAATTCCTACAATTTGAGGTCAAATCAACGCAGGATCTCCCAGAAAACAACTACAAGGTCAACCTCTGCTCCTTCTCAACAGACGAACAGACACCCCAACGCTGGAGGCTCAGATACGAACCTCCAACAGCTAATTGGGAAATAAGACGACTCGAATTGACTCAGGAGAATATCGACTGGAACAAGGTCAAAATCCTGCATATCGGCGGAAATCCACACGGTATGAAAACACAATTCTACCTCAGAAATGTGATGATTTTCTACGAATAATCCTAAAATTCCAATGAACTCCTACTCCATCATAGTTTTTGGCGCAGGCCCATCTGGCATATGCGCTGCCATTCATGCATCCAACTGCGGGCTGTCCACCTTGCTTGTAGAGCCATCGTCAGTCGCAGGAGGAGCGATTACCCTGGCAGGAGTCGCCGTCCCAGCGCTTTTCAATGCCTGGGGACGACAAGTCATCGCCGGAATCGGATGGGAACTCGTCAAAAATACACTCCTTGAAATGGGCGAAAAACTCCCCGACTTCATGGTGCAGGACACCTCCGACCACGTCAAAAACGCCATCAAGATCAATCCGCTTATTTTCTCGGCAATCGCCGACGAAGCGCTGCTCAACGCCAAAGTCAACATCGCCTACCACACGATGCCTGCGACGCTTGATTGGAACGGCTCAAGTTGGGACGTCGGACTCTGCACCAAGGACGGACTCGTCCAAGTGCGGGCTTCTGTCATCATCGATTGCACTGGGGATGCCAATGCAACAAAAATCGCAGGATATCAAGTCCTCAGTCCAGACTACTGCCAACCAGGAACCTTCTCTTTCCATGCAACGGGCTACCAATTCGATCAAATCGACTTCAACGAGCTGGCAAATGACTTCTACACAGCCATCCAAAACGGAACGCTCAAACTCGAAGACGTGGGCTGGGCAACAACAGCACCGCCAGACAACCCTAACTGGGTCAAATCTTTCTTCTGGCATTTCTTCGGACGGCAAGGCAAGAACACAAACCACATCTCCTGGATCAACGCCTACTCAAGCGAACGGAAGACTCAAATGGACATCGAAGGGCGTGCCTCGGCACTCAGGTTGTTCAGGTTCCTCAAAGGACGAAAAGGACTAGAAAACCTTACATTCAACCAAATCGCGCAACAAACAGGGGCACGGGAAACTAGGAGAATCGTTGGAGAAACTACAGTCACCGAAGACGACTACACTTCAGGGCGAATCTTCCCAGACGCCATCTGCTACAGTTTCTACCCCATCGACCTCCACGACCCAAAATGCGGACTCATCGTCAAGCCGCTCAAGCCAGGCATCGTGCCAACTGTACCAAGAGGCGCACTGATCCCGAAAAACTCAGCGAACTTCCTCGCTGCAGGACGGATCATCTCATCTGAAAGAGCCGCAAACAGCGCCCTGCGAATCCAGGCAACATGCATGGCGACAGGACAAGCCGCAGGAGCTATCGCAGCCATGGCAGTCAAACTCAACCAGCAACCGCGAGAAATCCCAATCCAGGCAATTCACGATAGCCTTCGTAAACAAAACGCGATCGTGCCAAGCATCCCCTGAAAACATGCTCAGCGCAAGGCGATTACCCCTTTGGTTTTCGCCTCGAAAACCATGCTTCCCGAGCTGGACGGACTCGAATAGGCCACATATGTCACCCCTTCGACTCCCTCAAGTACCTCGGCGCGAAATCCCAGTGCATCATCCTTGAAGGCGAACTTGCCCAATTTGCCGTCAACCTTCACATTTCGCCCTGATCCAAGCGAGTATTCCGCCGTTCCCGAACGAAGCCAACGAATGCCTTTCGCCAGCCCCTCCAGTGCCAACTCCTCCCAATTCCGCCAACCGGAATCCGTCCCAAAAACCACAACTTCACTGACTGGACACTCGCGAAGCCAACATCGCACCGACAGTCGAGAAACCCGGTCGTCACCCGTGAAAATTCCCTCGATGTTCCTGATGCCCAATTCCCTCAATTTTTGGCAAGCCATCCTCGCCGATTCATCGCACCCTGTTTTCAGCACATATGCTTTCCTCCCATAGTCCAGCAAAAGCACGACCGTGCTCCGCTCGCCCTTTGGAGATCGGCAGGTCAAGACCCGTTCCCCAGGAATCCCATAGCCTAACACCCAGATTACCCCAATCAACACCATCATCCCACCGGACAAATACACAACCCATCGGCGACGATAGTGCAACAGCAACAAAACAACGCAACCAACGTACACGAATACACTTGCAGAACAAGCACGGGCGCGTTCAAGGCACAACCCGACTCCTCCTGCCAAACCCGCAAGCTCAGAAGAACACAGCATCAGGAACTCAAGGAACATCCCAAGCCACCGTGAAAGCACAGGGAGTGCATACGATAGGAGCAGCTTTGGAAACGCAGCCTTGACAAGCATGTTCGCTGTCCATTGAATCGGTATGTTCACCAGCAACGCACCCAGCGGTACCAGCCCATTGACCCACAATGTCATCCCGGCGGCGCCAACCCAAACGGAAATCGTCGATAAAATCGCTGTTGTCCATTCCGATATTTTCCCATAGATCTTGGAACGAAGTCCACCACGAAGGCGCCATAGGCGCTTTTCAAGCAGGATTGACAATGCCATCGAGCACATCTCCGAGCCAAGTATCAGCACCCCCATCATCAAGTACGAAAACTGAAAGCCAATGTTCAATATGTACAAAGGCTTCAATAACAACAAGATCAATGCCGACAGGCATAGCACATGGCAAGCGTTGCTTCGACGATATAAAAACATCGAGAGCGCCCAAAGCCCAGACATCAACAACGCACGCAAGCTGCTCGGACAAACTCCACTCATCAAGATGTACAAAGCGACCAACGGCATCGCCATCACGTTCGCCCAGCGCTTATCCCAAATGAATACCCAAAGAAACAACACCAGGCATTTCATCATCATCGAAACATGAAGACCGGAGATCGAAAACGCATGAATCGTCGCACTGCGAACGAACTTTTCACGCTCCTCCCTGGGAAAATGCTCCCGCATCCCAAGCACCATCGTCTTGTACAACCCACTCATGACATCGTTGCGAAACCCCTCACATATACGCTTGCCGGCTTCATCACGATAACGCAAAATATAACCAAGCAAACGATCGACCAATCGACCTCCCGCCAAAATAGAAACCTCATCGGCGTAAACCTGGTCACGCAACCCCAAACTCAAGTAATGACGGGAAAAATAGCCGCCGTCACCGCAAGGAGTCAATACCCCACGTACCTTAACAACATCACCATGACGCAAATCTTTCCCCAATACCCCGCGCAACAATACGCGACCAACGCACTTCTCCCCCTTTGACGAATAGACAGACAACTCGCAGCTGTCACCCCAAAATCGGTGGAAATAGACACGACCAATGAACTCAACCCCGCAACTGCCACGATCCAAACAATGATGGTACGAATCATCCCCTATCGACAAGCTGAGACCGCAGACGTAATAACCCAAAAACATGCATGACAAACACAGCCAAAAGCGACGGCCAAAGTGAAGCCAACCAACAACAATGCTCAATGAGACAACCCAAAACCAACCCACAAAACCATATCCAAATAATCGGCACAATAACCCGCCAACATAACCAACCAATAAACTCAAGGACGGTTGACAACGAAACCACCAGCGTAATTTCACTAAATCGAACATCGCATGCACTCCCCCGATAAATACAAATCATTTCCTTAATGAATATCACTCGGAAAAACAAAAATGCAAATCATTAATGAATTCTTTTTGTATGCATAAAATTTCCAAAAATGCATACTCAATCCCAACTAGTCGTATGTAATAAAAAAAACATATTATTTCCAAAAATTCCCCAATAATCTGATTTTTTAATCCGTTTGCGAATTTACAGGATTTGCCATGTATTTTGGGCAAAAATCACACATTAACGGGTCTCAAGAAAGTATGGGAGGGGATATGGTTCGCACGAAGTTCTTCAATTTCATTCAATAATTGCATTTTCCTGTTGTTTTAAGAGACGTTTTTTTCTGCCCCTCAATTTTGGTCATCAACTAATCTGTTGGAGTTGCGAGTTATGCGATTGATTTTTGTTGCGATTATTTCCTTTGTTCTGTGTTGTGTTCCCCATGGTCTTTCAGCCGATGAGGAAAAGAATCTCCTGATCGAGAGAGCAAGAATTGATACCTCTCTCAGCTATGTCACGCTTGAGTTTGCAACGGACTACAACAAGGTTCCTGTTCCTCAGGAGGCGGGTGCAGTCGTCATCGACCCGCCAGTGAAGGGCTTCCGCGTCGAAAACTGGTATTACAGCTCCTGGCATGTCTACGGCAACTTCGAGCCACGACAGAACTACACGATCACCATCAAGGCAGGATTGAAAGCTGAAAAAGACTATGTCGCAAAAGAGGATCTGACCATCCCAATTTCCGTCCCGGACATCAAGCCGAGCTGCGACTTCCTGAGCAGGGGTCCCTTCTTCCCCGCCAAATCCCGCAACTTCACGCTCCCGCTAAACCTTGTAAACCTAAAGAAACTTTCAGTCAAAATCAGCAAGATCTACGAAAACAACCTGATCCCCTATCGACTGGATTCCCACTTTAACGAGTATCGCGAGAAGTTTCTCTCTAAACATGTGATCGACCTGGATCTGCCACTGAACAAAGTCGTCAAATACACCCTTGAACTCAATAAATACCTACCTAAAGACCAAAACGGAATCTTCACAATCAGCCTCAAAGGAACAGCCCTGGACAATCTTGTCAAACAGAATAATTACTGGGAAACTCCGCAGGACAGGTCAATCCTCGTACTCTCAAACCTTGCACTCACATCGGCAATCGACCATGAGGGACGAATCGCCTCCGTCGTACTGCTTACCTTGAACGACTCAACGCCAGTTCAAAACGCTACAATCACACTTTACTCGCAAAAAAACCAGATTATCGCCCAAGCGCAAACAGACAAGACCGGAGCCGCCAAACTGCCCTATCAAAACCAATTCGACGACAAGGCGGACAAACCCAGCATCATTACCGCCAAAACCGACGACGACTTCACGTTCATAGAAATCAGCAATTATTATTCCCATGACCTCGCCATCTTCAACAACGACGGCAAAAAACTCAATCGAGGCCCAGTGGCATTCCTCTACACCGAACGAGGCGCAGCAAGGCCTGGCGAAACCATACATGTCTCGGCACTGGTGAGGCAAAACCACGATAAATCCCTAAATATCGCACAAAATATACCCGCCGAACTTAAAATCATTGATCCAAACGGAATCGTTCTCCAGAAAACCAACCTCAAAACAGATCAGTTCGGATTCGCATCACATCCCTTCATTATCCCCGAAGAAGCGCATACAGGATACTACACTGCAACCCTCGGACTCGACGACGAAGCCTGGGGAACAACCAACTTCATCGTCGCCACATACGTCCCGGACAAAATCAAAATCGAAGTCAAGCCAAAAAGTCCGCAGATCGACATTGACGAGCCAGCCAAATTCACCGTCAAGGGGGACTACTACTTCGGTTCACCGGTTGAAAACGCGTCATGCAAGCTAAAACTCAATGCGGAAAAGGCGAAGACGCCGCCTCATTGGAGCGGGTACGCCGTCGGCAACCCGGACGATTTCTTTCCCGGGTGCTTCTTTGAAGCCCACATTCCTAAATTCAGCAAGATTGCACCAGTTGAATGCCCTTCCTTCACCAAGCTCGAAGGAAAAGCTTTTGTTCCCGTCGAACTGGATCTCAGCGCTTCTATCATGGAACCAGGCGGCAGGGCCGTCACTGGACACGCAAAAGTCATCGCATTGCCAACGCCTCAATTCCTGGGACTCAAGCACCTGGAATCAAAGCTGGATTCCAACAAACTCAAATTCGAATACAGGGTACTGGCTTTTGACAAAGACGCCAAAACAACGCCATTGAAGGACAAGGTCACCCTCGAACTCTACAAATGCCAATGGGACTACACGATCGTTAGAGAAGCCTACGGCTCACATTACAACTACGAATGGACGCGAAGAGCGACTAAAATCGCGACTTTTGACAAAATCTCACTCGACGAGACCGGTGGAACATTCGAATTGGATGTCAAGGACAACCAAGGCGATTTCGAACTCATCGCAACTGCTGGAAAAATCACAACCAAGCTGAATTTCTTCTCCTGGTGGGGCGATGGCGGAGCGCGTACCGCAAACCCAAAAGTCCTTTCGTTCACTACGGACAAGCCGCACTATCTGCCAGGCGATACGGCAACAGTAACCTTCAAGGCGGCAGCACAAGGACAGGCTTTCGCCGTACTTGGTTCAGAATCGATTGACAACTCATTCGCCTTCCCAATCGCAAAAGGCAATAATTCATGCCAAATCCAAATCCCCAAGAACCTCCAGGGAAATACATACAACGCAGCGATAACCGTCATTACCCATCGTACATCAAGACCGGACAGATTGTTCGGACTGCTACAGCTTAACGTCAAGCGCGACGACTCCAAGCTAAAGATCCAACTCGAAGCGCCCAGCATCGCCAAGCCAAACGAAACGATTGACATCAAGGCAACCATCGAGAATCCCGCCGAAGGCTTCATCCATCTCTTCGCCGTCGACACAGGCATCCTCAGCCTCACGGACTTCGCAACCCCGGATATCCACACATTCTTCTACGGAAAGCGATTCTTCGACCCCATGTTCCAAGACAACTACAGCCTGATCTTCCCGGATATCAAAATCGGTGACAATGGACAAATCGGCGGAGACATGGCAAAGACCAAACTCGCAAGAAAACTGGACAAGCCCCAGGGAATGAACCCCGCAATCGTCGTACTCAAGCCCATCCCAATCCCCGAAGACGGCATCATTAAAACCACCATGAAGCTCCCAGACCACCTGGGATCGATGAGGCTGATGGCCGTCGTTTCAACGACCAAAGCCGTCGGTTCCGCCGAAACCTCATTGATCGTACGCGATGTCATCGACATCAGCGCCTCCGCGCCACGAGCCGTGGCGCCGGGCGATCGATTCACAACAACGATCATGCTCCTGAACAACGACCTGGAAACATCGCCTTTCACACTCACGGCAACTTACCAAAACCAACTGAAGCCTATCACACAGGCCAACGGCAACCAACCGCAAACCATCACCCTCAACGGAACAATCGAAAAAGGAAAGCAACAGATACTCGGAATCGATTTCCTCGCTCTCGAACAGGCTGGAACCACAACGCTCGACCTCACGCTGAAGATCCGCGATGCAACTCGCTCAATCAAACTGCCAATGCAAATTCGGCACCTCAACCCTAATTGCGCAACATCGAATAACATCATCGTCTACCCAAACCAAAAACATGCCTTCTCCATCGACTACAACCAATGGATCCCAGGCACAGTGAACGTTTCAATCATCACATGCTCAACGCCGACTGCCAGTGTCAAAAACGCACTCGCATGGCTGGACAACTATCCGTACGGATGCCTTGAACAAACGCTCGCAACGGCACTCCCATACCTCTACCTCGACGACCTCGCAAAAGCAGGATTCATCACAACCGACAACGCGAAAATCCATCGCCAAAAACTCACCTCAACCTATTCCAAGCTCCTGTCCATGAAGCTCCCCGACGGCACATTCACCACTTGGGAAAACGCCGATCCAACGCAACGAAATATCGATGGCACGCTGATGGCGGCACACGTCATCTTCGAATCCGCAAACCAGGGAATCCAAATCCAAAAGGAACACCTGGACGAAGTCGCAAATGCCATCGCAACCTACGCCCAACACCCGCAAGCACCACGAGGACACAAGGCATACGCCGCTTTCGCACTCGCAATCGCAAATCATCAGAAAGCACAGGAAATCGCAAAAAATATCCTTGCCGACAAAACAATCGACTTCGCGGCGCTCCTGGCTTCGGCGGCACTCGCCAAGGCAGGATATCCGACAGAGGCAATCCCGACCTTCAATGCAGCAGTCGAACTCCAGACCTGGCACGAAGCCAACACCCCATACAGGTACGCAAGCGAAACATCCAGGATGGCGATGGCACTGCTGACCATCATCGAGCTGACACCGCAAAGCACAGCAATCCCGACGCTCGCAAATCAAATCAATGCCAAGCTCAGAAATGACGAATATGTCTGGGGCACGACACAGGACAACGCATGGGCTACAGTCGCACTCGCCGCATTCGCCGCTCGATTCCCGCAGGACAACAAGGCTTCAGCGACAATCCAAATCAACAACAACCCTCCAAAACCCTTCAATCCAAATACAGCCTTTGCGCAAAAACTCGACGAAGGCAACACTGCCGTCATCCACAACACCGGAAAATCGCCTATCTTCATCAACTACACAGTGGACGGAATCCCAAGGCATTTGCCATCTCAGAAAACCAATTTGGTCACTGTTGAAAGGCAATACTTGGGCGAAGACGGCAAGCCGTCGCAAACCTTCAAGCAAGGCGACCTGGTAACCATCCAAATCACACTTACCTCAATCGCCGAAATCAAGGATGCCATCCTGCTCGAGCTGCTGCCAGGCGGACTTGAAATCGAAGATCCCCTGCTTGCAACAAGGGCTAACTCGATCCCCAAGGAAGCTTTCGCCAACTTCGGCGCCTTCATGCCGCAATTCGCCGATAGGCGGGACGATCGATTCATCATCTTCGGCGACTTGCATCCAACCAAGAAAACCACAATTTCCTTCCAGGCAAGGGCCGTCACAAAGGGGCAATACACAATCCCGTCAACCCTCTTTGAAGCCATGTACAATCCAAATATCAAAACCTTCGCCGACCAGCAAGGAATCCTGCTTATCCAATGATGTTGATGGGAAAAAGTACCGTGCTTCTTAAGTTCAAGTTACATAAGAGAACCATCCGGCTTTGCCTAGGGGCGTGCATCGCCATCCTCGCCCCTATCCTGGCATGGATCGTCGCACCCTGTTTCTGCGACGATCCAATGACGATCATCAACAGGCGAACCCCGGTCAGGACCTTCTACGACATCAACGGTCAGGTCATCCATATGGAACCGACCTACGATTTCCAATGGAGATTTGACATCCCGCTTGAGGACGTCTCGCCCTTTGCCATCCGCGCAATCCTGGATACAGAGGACACCAGGTTTTTCCAGCATGGCGGAGTCGACTACAGATCCACCATCAGGGCGGCATGTCAAAATCTCTTCCATCGCAAAATCGTTTCTGGAGCATCCACCATTTCGATGCAATTGGTTTCGATTTCCAAACCTAGAAAGCGTTCCTACTGGAATAAAATCTTGCAGGCGACCGAAGCCAGGAGGCTGGAACAGCTCCATTCGAAAGATGAAATCCTTCAGGCTTACCTAAACCACTTGCCATTCGGCGGCAAGATCTACGGCATCCAAGCCGCATCGCAAGCCTACTTTGGCGTCAATGCATCGCAACTCAATCGATCCGAAGCGACCCTCCTCGCAGGAATCCCACAACGACCCAACGCATTCAAGCCAGACAAATACCTCCAGCGTGCGCGGAAAAGACAAATTACCGTCCTCAACCTCATGCGAAGAAACAACTCAATCGCCCAAGATGAACTGATCGACATCATCAAAAACGAACCGCTCAGGATGACGAAGGACAGGTCATACTACCCAATCGCACCAAAAATCAATCCGATCCATACGCATTTCATCAACCTGGCAAGACAGGAAGCCCAAAACTCGCTACACATCAATTGCGCAATCGACACACAGGCCACGCACCTAATCCACAAGGCGCTGGTCGATCAACTCAACAAGCTCCCAGACGTCAACGACGCGGCGGCAGTCCTCATACATAACTCTTCCCGCCAATGCAGGGCAATCATCGGCACAGTCGATTTCTCAAATCCCATCGACGGCCAGGTCAACGCCGCCACCGCAATCAGGTCCGCAGGCTCCACCCTCAAACCCTTCATCTTCCTTGAGTCCATGGACGCAGGGCTTATTACGGCTGACACCATCCTAAACGATGCAAAAATCAACTTCAGCGGCTACGCGCCAGGCAACTACGACGGTCAGTACTCGGGCAAGATCAGGGCAGCAGAAGCTCTAGCATTCTCCCTCAATACGCCTGCAGTCAACCTGCTCAAGCAAATCACAACGCAAAGAATGATCCGAAAACTCAATGAGATCGACCTCGTATCAAGCAGGATCAACCACGCTAACCATGGGCTTGCGCTCGCACTCGGAACTGTCGGACATTCGCTCCTCAACCTGACCAACGCCTACTCAACAATCCCAAACCAAGGATTCTTCCAAAAAGCGACTTTCATCAACCAGTCGAACAACTCGCCAATCTCAATTGCCTTCTCAAGACCGGCAACACAACTCATCACACAAATCCTGACCTCCAGGGAACTCCCGCAAGCGACATTCCCAATCGCCTGGAAAACAGGCACTTCAACAGGAAATCACGACGCATGGTGCATCGCATTTACACCAGAATACACAATCGGAATCTGGGTCGGCAACAAAAATGGAAAGCCATCCGCCAGCCTTGTGGGAGCGACTGCCGCAATTCCGCCAGCTGTACACGCCCTGCAAGCAATCTACAAAAACTCGTTCCCAAAGCCTTGGGAATACGATCAGCAACTCCTGCCGCTAAACAAGATTTGTGCCGAATCAGGACTCGCACCAACGCCAGCATGCAAAAAAATAAAACTAGCGCAAACCCTGCTCAATGTCCCGCTTGCACATTGTAAAAAATGTACCCGATTCACAAAACAACAGCAAATCACAATCCTGTCGCCAAAACATAATACATACTTGACGGAAGATGATGAACCCGTAACCTTGAACCTCGAAGCAAATCTGAAGGATGTCATCTGGTTCATTGACGGACAATTTATCGGTACACTACCAAATGGCTCAACACACGACTTTACGCCGGGAAGGCATACAATCACTGCAGTCGATCCGAACCATAACGCAAAATCACACAAAATATCCTTCGCAGTCGACCAACTCGTACTTGAAGATTAAGGACTTCGGCTATTTCCTACGCAATTGTCCAATTTTGTCAAGCCTTTACCTTTAAAAATCTCAAATACGAGCTATATTAGGAAGCTTATCAATGTCTTGAATATTATTATCACCTTTCATCACGCAATCTAGTACTTAGTTGAATTAATTCGTTTACACATTACATTATCCACATTTCCCGACACTAATAAGGAGATGCGGACAATGAAAAGAATCACCATTGAAATGACAGACGAACAGCGAGAGGAACT
>Ga0123334_1003287_pt1 | contig 17636 bp, 15 predicted proteins | sample BiotimSIPDNA_FD_89706 | JGI IMG/M metagenome (GOLD analysis project Ga0123334, IMG submission 89706) | Anaerobic biogas reactor microbial communites from Washington, USA - Biogas_R1 time_0 SIP DNA | ecosystem: Engineered > Bioreactor > Anaerobic > Unclassified | place: Washington, USA... | reverse complement strand
TAGTCTATAGTTGTAGAGCCATTATTAGCCTCTTTTATCTTATTAACGATAACGTCTGTGGGGTTGCCCTCTGCAAATGCAGTAGGAACGCCACGATAAGCGTCAATACAAAGCTTTCTGAAATTTGCTTCCATAATCAAATACCTTCCTTTCTATATTAAATTAAAGAACCTCGAATACGTACATTGTCTTGCCACCAACTACCTCTGTTGCAAGGAACTGGGCAAAAGCCTTTGTAGAAGCTGAAGAAGCTGTCCACTTGCCATTACCTGCGGCAATGTACTTGTCTGTAGCTGAAGGTGTGCCAGAGCAAACCTCGCCGGTGATTGAGAAAATGTCGCACTTTACGAGCTTGCTGATTCTTGCAATATCGCCAGAAGCATTGTAGAAGTTCTCAAGAGGCTTCATATCTGTTGTGTATGCGTGTTCAGGAGATGTAACTACCCAAACGTCAGCAGCGTTTGCACCTGTAGCAGCAGAAGTTGTGAATACCTCTCTCTCACCAGCAAAAGTGCCTGTTGTAGCAAGACCACCACAGAGGATAGGTGCGCCGTTATCTATATCGCCATAAGCCTGTGCTGTTCTAATAAGTGCGCCGTCATGTGTATAAGAACATGAGTCGCTTCTAAAAATTCCATGTGCCATAAACTTTAACCTTCCTTTCTATTAATCGTTATTTCCATATCGCTCAAATATGTCACCATAAGGAGACACTTTGGCGGGGGTTGTTTCTACTGAAAACTTCATAGTTTCAGCTTTTGTTGTTTTAGACTCTTTGAAAGCAAATGTGCTCATTGCAAATTTGCCAACAAGCATAATACATTCCTTATCGAGCTGTTCAAGATCGTATTCATTAGACTTCTCTTTGAGAAGCTTGTATTCGGGCATCTCCCCAATACGTCCATCATACTTTGCAAAAATTTCACTTTCAGCCTTTTCTCTCTCAGCCTTTTCAACTGCGAGCTTATAAGGAGTAAGAGTTGAAATCTGCTCGTTAAGTACAGTAATCTGAGCTTCAAAATCTGCGTTCTGTGCAGTAAGAGCATCAATTGTTACGAGTGCGTCATTGTAAAGAGCCTCGTAGTCTACGGGGATTACTTCGGGTTCTACAACAGGCTCAGTTTCATTTGAAGAAGTCTCAGGTTCTACTACTTCGGGTTCTGTTTCTGCTGTAAATTCCTTATTCTCGTCCATGTTTTCACCTTCCTTATCTTCAAAAGCAAAGACTTCGGACATAGCCTGTTTCATTTCATTCATCTTAATTGCAAAGTCATCTGCGCTGAAGTTAATAGGAGTTACATCTGCTGAAATAAAGCATGGTTCTACATTCTCCTCACGATTATCAGACTTATAGAGGAGACAAAGAGCACTAAATTCAAAATCAAGAATTTCAACGAAATTGCTATCTTCTTCTAATGGGCGATACTGCTTTGCGTCAATCTCCATTGACTGATTAAACCAAACATCTTCAGAGTAGATAGTTTCCTTTAATTCTGGGTATCTACCAGTCCAAAGCACAGCTTCACAAGTCAAATAATCAACATCAACACCGTACTCATTAACAGTTTCCCACTCAAAGGTATCAGCCTTTACAACGCCAAAAGGAACGCAAAGAGACTTGATAGACCAATCTTCCCAATCAATGTACATATCATGTCCGCCAATTTTATACTCTCCATTTTCGTCTTTGAAAAGGTGAGCAACAACAGGTGCATAATTAAGAGAGTTGAGATGTGCTTCTACAACGTCTTTGTCAAAATAAGACATATTGCGGTTCTTTCCAGTCGCCATAACCTTAATCTTTACAAGGGTAAACTCACTATTTAATTCTTCAAGTACAGTAAACTTTGTAGACGAATTAACACTAAACTTATCCATTGTTCTTACTTCTACCTCCTTTCTCAGTAGTTTCTCGAATTACTCAGAAACACAAGAGGTTTCGCCTCATATAATGCCATTCCTCGTCTGAATACTTTTCAGCCAAGTGCTTCTGCAAAGCCTCTGTATCGGCAAAAGCGTAAACTGTCTTGCCATTGAGTTCCGTTTTTGTATAAATAAAACCTAAAGCCGCAAGTTCTTCCTGTGCTTTAGGTTCTACTACCATTATAAATTTGTCCATTGTCTACCTCCTCACTTGTATTCATTAGAGGTATTTTCATTGCTCTCAGTGTTGTCCGTAGGATTTTCCTCGGCTGGTCTACCACTTTCACCTTCAACACCACCATTGCTCAGTGTGTTTGAACTAATAAGCGGACGATTAAAGGTTTCATCACAACACTTGAGAATATCATTTTCAAGATAACTCTGATTTATTACGTCTATAGGTTCTAAGCCAAGTGAAGCCGCATAATACAGTTTGCTACACATACCGTATTGGGCTGCCTTGAAATAATAATTTTGAACACTATCAAACGTGTAAATACTTTGCTCCAAGAAGCAAATCTCAAACAGATTTTTCATATCCATTTTCTGTATTTTAACGTTATAAACGTGCTGCACTTGACGAATAATCTTCATCATCATAGATTCCACAGGACGTATTGCAAGTTCAAGAGATTGAGATGTGACATTATCCATGATACCAAACAATACGGGTGCAATACCAAAGTTATTAAACAAATCCTTAGTTGCGTCCTTTGTATAGTTCTTGGTCGCATCGTTGCCGTCCTTTAGTGTCACAGTGTCAAGACCAAACGGAGACATCGCAACACCAATACCCTCTGGCACTTGATTTGCAGTTAAGTTGTAATACTTGCTCGCTTGCTCAAAGCTTAATTTCGGGACACCATCTGTATCAGTTGGGATGCGATAATGAATGAGCTTATAATTATCAAGTATTGCCCCGTCTTTCTTGATTTCCTCATAAGTGTCGAGGTCAATTATAGATTTGAATATACCCACAAATGGAGGTATTGTCCAATCCATTTCGGGATCAAACTTAACACAAATCTGCTTTTTGGGTTCAAACCAACGCTTTGTTTTGTCAGGCTGAATTATCCATTTACCTTCAAGGTCTTTTTTGCCCCTATATGCCCAATATGCGGCTTCAAAATCTCTGCCATACTCTGGGAGATAGCGAAGTGTTTTTTGTGTAAAATAGTCAAGGTCAAATGAAAAACGCCAAACTCCATTCTCTACGCTGGTAATTATGCAAAATTCAGGACGCACTGGCTTAATAAAGTAGTTGTCCGTATCATCATATTCAATGCCAAAGAACACACCGTCAAGGAGACAGGTTGTCAAAATCTGTGGCAAATAAGATTTTAGTTTGTAATGACTAACTGTACGGCATAGCTTACGATATTCTTTATTAAACGTCGCCACGCCTTTGTTGCCCGTATCACCAACAGGTCGTATAAGATAGTTGTTCAACATTAGAGTTGCAAGCATCGTTATTGCCCTACGGTAATGTGGCGACACCGCATAAAAGAAGTGACTAATCTCACGCAGCATTTTCTCCGACGATGGTTTGTCAGGGCAGAGAAGTGCTTTTAATATCTTGTCTCTTGGATGCTTTTTGAGAAAGATGTTTCGATGCTCAACACTACTCGACAGATCGGCTAAAACCTGTTTCCGAAGTCGGGCAAAGTTGCGGTAGTCGTAGAGTTCATCTATCTCAGTTTGATTTAACTCGTCTTTCAATTAATCATCTCCTTTCATTTGTAGGTTTTGGCTGGACGGGATAGGAAGAAGTTTGTTGCATCATTGTTGATTACAGGTGTTATCAAATCGTGCCTCCTAAGAGTGGATAAAGCATATGCCCCCAACGCCATTGTATAAGCCCTATCATCGTGCATCCTGTTTGCCTTACTTCTTTCAAGTTCATATTGAACATTACCATTGGCGGTTTCATATCTACACATATAGGACAACTCTGTTTTAGCCAATTCAATATTTGCAAGAGCAAGCTTTTCGGAATTGGTCAATTCTTGAGTCACTATTTCTTCCTTACTATCCAAGAATGTAATAGAATCCTTGCCATCATATGCTGTGAATTTGATTAAATTCAACTGACACATTTTTTGACAAGCATCATATATAATTTTCTTGTAACCTTGTGGGTCAACAAGATGAACAATTGGCATAGCAAGAGGGTATTTCTTCCTCGCAGTTTCATACTGCTTATGAACAGGGTCTATAATACCGCGATGCTTCGCGCCACTTTCATCAATCCAATCATCTAATAACTGGTCAGCAACGGCTGAAATGCCACCACCACCAGAACCAGCGTCTATCCAAAATTCAATATTTTCCCATTCTGCTGCACCAGCACCGTTATACAAAAGCATTTGTCTCTTGATTATTTTCAATTGTTCTGTCATAGGTAAAGGTGTTTTATTTCTTGACTCAGGGTCTACCATACTGATAACATTTACAAGTCTTAAATAATACCCATGTTCTTCATCTTCGCAAAGTTCAAATATACTTAAAACGCTCCCGTCAAAATTTCTGGCGGGATCATAGCAGAATATAAATTTCTTTTTACCCGTATCGTTTAAAAGTAACGGCTTTCTAACTTCGCTGTTATGATTAAGCAAGTCCATGCTTACAACTGCATTAACACCACCGCCCTTGCGGAAGTGATTATATAACTCTCTCTCTGCAAGATCAGGATTGTCCTCAAATGCCTTGTCGATTTGTGCCTGACTAAGATGTGACTTGATGGATTTGCCGTTAACTGTTGTATGCTTCAATAACGCATCGGCTGTTAAGTTAGCAACAAAATAGTTGGGGTCGCCCATCATTTGCTTTTTAGAGAATTTCTCAAAGATTTGAAAATAATGACTTTCAACATCACTCGCACTTGATGTGTACAACAATTGTAAAGGAACTTGACGTGGGTCAATGTGAGAAACAGTTTCAGTTCCAAGTTTAAAGGTCGTATCAACGTTTATAAATGATTCAAGTACAGCGTAAGCCTCGTCAGAAAGCCAGCCACACTCATCAAACATTACGCTTCCGCGCTTACCTCTATTTGCCGTAAGATTGCTTGAAAGAGTTGTTAATTCGCTGTTATTAAACAGTTTAAAGTGATAACCTTTAGGATCGTGAATAAATCCTGTTTCACTATTTGCACTACGTTCAACTTCTTCGGCATATATATCAGTTAAACTCTTAAATGACGGTATTTGATTCAAAGCAATGCTCTCGATTTTCTTAAAAACCTCAATACTTTGAGCCAAAGAATTTGAAGCGACATAAGTTTTCCAGTTGGGAATTAGCAACATCTTGGTCATATTCAAGAGTGCTCCTGTGGTTGTTTTACCTGCACCTCTACACTGAAGAAGTAATACAAACTGTTTTACCCAACTATTCATGTAGACATATTTTTGAAAGTCCATGAGCGAAACACCCATCATATATTCCATGAACCATATGGGGTTCTGTCTACCATATTGCGTGAGCTTATTCCAGTTAGCATATTCCTCTAACTTTTTTTGACTAAATTCCTTGTTTGAAAGATGTTTCATTATTTCCATAACTCACACCTCACTTTTTCTTAGCCTCTAAATCAATAATACGGTTTTTAAGAACTCTGTTTTCTTCTTCGAGAGCTTTATATTTTGCGTCAAGATTTGTTATCATGTCACGTTGTTCTTTTACCATATCCGAGTAGTCAGAGCCATCAAGATTTAATTCATCCATAATAGCACGATTACTAATGCGAGCGATTTGCTCCATAGCCTCACAAGTCTCAATGTCAAAACAGTTTACATAAATACTTTCAAATCCGTTATCCGCAATCTCTTTCATTTTGGATGATAGTGTATTTGCACCTCTGCTTGAATTTTGATTATATGCGGATGATATATTGTTGTCTTGTGCAATTTTAGCGATTGCATCAAGTAACTGCTTTTTAGTTGTAGATAAATTCTTAATACGACTTTCGTCTGGACTTTGACTCATCAATTCCGCATTTATAAATTCATCTATTTTACGACATTGCAACTGTGAGTTTGTAATTTGTATTACGCTTTGAACCTTATGCCCATCTTCTGATACACCTTGACTATCGCAATAACCTGCCAGTATATTAAAGCAATACTTGCGGTCAAGATCAGTCATGCCACAATTCTCAAAAGGATCATAACCACAAACACTAATGCAGTAATTCATATTCTGTTTATCGGCTCTCGACCATTTTGCTTCTCGTTCCTCTTTGGCTTCATCTTCGGTCTTTCCGAGTTCTCCATTGACCATAGACACCTCGAAACCTTTATACTGAAACTGTCCCAAATTCATCTGTCTAAGATATAATCCAACATTGAAGAAGTTATTATTCTGTACAATGCTGTCATACATTTCTCTGTAAACAGGAACATCAAGATAGTGACAACATATCTTCAACGCAGTAAATTCATCAAAGCGATTTTTAAATTCGTCAAATAGTTTCTGAATGCAATCTTTGCAGAATAAAACCTTGTGATCTGTTATATTCCAAACCTTAGACCATTTAGACGAAAAGAAATTACTTTCGACTTTTTCTTCGCCACAACATTGACACACATAGCGTGGCGTTTCTTTTTTTGTATTTAGCTTTGCAGCTTTGCGTGGCACGTTGCCACCTCCTTTAACCCAATAATACCTTCAAGGCATTTTCATTTAATTGAACTGATAGATGATGTTCAGTGAAATAATCATCATAAACACCATTTCTTACGCCCATAATAAAAGATTTGAAATCATCTTTTGTGGAATTGGAATATCCGTAATTATCATGAAACAGTTTATGCACATCTTTATTCAGTCCAGCACCTAAACCATATTGTAGATGCAACTCTTTTAATAAACTACGAATACTATTTTCTTCCTCAATAGAATAGTCAGCGATACTTTTTCTATAATCAAGATTTAACACATCAAAAACTTCGTTGACAATATCTCTGAAAGGAGTTAAGTGATGAACATTGTCTAAACGTTCTCCACTTATAATACATTTAAAATCCGACAACTTACCAGACTCAACAAACCAGTCTCTCGTATCACTTCTCAACTCTTGGTATAAAGAAGTCGCCCCACCTTTCCAGTTAGGGTTATCTTCTCCGCATAAAGGATTGGTGTGGCGTGGATTGTCATTGCCCTTCCATTTACCAATAGCCCGTTTTGCCTCGCTTAACCTTTGCCTTGATTCATCAGACCACTTTAGTCCTTTTGTGGGTGCTCCGAATTTTTCACACCTCTCTTTTGCTTTGACAGACAATTTGTGTTTTGCTTCATCTGTTAAAGCTCGCCCTGTATTAAACGCACGACTGGCTTCGGCTCTAATGATATTTGCTTTAGATTTAGCTTTACTATTTTTAACAATCCCATATTTAGCACCAGCACATTCAATTGCACGAATCGTTCTATTAGGAAAGAATTTCTCTTGAAGTTCTTTACCAGTAAAACTGGCATAATTTTCTTTTAGTAAAGAAATATCCTTATCAGACCAATCAGCACACCAATTATCATCGTGTGTTTTAAATGGTTTACCACAACATTCTCTACACACATATCTTAACCCACCTTCGCAGGTTTTATCTCTATTGAAATAAACAACATCGAGTGGCAACTCTCTAAAGCATTTCTTGCAAAACCTATATCCTTCTTTGGGTGTACTATTAACATACTGTATCACTTGGTCGGTTAATCCATTTATACGAATAAGATTAGCACATTTCACGCAATACAAAGGTTTATTTAGGTCGTGATACTTTATAAGATTTTTATATTCTATAGTTTGAGGTTTATGACATAAATCACACTCATATTCAATTTTTTCTCTACAAGTGGGATGCACATTCTCTATTGGAACAATTATTTCATCGCCTTTACGACAAGAATATCCCAATGCCTTATAATACAGAGATGTTTTGTCTGCCACTTTAACTTTGAGTTCATTAGTAATCAACATTTTTTGCTCCCCTTTCTATCCCCACTTATTACACAACAAGTGAGGGCGGTAGGGGAACAAACCACCCTCATATACGGGTAGCTACTCCCATATATTCTGTTGTTTTGGTCAGGTCTGCGGTATCATTGCAACCACATTCCTCATAAGGGCGATTACACGCCCATAATCATTTTTGCAAACTGCGGAATGCTTACGCTTGGAATCCGGCTTGTAAACTCCACGTTTTTTAGCACATTCATATTGCTTGTCGTCAGCAGCTCATCATCTAAAGCCTGTGGTACTTTACTCAGTGCATTTGCGTAATATTCCTTACATCTCTGCAAATACTTGTCACCATAATCCGCGCTATAGGTATCAAGTATCTCATTGTAATACCGATAAGTAATCATTAAATCATCTGCAATCATTTTTAACACTACTGGCTTATTGGTCATTTTGCGCATACAAACTTCGTCAATATATGCTTCTGCCGCCTGTATGTAATCATACAATACCCAAAATCTATTATCCGTTTTGCCAGAACGTGTTAGACTCCCATCAGTCCACAACCACGAGTAACAAACCTTGTCAATTGTAATGGCATTAGGCTCATAAGACAAAAACAATTGATTGAAATAGCAATCCTCATTTACACGCAAATCTTCTCTAAAACGGATTTTGTTCTTATCAAGAAATGCCCGTTTAAAGAGCTTGCCATGTAGCCAAGTCGTACTGTGTTCACTTTCGCCAACCGCAAATTTGTTATCAGTACGGAAGTCATTGTCAAAGCCTCCGCATACCATATCAGCATTTTTGCTCTTGGCGTTATACCAAAGTAATTCACAAGCAAATGCCGAAGCTAAACAGTCATCGCTGTCTATGAACATTGCATACTCACTATCACTATTGTCTAAGCCAAACTGCCTTGCCATTCCCGCACCACCATTTTTAGGCGTTGTGAGATATGTGATATTCAAATCCCACTTAGCCAATAGGGGAGAATAGTCTATGCCGTCGCAGTCGTTAACAACATATACATTTAGCTCATCTCGAATGGTTTGCATATAAATACTTGCCAACACCCTATCCAAAGTTTTCTCTGCTTTATAGGTCGGCACGATTATATCTATCTTTGCCATAATATCATTCCTTTAATTCAAATTGGTGCGCCGTCCAACATCGTTGCAGTCGGACAACACAAAAGCCCCGACAATCGGGGCATAATAGGAGGAATATATAAATTGTAGATTTCTAATAAAATGTGGGTTTAAACAAGACCAAACATCTCGTCGATTTCTTCTTCGTCGTGATTCATCAAATATCCTTGTGTAGTTGATATATCACTATGGTGAAGTGCTTTTGAAATTTGATCTATTGTAAACACCTTTGGTTTACCATTCTCGCCTAAAAGTCTTGTGTCTGTTCCTTGTTTCAAACACTCAGCACGAGAATGTCTCATTGTATGACAGAAAATATTACAAGGTTCACCTCTAACCTGTGAAAAGATATTTGAGATAGAAACCATTCTATTATATAGGCAATCCTTTGTAATCTCCGTCTTAGTATCTCCAACGATCTTTACCCATAACGATTCAACATCATCGTCGCCACGCTGTTCAAGATACTTTGCTATTAAATCTCTTGTATCGTCAAGATAAACGAGAGGGAATTTCTTGCCACGTTTGCCGACAACTATATTTGTCTTGTTGCCCTCTGTCAGACCTTGCTTCTTAACCTGATATAATTCATTCTTACGGGCAGCAGAATCAAAACCAAGACTTAGCAGAACAGCATCTTGTAATCTGCCTTTCTCAACAAGTATATCTCTTACCTTGATAAATTCATCAAACGTAAAGAAGAAGTCATCATTATTATCTCTTACTCTTTCTCTTGGAAGTCCTTTGACTTTCTTGGCAAGATTGTTGTCATATTCATAGTCATCATCTTCTTCAGCAAAGGTAAGTATAGAATTTATAGTTGCCTTTAAGCGATTGACTCTTGCAGATGACATTTGCTTTTCTTCTGAGAACCATAAACTCATACCACGAAAATCTTTCTTCTTTAACTCAAGGAGACTGCGATTTCCGAGTTGCTGTAAGACATAAATTAGTATATATCTGCCATCTTGAAAGTAAGCATCAATCGTTGATTTGGCTTTCTTCCTCTGGCGATACTCTGCTAAGAAATCTTCAAGCAGAGCCTTATTGTCTGGATTGACTTGTTCCCATAATTCGGGCGCATAAATCTTATTGTAGATTCTTCCTCGTTTCACACCGTCATCTCCTTAAAATCAAAGTCGCATGAGAGCATTGTCGCAACAACACCCTCACTCGGTAGTCCGATGGTACTTATAGCGTTGACGACACGCTTGGTCACGGTGGACTGAATTGCACAGTCGCTTGAACTCCTACCGTGATAATGCGCACCCTTACATTGTGCTGTAAAAGGTATTATGCGCAGTATTAGCCTTTAAGAAATAGAGCCAGACTATGTATACTTAGCCTCGCTCCGCAAGAATACAGCCAAATTCTTTTCAATAAGCGCCTTTCCACATTAGGCCGTGGCGACCACAAAAGTCCTTGCGTAGTCAGCTTGTAGGCAAAACAGAGGCTTGCAAGGCTCATCTCAGTGAGCTTTCTTTAGTTTTACAAGGGCATGGCTCTACGTCCTTATCTTAAAAGACCTACCGTGGTACGCTTGCAACAGAGGCGTGGTAGGTACATTGGTGCGGATTACAACATCATTGCAGTTGCTCTCCACATCACCCCTTTCGGGGTGTACAGATACGTTTTACTTCCCTCTCTTTGGGAAGAACTTTATTTTAGCCGACTATTGCCGACTCAAAGTCAAAATACATTATCGAAAATCTGAGTTTCAATCTTGAACGGGACAACTGTTGCGTGTAAAGGCAAAACAAAATCCTTTGCACTATATTCTACGAAATATACGCTGTCATCCACATACGCAGACTCGTCATTTAAAGCCTTTTCACAAATCATTTCTCCGTTATCAAACAGAGTAATCAGCATATTACCGTCATACTGTTTAACTTCTTCGATGTCAGCATACGCTTCGTCCACAAAATCTCGCTTCATAGCAACACTATTGCCATTAATCGTGAAAGTGTTAAGCAACTGACATACGCCGAGAGCATCCTGCCAATTTACTATAAGGAACGCAGAACTGTTCTCTATAACAGAACGTACAAACTCAGATGTAAAATCCTCGTACTTATTATACTTTTTGCGCATAGATTCTGATATGGTCATATTATTCACCACCTACTTAATTCAATTTGATAGTATGCTTAGTAACAAGCCCATTTCCTTCCTCAAATATGAGCATTGTCGCACTCGCATTAGAAGATCTCATAAGACTGGTACTATAATCATCAATACCAACAATACTTCCCACTGATATACCTTCACAATCAAATCCGTATTCTTCAGCATGATGTTTGTGCCCACCTATAAGATAATCTACTCTAAGATTATAAAGTCTTGATAGGTTATCGATAGCAGTCTTGAGAGACTTAACTTCTCCGTGTATTCCCACAAGATTATATCCAACGACATTAGCGTAGATATAGCCCGTAGGATTCTGAGTAATGGTTACGCAAGGATTATCCTGTAAGCGTGTCTTAATAGTGTGAATAATTACCTTGCTGAGATTTTCTCCCTTAAAGGCATTTTTAGGAGCTGAGCAAAGTCTAAGCTGGTTATGATTACTGTCCTCTACCATCTGCAAATCCACATTTACAAATTTGCTAACTTCATTTATCCAATTAGCCATGAAATCGGCATAGATAAGGGCAGAGTCAATAACACCCCATCTAAGCTTAAACAAATTGTCGGTTAAGCGCAGAAGTCCATCATTATCATCTCCAAGTCCAAAGATATGCAGAGATGTTATATTTTCTCTCTTACAAATCTCCTTGACTTTATCTCTTAGATACCACATACGCTGATAGAATATTTCGGGGCTATAAGAATTAAGAACTTCTCCGAATAAGCCCTTAATCTCAAATTCAGTATTAAAATGCGCATCAGCCAAGCAAAGAACTGCACCACGATTATTCTCAGTAATACTTCTCGGAGAAGGAACATTAATAGGCGTAAGATTTGCTATACCATCTGCAATTCTTTCATACACCATTTCTTCTCTGGCATTATCTCTAAGCCAACGATTATATTCCAGCTTGTCAGTCTGTAACTTCTTGCGTTCCTTTTCAAGCTCACGCTTCTGGATTTCAAGTTCCTTACCAACAGAATCATCATTGCCAATACACTTCTTAATGGCACTATCCATGAGATTCCAATACTCGTAAGCTTTTCTATAGCAAGCCTCAGAATAATCACGATGTAGCCTTTGATTTAATACATTGGCAACTTCCTGCCAACTTCCGTACTGTTCCTTTTTAGAACATACTTCCCAAATAACAATGTATTCAGAATCGGTAAACTTCTTCACCTCTTTTTATTCCTCCTTAAATTCTAATTGTGATTTACTGAATCACGATTCACTAAATTTATGCAATATCAATTGATTCGCCAACTGAGATTGAGACTTCCGAGCCGTTAAAATCATCAAGCAGACTTGCTAACTCTAAAGCCTCGCCGTCCTCAATCTCTATGACAACACTATTGCTGTCTTTATCTACATTAAGAACACCCCTGATACCAAGAGAGTTCTTGCGTATTACATTTGCTTTCGCCATATTATCTCCTTAAAAACTAATTTTATCGCCCATTACTGGCGTATGAACCTTCGCACTTCTATCTGCCTTACTCAAACTATCTCGGAGCATTTTGGCAAATTCTTGCTTGCCATTACTCTCAGAATGAACAAGGTAAATTTTGTTATACTGTGCATCGGTATATCTCTGCAATAATTCACTTCTGCAAGCGTGGCTTGAAAACGAAGTGAGTTGCATTACATTAGCTCTGCTTCTCACACGTTCACCATCTATTGTTACCCATTTCTTACTATGCTGAATTTGATAAGCGACACTATCTTCATCACCGGCGTACCCGCAAAGACACACCCTTGCGTTCTCATTTGGCAGAATAGATTTGAGCCACGAAACCACACGCCCGTTCTTGAGGAAGTTACTCGTCGAGATAACCACCTGCGAAGTCTGCAACTTCTGCCATTGCTGAGATTCTTCATAGGTACTAACCCACACGATATTCTTCCATTCCGACACTTTCTTCCACAGGTCATAGTCTTTCTCTATGAGCTTATCCCATAATGCAGAGATTTTCATGCCAAGTGGCGCATCTATTATTATGGGTGTTGCGAATGTCTCATCTTCACCGTATATCTTATACAATGTCGTTAGAATATCCTGTAATCTATTCAGCGAGAATGAGCCAAACAGAACCTTTTGAGTGTCGTGCTGACAGCACTGGTCAACTACACACTTAATTTTTTCAAGATCTTTGTCTCTATCCTTCTGCTTGTGAGTCTTGTGACTTCCACCATAAGTACACTCAGCCAATAATATATCGCAGTAGGGGAGTGGCTCATACGGCAGAAGATAATCTTTGCCAATGTCTGAGCCTATATCGCCCGTAAAGCCTAACCGCTTCACAGTTTCTCCCAATTTGAAAGTCAAATGAACTTGTGCCGCATTGACTATGTGGCTTGCATGATAGTATCGCAGAATAAGGTCATCAAATAAAACAATATCCTCGCCAAACGGCAATTCAACCAAGTGTTCAAGAGCAATCTCAATATCTTCTTGTGTATATAGAGGCGTTGCGTTCATGTTGTAACGCTTTTCCAGTTTTACACAATCACTTTCAAATATCTTGAGACTATCTTCCCACATGATACGAGCAAGTGCCATATTGCCTTTGGGGATATAAACATTACCCTTATATCCTCTGGCAAATAGGTAGGGAACTATAAAAAAATGATCTCCGTGGACATGGCTGATGATTACGGCATCAAGGTCAGCAAAAGGAACTTTGTAATTACGATGGTTGACCTTATACTGTTTAAGAATATCGTCACCGCTTGTCTGATATAATCCGGCATCTAAAAGAATCTGCTTGTCGTTATAGGTGATATAGTACATTGAGCCAGTAACACCATCACCAGATTTGCCAACAAATTCTACCTTTACCTTTTCTTTACTTTTTGTCATGAGGCGACACCTCACTTCTTGCAATCACACTTGTCGTGGTCGCACTCACAAGGCGTATCACTCATAAACGAGAATATCTCTCCAAGCTCAATGTCCTTGCCAATAATGCCATCCACCATATCCATCTCAACAAGTTCATCTGCAAAGAACCAGTTGTCATGAGGAGATATTTCATCAAGTTGCTTAGTGGTGAACTTTGTTCTGGCAGCTATTGCCCTATTGTATCTCTCGTCAAGTTTAGGCATGAATCTCATGTAATCCTTCGCTTTAGTAATGTTATCTTGTATAGTAATAATGCCATCATGTACCATGAATACAGAATCGGCGGTAGCAAGCCTCATATGACAAACAGCGAAAATTGCAAATGCCATACTTGCACACAAACCAAAACATACACCTATAATCGGAGTCTTTGAGTTCTGAATTACGTTTACCAAACTCATACCGATAACAGAAGCCCCACCGCCGCAGTTGATTACAAGGGTAATTGGCACTCTATCTTCTACAGGAATACCAAAATCTTCTCCATTCATCTTGGCTATTTGAGTTATGAGAGTGTGCAGAATATCATCATCTACATAATCGTCAAGGTAAAGTATGCGATCTTGTCTATCTTCAATCCAAAGTCGCTCAGCAAGTCCTATACTCATAACGGTCTGCATACCACCACCCTGCAATTCCATAAGCTGTTCTGGGGTAATTTCTACATATCCTTCTGGGATTTCCTTTTCTATTGCTTCATCAACTTTTGTTTCTGGTTTCTTCTTAGCCATAAAACAATTCCTCACTTAATTTAAAATCAGCCATCCGACTGCCTGAATAATCAGGATTTAGACTTCGCCGTATGTTTCTACGACCTTAACACCCTTGTTGAACTCATCAAGTAGAGCAAGGATATACTTATCCTCTGCACACATAATTCTCTTGCGCTTTGACTTTTGGCGCATTGTTCTTGTTATGCCTTCCTTGACTCCATTTGCCCTAAGAAACTGAGCCTGTTCTTTTGTAATCTGTACCATACATTTCACATCTTTCGTGTTTTATTATTTGAATACATGAGCAAATACTCATATATCCATATTCCCCACTATCCAAAAGAGAGAAAACGGCGTAATATAGCCGTTTCCCTCATGTTAATTATTTTACTATCGTGCAAAATTAGCCGATTTTTTGCTTAAAATAGTCATAATTGAATAATCTTACGCAGTTTTCACTACTCTTTTTTGAGAGTTTATACTGCTCACCAGAGCCACTTCTTATCATTTCATACAGGTCAACATTACCTGTTGCAAACAATGTGTCGAAAATTGTTCTTGCATATCCAGCGTTTTTATCCTTGTCAATCTCCCTAAGAAGCAGATACATCTCTACGTCGTTCAAATGAATATTTGCGATATAGTCAACACAACGACTCCTGATGTCTGCAACTTCTTTGGTTATGAGTTTCTTTTCGTCCTTAGTCTTATCAACATATCCAACATATGCACTCTGAATACTTTCACGCATAGCCTTGATTTTGTTGATAATCTCATAAACCTTGTTGTACAGGCGAGAGTTTGCTTTACGCCAATCTACGTCTATAGGTTTGATAATCTCACAGAACGGCAGATTTTTGGCTTCGATTTTGTCAGCTCTAAACTTATCAATTGCCTTTTGTAGATAATCCATAGATGTTTCAAACTGCCTGTAATGCTGATTAGGATTGAGCGTATATCCATTTCCGAGAGTGATGTTGCGGAAGAAAAGCGGTTTTGTGAATCTCTCCTTACCATTAATCTCGGTATAGATGCCGTACTTTTCTTTTAATATTGTGAGCATTTTTGACGTATCAACATCAAACATCTTCTTGGCTCGGTCGATCTCAGATCCACTGGCAGCACTGAGTATACAAATATCATCATATAATTCATGTTGATGCCTGATTGCATCTTCGTTTGAAACGCCCAGTTTGACTTCATTATATATGCGCTCCCACATTATTGAATTAAGATACTGCGACTGATTGACAATCTGACCGATAAGGTTGACACTTGTATTTATATCAAGCTGTGCCTTTGATTTTGCGTCATAAGTCCACTGAATCTTCTTAGCCTCAATGAAACTTGTAGGAACTCTAAACTTATCGTAATTTTTCTTAGCGGCATTTATAAGAACTTCGTTGTCGGTTAGGAGTATACTGTCACTGTCAAGATCGCAACCTTGAAGCCTCTGCATTATATTCTCATCTATGCTATTAATATGAACGACCTCATTGCTTGAAACTAAATATCTATCATATAATTCATTTGCTACATTGGTCGTGAGCAGAACATCACCTGAATTTATATGCGGAGATCTTGTGCCAAGTAAAGTCTTACCGTACTCAAATCTTTTTGTGTGAATATGCCCAACACCTAAGACGCTCTCGCCTTTAAACATACCAATAGCAGCTTGTAACATTTCGATACCGTTGCCAATCAGCGTTTCGTAGTTGCCACTAATCCAAATATGCCCCTTGCGGTATTCTTTCAGCATCGATTTGACAAGCTCCTTGCGGAAGTTATCATATAACTTTGTTTCCACAAACTTGCTATTCATTCCAATTACCTTCATTATAATTTCATCACGAGTCAGACAAGGCTCATCATTATCTGCTAAAGCATACGGGTATTTAAGATGATAACGCATTACCGCAGAATCCTTACGGATGAGATTGAGATAATCAAAATTAGGCTGTAATAATGCCTGTATATCATCACGGGTGAGTTGCAGAGAATTAAGCAATTGATAGTGACACTGAACCATTCTGCCATCAAGATACTTAGTAGGTTTTTCGTACTTCACTATTCCAAAAGTCGGATAGAGATTGTCGAGCCATTGCTCAATAGTGCCAAACTTTACATACTTAATACTGGACGGAGTGGTAATAAGCTTAATATCTTCTATACAGGTGGCTCTGGTATAGCCTTTAAGCTGAGAAACTTCTGTGATACCATTATCTCTAAACCAGTCCTGTATTCTTGTTTTGAATGATGCGCTCTTGAAAAAACGGTTACGAAGAAGAAGCATTGTCCTATCTGCGTAATGCTCATCATACATACTTACATCTAAGAGGCTTTGTCCATCCCAAATACTATTCTTTATTTTGGCTCGTTCTTCTTTGGCAACGAAATCTTCACCCTCGCCATAGACCGCTACGACATCATCTTCAAACTCCGACTCATAGTCATCAATGACAAGTATATTCTCAGGGCGTATCTCAAGAGTGTCAATGCAACTACTGGAAGGTAACGAGATGTAGGCTTCAAATGCGGCAAGGTCAATCTTGTCTCCCTCTTTAATCTTTAAGCCACACAACTCCCATTTGTGCATTGCAGGATAAAGGTTCTCATCTATAAAGAGACACTTACCAACACGACTACTGCCTGACGATCTTTTGTAGCGCACATACTTTATGCCGTTACAGATAAATCCATTTTCGTAAAGGTCAAAGCGAAGCTCTCCACGGCTCATAAGCGTTGGTATGCTCTTTCCAAGTTTTATCTTGCGGTTTACTTCATCATATACAAAATACTTCGGCACACCATCCCATACTACAACTTCATCTTCCGCGACATCGCCAACCTTTACACC
>Ga0123334_1003280_pt1 | contig 17657 bp, 10 predicted proteins | sample BiotimSIPDNA_FD_89706 | JGI IMG/M metagenome (GOLD analysis project Ga0123334, IMG submission 89706) | Anaerobic biogas reactor microbial communites from Washington, USA - Biogas_R1 time_0 SIP DNA | ecosystem: Engineered > Bioreactor > Anaerobic > Unclassified | place: Washington, USA... | reverse complement strand
GGCTGGACGCAGCGCGCCGAGTATCTCCTCCACTTTGGCAGGGTCTTTGAGGAGAGCGCCTCCGACGTTTTTGCGGCAGACCACTTGTGCGGGGCAGCCGAGATTGAGGTCGATTCCGGCGATGGGGAGCCGCTGCAGCTCTTGCGCGATTTTTACCAGACTGGGGATATCCTCCCCGGCGATCTGGGCCACCAGCGGCCGGCCGGTATCGTTTTGCAGGATTTGCCTCTCGATATGCGGGTCGATGCGCGAGTGGGGATAGACCCGAATATACTCGGTGAGGTAGCAATCGGCCCCGGCCCGGCGCTCCAGGAGCCGCCAGAATGCCAGGTCGGTGACATCCTGCATCGGCGCCAGGAGCAGCGAGCCGCTCAATCGTAGAGGGGGAGTCTGGATAGGATTACTTTTCCTCGTCGATTTTTATCTTCCTCATCCGGATATCTTTGATGGCACCGGTAGAGCGGTAGACGGTGCAGACGATCCCGTAGCGTTTGATTTCCGCCGGGGAGCCGCTGCGCAGGCTGAGCTCTTTGTCCTCCGTGCGCAGGTCGATGATCTTCTTCTCATTGGCCCAGGCTTCAACCTTCTTCTCGGTGACTCTGAGTTTGAACTTGTGCCAGACCTTATCTTCCAGAGGCAGGTAGCTGGAGGTCTCATTTTCGGAGGCGTCTCGGTTATCGACGCAGGAGATACCGGCGACACTGCCGCCCCAGCCCGAGGGGATGAAGGAGGCGTAGGAGTCATTCACCGCAAAACCCATGGCGGCGAAGAAATCATTGCCATCCACGCGCATCGCTTCCCACTCTATTTCATAATTCATCCGTGGCGGTCCATTGGTCCAGGCCATGCCCGAGAGCATATCGCCGCGGTGGATGAGGATAGCCGGAACCGTATTCGTCTGTTTGTCCGTTTTGAACTCCGCTTCGAACTCGACGGGGCCGCTGCCGCCCAATTCCAGCGGGAGCCAGCCGCTCAATGACTTGCCGTCAAAGAGGCAAACCCAGTTCGTATCCTTAAAGCCTTCATATTCATAAGGGATTTTGGGGCGGCGGCCCTGTGCCAGGGCTTCAGGGGATTGAACAGCGCAGAGAGCCCAGGCGATGAGCCCCGTGAGGAGCAGAAATTTAACAGATTGAAGTCGAAATCTCATGCCGCAAGGGTAACCTCTCCGGCAGAAAAGGTGAAGCTCTTTTTAGGGTCCGGCTGCACGGGCAAGAGAGCCGGCGGGGAGTCCGGAACTCTCTGAATGCGTTATTGCAAAGGGGTTCTTTTGTCGGTATATTGTCTGCGGGGGGGTAAGAGCTCTTTAAGACGATTGCCTCCGGCAGAAAATATCATGGATTTATTATACTCGAGTTTGCAACTTATCTATGTGATTGTGTGTGTGTTGCTACTTTTTGGAGCAGCCGTGTTCGTACACGAGTTCGGCCACTTCTGGGTAGCGCTCAAGTGCGGGATGAAGGTGGAGGAGTTCGCTATTGGTTTTGGCCCGAAGATCAAGAGCTGGAAGCGCAATGGCATTGAGTATTCACTGCGGTGGATACCTGCCGGCGGTTTCGTTCGCCTGCCTCAAATGGTGACCAGCGAGGCGCTGGAGGGTGCCAGCGAGGAGCCCTGCCCGCCGGCGGCCCCCTGGAAGCGGATTCTGACCGCCTTCGCAGGGCCGACCATGAACCTTGTTTTCGCTTTTGCCCTGGCCACTTTGCTCTGTCTTGTCGGCCTGCCTTACCTGATCAATCCGCCGGTGATCGGTTATGTGGACCCGGCTTCCGAGGAGTACCAGATGGGCATCCGCTATGGCGATGAGATCGTGATGGTCGATGGTAAGGCGGTACGCTCCTGGGAGGAGGTTAACGAGGCCTGCATCCTTTCACGCTCAAGCGTGCTCCCCTTTGTGATGAAGCGGGATGGGATGCTCCATACCAATGAGCTCAAACTGAGGGTGGACCCGAACATTCACGAGATATCGGGCTTTACCTGGAAGCTCCCCAATCTCGGCGGCAAGGATTTGCCCGTGGCCCAGCGGGTGGAGCCCGATGGAGCGGGCGCACAGGCCGGAATGCAGGATGGCGACCATATCACCAGCTTCAACGGGATGCCGGTTCTGGGCAGAGAGCACTTTGTCGAGCTGGTCAAGGCCCACCCGGGCCAGGAGTGCCAGGTCGCCGTTTCAAGACCTCTGGAGGAGGGGGGAATGACCAATCTGGTGCTCAGCGTTGTGCCGGCCGATGTGGGCGGGCAGGGCAAACTCTCGGTTTATTTGACTACTGAAGGGAAGCTGACCTATGCCGTGCAGTGGCCGGGGCCCTGGCCGTGGGAGAACGTCTGGAGCGTTTTCGAGCGAACCTACAAGACCATTGCCGCTCTCTTCTACTCCAAAGAGACCGGCATAGGGGTCAAAGACCTGAGCGGGCCGCCGGGGATTCTGGCGATGCTGGCCGCCTATGTGAAGGGCGATTACCGGCTGGCGCTCAACTTCATGGTTCTGCTCAACGTCAGCCTGGCGATATTGAACCTCCTGCCGATACCGGTTCTGGATGGCGGCCATATCGTGATGTCCACCTATGAGTGGGTGACGCGCCGCTCGGTCAGTATCCGCTTCTTGGAGTATGTGAACACCGCCTTCGCGTTTCTTTTGATCGGATTTATGATTTACGTCTCGTTCAACGATATTAAGAAGTTCTCCCTCTTTTCGGGGATGTACAAACAGGGTGTCCAGTTCGAGGAGACGGTCCCGGCGGGCGATAAGTAGCGGCGCACTCCCAAGAGATAAGCAGACGGTATGTTCTACAATCATTCTCTGTACTTTTACCAGCGCCGCCCCACGCGTGAAGTGGTGGTGGGGAGTCCCGGGGAGGGGGGGATCATTATCGGTGCCGATCAGCCGGTCGTGGTTCAATCCATGCTGACCAGCAAGACCGGCGATACGGAGAGCTGCGTGCGTGAGACTCTGGAGCTTGAAAAAGCCGGCTGCCAACTGGTACGCCTGGCGGTGCCGACCTTGAAAGAGGCGCGGAACCTGCAACTGATAGCAGAGCAACTGCGCTCACAGGGGAGCCGTGTCCCGCTGGTGGCCGATATTCACTTTATCCCGGAGGCGGCGCTGGAGGCGGCGCGCTGGGTGGAAAAAATCCGGATTAACCCGGGCAACTTCGCCGATTCAGGCAACTGGGACCCCGAGAGCAGCACGCCGGAGATGTATGAAGCGGCGCTGGAGCGGATTGAAGAAAAATTCCTGCCGCTCCTGGAGCTCTGCAAGAAGCTGGGCCGCGCGATGCGCATCGGCTCCAATCATGGCTCGCTCAGCCAGCGGATTCTGGGCCGCTATGGCGATACGCCGCTGGGGATGGCGGAGGCGGCGCTGGAATACGCGCGGATCGCCCGCAAACACCAGTATCATAACTTTCTCTTTTCCATGAAAGCCAGCAGCCCCAAGGTGACGATTGAAGCCTATCGGCTCCTGGCTCAAAAGCTTTCGGAAGAAGCCTCCGATTGCAACTACCCCTTCCACCTGGGAGTGACGGAGGCCGGAGTGGGCGCAGACGGACGCATCAAGAGCGCCGTGGGGATTGGGGCGCTCCTGGGCGATGGCCTGGGGGAGACCATCCGCGTTTCACTCTCGGAAGACAGCACCCATGAAATCCCGGTTTGCCGCGAGCTGCTCAGCTCCATGCCCGAGATATTCAGCGGCGATATGGCGCCGGAGCTGCCGGCCGCCTGGGACCCCTACTCCTACGAACGGCGCCAGAGCGAAGAGCTGCTCTATGACGGAATGGCGCTGGGAGCGATGCAACCGGTCAGGGTGTTGGTTACGGCGGAGCAGGCCGCGCAAGCCGACCGCAAAGCGCTGGCCCGCAAGCGCGCTTATTGCGAGGCAGAATACTCGCCCGGGACTTGCGTAGAGGTTGAGGTCTGCCCCGAGCTGCCGGAGATACCGGCCGGACGGCTGGTGACGATTGCCGATGGCTGCGGCGTGCCGGTGGTCTATGCGTTTCGCTGGCTGGCCTCCGCGCTGAAGGCGGCCGGGCTCAGGAATCCGATTCTCCTCAAAGATACTTTCAAACCCGAAGAGCGCGACCTGGCCGAAAAGGAGGTCCTGAAATCGGCTACGCTGCTCGGCTCGCTGCTTTGCGATGGCATTGGCGATGCGCTGCTGGTGCGCCGTCCCAAAAACCCGACCGAGGCGGTCATGCTGGCCTGGAATATTTTGCAGGCTTCGGGCTCACGCTCCTTCAAGACTGAATATATCTCGTGCCCCTCCTGCGGGCGCACTCTCTTTGATATCCAGAAGGTGATCGCGCGCATCAGCGAGCGGACCAGCCACTTGAGCAGCGTCAAGATCGGCATTATGGGTTGCATTGTCAATGGTCCCGGCGAAATGGCTGACGCAGACTTCGGTTACGTGGGGGGAGCCCCGGGAAAAATCACGCTCTATGTCGGCAAAACGCCTGTGGAACGCAATATCCCGGAGGAAGATGCGGTCGATGCGCTGGTAGCGCTCATCAAGCGCCATGGCCGCTGGGAAGAGCCGCCCAGCCCCGAAGAAGCATAGTGAATAACTAGTGAATAAGTAGTGAATAAACCTTCCCGCTAGTGAGTCCACTCGATGATGCGGATGCCTTCACCGACTCTGCGGATGACCGCTTCTTTCATCTCTTTAAAGTGGGGACACGGCATCCCGATGGGGGTGCCCCGGGAAATACAGGAGGCAAAGACAATCGCCTGGGCTCCCCGCTCGACCATGATTTTGGCCCTGGAAACCGCCCGCTTGCCGGGACACCCACCGCAACTGACAAAGCCGATGACTTCGACCGGTCCGGTCTCTTCAAAGGCCAATTTGCCCTGGGCTGCAATCTTGAAATCGGTCGTACCCGGGCAGATATCTTCAGTTTGCTGACACCTGATAATCCCTATTTTCATTTTCTTTCCTTTGCCGGGAGAGCTGTTTTTGCGGAGCTGTGCTCCCCACTCTCTGCAGTTTCAGGATAACTTGTCGGCATTCCGGCGGCAACCCTTTTTCAGAGCCAGAGTGAGTGCGAGTGGCCCAAAAAAAGAACCTCCCTCGTGGTTTGAGCTCCAGAGGGAGGTTTTTTTGAGAGGTGCCGGGGGCTCCTCAGCTTTTAATCCAGCAGAGGCGGCTCGTCATCGGCAGGGGGTGCAGGGGGTTCCTGCTCCTCAGCTTCTTCGGTTTCCTCCTGAGTATCGATGATCTCCAGGGGGGCCGGAGCGTCGGGGTCTTCGATCTCCATTTCAAGCTTGGGTTGGCTCTCATCGTCATCGTTCTCGTCATCTTCCTTGACGACGGGGGCGATCGCCTGCAGGCGGTCCTCTCCGCGCAGGTCGATGAGCCGGACTCCCATGGTGTTGCGGCCGGTCTCGCGGATGTAATTGACGCTGGTCCGTACCATCTGGCCGTCGATGGTGATGAGCATGATTTCGTCTCCATCCTTAACGGTCAGGGCGCCGATGACTTTACCGGTTTTTTCTCCGGTCTTCATCGTGATGATCCCTTTGCCGCCGCGGGCCTGGACACGGTACTCATCAAAGTCGGTTCGTTTGCCGATGCCGCGGTCTCCCGCGACCAGGAGAGAAGCGTCTTTTTCCACGATGGCGGCGGCGATCACTTCATCCTCGCTGGAGAGATTGATGCCCCGGACGCCGGTCGTGGCGCGGCCCATTCTGCGGACGTCATCTTCGCGGAAGCGGATGCTCATCCCTTCGCGAGTGATCAGCACGACGTCATCGTCATGGGTGGTCAGCTTGACATCGATCAGGAGGTCGCCCTCCTCGATATTGATGGCGATGATGCCGCCCTTGCGGATATTGGCGTACTGGCGCAGCTCGGTCTGCTTCACCGTTCCGTTGCGGGTGGCGAAGAAGAGGCACTGGTCCTGCTCCCAGGTGGTTTCCTGGCCGTTTTCGCTCTGGGCATTGATGCGTATAAGCGCCGCGACCTTCTCATTGGATTGGAGCTGCAGGAGGTTGGCGATGCTGCGGCCCTTGGCGGCACGCCCCATATCGGGGATTTCGTGGACGCGCTCGCAGTAGACCCGGCCCGTATTGGTAAAGAAGAGCAGGTAGTCATGAGTGCTGGCCGTGAAGAGCCGCTCAATGAAATCTTCGTCCTCATCCAGTGCCGTGGAGCGGGTGCTCATGCCGATCACCCCTTTGCCACCGCGTCGCTGGGAGCGATAGGAGCTGACATTGGTTCGCTTGATGAGCCCTTTGTGGGTCATGGTGATGATGACCCCCTCGTTGGCGATCAGGTCCTCAATGGCCATCTCACCGGCATCGGCGGCCAGAGCGGTCCGGCGCGGGTTGCCATGTTTCTCGGCCAGTTCTCTGAGCTCCTGCTTGATGATTCCCATGATCCGGTGCTCTTTGGCCAGGATATCCTGCAGGTCTTTGATGGTTTCCACCAGGGCATCGTATTCTTTGCGGACTTTTTCCTGCTCCAGTCCGGTGAGCTGGTAGAGTCGGAGGTCCAGAATCGCATTGGCCTGGGCCAGGCTAAAGAGGTAGCGGCCGTTTTGGAGTCTGGCGGGGTCGCGGATGAGGATGCCGAGCCTTTCCACGGCGGCGCGGCTGAACTCGAAGGCGAGCAGCCTGACGCGCGCTTCTTCACGGTTGGCCGATTGGCGGATAATCCGGATGAATTCATCGAGGTTATCGAGCGCAATCAGGTAGCCCTCCAGAATCTCGGCGCGCTCCTCGGCTTTTCTCAGGAGATAACGGGTGCGGCGGATGACCACTTCGCGCCGGTGCTCGATGTAGCACTCCATCATCTCTTTCATGTTGAGAATCTTGGGGCGGCCATGGTCGATCGCCAGCGCATTGACGCTGAAAGAGGTCTCCAACTGCGTAAACTTGTAGAGGTTATTGATGACCACCTTGGGGATGGCGTCGCGCTTGAGCTCGATGACCACGCGGGTATTTTCATCGGATTCATCCCGAATGGCGGTGATATCGGTCAGCGTCTTCTCATTGACCAGATTGGCGATGCGTTCCACCAGGGTGGCGCGGTTGACCCCGTAGGGGATTTCGGAAATGATGATCTGCTCGCGGTTGCCCTTGAGCTGCTCGACTCCGACCTTGGCCCGGATTTTGACCGAGCCGCGGCCGCTCTGGAAGTAGTTTTTAATCCCTTCGGAGCCGCAGATCGTACAGCCGGTGGGGAAATCGGGGCCCTTGATATATTTGAGCAGGTCCAGAGGCTGGAGGCTCGGGGTATCAATCAGTGCGCAGATGGCATCGACCGTTTCCTGCAGGTTGTGCGGGGCCAGATTCGTCGCCATGCCGACGGCGATACCGGTGCCGCCATTGACGATCAGGTTCGGAGAGGCGGAGGGGAAAACGGCCGGCTCGGAGAGCCGCTCATCGTAGTTGGGGACAAAATCCACCGTATCCTTATCCATGTCGCTCATGAGGACGGCGCCCAGATGGGTGAGCCGTGCCTCGGTGTAACGCATGGCGGCGGGGGGGTCGCCCTCCATCGAGCCGAAGTTCCCCTGGCCCTCAATCAGCGTCTCGCGCATCGACCACGGCTGGGCCATGTGGACCAGGGTGGGGTAGATCACCTGCTCACCGTGCGGGTGATAGTTACCGCTGGTATCACCGCAGATTTTGGCGCATTTGTAAGGTTTATGGCCCGGGTAGAGATTGAGCTCGTGCATGGCGTAGAGAATACGCCGCTGGGAGGGTTTGAGACCGTCGCGGACATCTGGAAGCGCCCTGGAAATAATGACCGACATGGAGTAGTCCAGGAAGGAGCTCTTCATCTCGTCGGCTACGTTTATTTTGGCGATCTTTTCCCCTGCTGAAAATACGGAACCGGTCCCCATCAAGGGGACGTTCTCGGGGTTCGAAGTGGTATCGTCTGACATGTTTACTGTTATCCTCTAGTTGCTAGACATCCAGGTTCCTGACATTCAGGGCGTTATCCTGAATGAACTGGCGCCGGGGCTCGACCTCTTCCCCCATCAGTTTGGTGAACATCTCCTCGGCCTCCACCACATCGGGTACTTCCACCCGCAGGAACTTGCGGTTGAGGGGGTTCATCGTCGTTTCAAAGAGCTCCTTGGCGTTCATTTCGCCCAGACCTTTGAAGCGCTTGATCTGGATGCCATGCCGGCCGACCTCCTTGACTGCTTCAAGGATTTCGGGGATGGAGAAAAGCTTGCGTGTTTTGGCCCGTATGCCTTCGCCTTCGGAGAGCTCAAAGAGCGGTTTATCCTGGGCCGAGTAATGCTCGATGGAGAGGCCTCTGCGGGCGAGCTTTTTGAGCAGATCCGAGACGGCGGAGCGCTCATAGAGTTCAACATGGGTGGCGCGACGGGTCCTCAAACCTTTGGTTTTACCGTTTTTGGCATTGTTACCGTTACCGTTGCCATTCTCATTTTCACCGTTGCCGTTTTCATCCTCCTCATTCTCATAGAGGCCGAGATCGGGATTGTTTTCCGAGAACTCAAAGAGCTCCTTTTCGGTATGGAAATAGTGGGCGAACTCGTCATTGCCGTCGCGCACTCTCACGAAATGTTTGGGCAGCTCCTGGGTACGCGGGTTGATCTTCTCCACATAGTCGCTGAAGTCGCCTCCCTGCCTCCGCAGCGCATTGGCGTATCTGTCAAGCGAGGTGAGGAGCTCCAGTATTTCATCGAGCTGTTTATCGTTAAAGACGCGCTCATCGGAGAGATTCTTGAGGCTCACCTCTTCGGCTCCGAGCTGAATCAGGATTCTGTTCAACTGGGCATCATCCTCCACGTACTCGACCCGTCTTTTGCGGAGTATCTGGTAGAGCGGCGGCTGGGCGATGTAGATATGGCCGCGCTTGACCAGCTCGGGCATCTGCCGGAAGAAAAAGGTGAGGAGCAGCGTGCGGATGTGTGAGCCATCGACATCGGCATCGGTCATGATCACGATCTTGTGGTAGCGCAGCCGCTCGAGGTTGAAGGCTCCTTCCCCGTCGCCCGTGCCAATGCCGGTACCTACGGCGGTGATCATGGTGCGGATTTCATTATTCTGGAGGATTTTATCCAGACGCGCCTTCTCAACGTTCAGGAACTTGCCGCGAATCGGCAAAATCGCCTGGTAACGGCGGTCGCGTCCCTGTTTGGCGGAGCCACCGGCAGAGTCGCCCTCGACGATATAGAGCTCCGTATTGGCCGGGTCGCGGTCCGAGCAATCGGCCAGCTTGCCGGGGAGCCCGCCGCCGGTCAGAGCCGTTTTGCGGACCGCTTCACGCGCTTTGCGGGCCGCTTCACGGGCACGGGCAGCCGTCAGCGCCTTGTCGATAATCTTCTTGGCCAGTTGCGGCGAGCGGTCAAAGTACTCCATCAGCCCCTCATAAACGATTGAAGAGACCACCCCTTCGATCTCCGTATTGACCAGCTTGACTTTGGTCTGGGATTCAAAGCGCGGGTTGGGGAGCTTGACGCTCAGGACGCAGACGATTCCTTCGCGCACGTCGTCACCGGTCAGAGAGGTATCCTTATCTTTCTTGAAGAGGTCGTTGCTCCTGCCGTACTGGTTGATCGCGCGGGTCAGAGCCGTCCGGAAACCGGTCAGGTGCGTGCCGCCGTCGGTATTGGGGATGGAGTTGGCGAAGCAGAGAATATGGTCGCTATAGCTGTCATTGTACTGAATGACGCAATCGAGGAAGACCTCGTCTTTTTGGGCGGCCAGGACGATCGGCTCCGAGGTGAGAGTGTTTTTACCCTTGCCCAACTGGCGGACGAACTCCTCGATTCCCTTTTTGTAGAGGAACTTCTCCTGTTTGTTTTCTTGCCGTTCATCCTTGAGCGTGATCTCCACGCCCGGGTTGAGGAAGGCGAGCTCCCGCAGCCGCCGTGCCAGAATATCGAACTGGAACTCGGTGGTGATCGTGAAAATCGTCGAATCGGGCTTGAAAGTGACGCAGGTACCGGTGGTTTTGGATTTACCGATTACCTGGAGTTTCTGGGTGGTCTTGCCCAGGGCGAAGGACATGTAGTAGACCAGGCCGTCTCGGTAGACCTCTACCTTGAACCACTCGGAGAGGGCATTGACGCACTTGGCGCCGACGCCGTGCAGGCCGCCCGAGTACTTATAGGCGCCCTGGCCGAACTTGCCGCCGGCGTGCAGATTGGTGAGCACCAGCTCCACGGCGGGGATTTTGAACTTGGGGTGAATATCCACAGGGATGCCGCGGCCATCGTCTTTTATCGAGACCGAGCCATCCACATGGATCACCACCGATATCTGTTTGCAAAAACCGGCAAGGTGTTCATCTATGGAGTTATCGAGCACCTCGAAGACGCAATGGTGAAGCCCGTTTTCATCCGGGTCGCCAATGTACATTCCGGGGCGCTTGCGAACAGCCTCCAAACCCTCCAGCTTATCAATCTTGGAAGCGTCGTATTTTTCGCCTCCAGCGGTACTGAATTCGGGGGGTGGTGACTGACTGATTTGTCTGAATTCTAAGTCCTTGTCCATCTTCAATCAAAAGACAACCTATTTTAGCGGAAACGCCTTTTATTACAAGCTTATAAATGGAAAAAAAGGGTGAAAAAATATTTATTTCCTTACCTTGAGTAAAGTTATTTTCACGGGCACTTTTTCCTCTGAATTTTAAAGCTGAAATTGAACAGACGGTCAGTCAAAAAACAGCCTTCAATTGAGGGTGCTGCTCGTTGCATGGATTTAGGCTTGGCGTTGCATCGAATTAGGCTTGGCGCTGCATCGAATTAGGCTTGGCGTTGCATGGATTTGGGCTTGGCGTTGCATGGATTTGGAAAACAGATGGGTACGGGCGGATATTTTCCATTTTGATTGGGATGGCGCTTTCCCCGCATCCGAAGGATGCGCATTATTAAGGTATGCGGAGCATACCGATCTCATAGCCAGGGGTCATAGATCCCTGGTAAGAATGATAATAATATCCCCACCCGACCCCGCAAGGGGTCGCATCCCCGTTGATTGAGAATCTATTGAACTACACGATAAAATTTCCTGTCGCTCAAACTCACATCCACTTCGTATTGTCCCTCCTGCGCACCCTCCACAGGGCTCCAGAGAATGAGGTCGCCGCTCTCTTCCAGGTTGCCGCCGCTGTAGGTCAGGATGAGTTTGCCCGTCTTCACTTCAAAGCTCAATGCCGGAGGCTCCTCGGGGCCCCAGAGCGCCGTGCGATATCCATTCCATGTGGGCGTCGTCCAGCCGGAGGCTCCCGCGGTATAATAGAGGGTGGGGTCGCTGGTAAAGACCTCTTCCCCCAGTTCCGGAGCATCGCCCTGGAAATAAGCGCTCCTGAGGTTGTCGCAACCGTAGAACGCCATCTCTTCAAGACTGGTTACGCTTTCGGGAAACGTAATCTCCGTCAGACCGGTGCAGTACCAGAAGGCATAGCCCCCAATGCGGGTGAGGCTCTCGGGAATCGTGATACTCGCCAGATACTCGCAAAAAGCGAACGCCGTATCCGCAATAGTTACAACGCCCTCGGGGATGGAATACTCGGTCTCCGTGTTCAGGTAGGAATAGAGAAAGAGTATCTTGCCGCCGACGCTGAAGAGGATGGGAGGCAATTGCTCGCAGCCGTAGAAGGAGTCAATTCCAAAGCGGGTGATGGTGTCGGGGATCGAGATGTGGGTCAGTCGTGTGCAATCCCAGAACGCATAGTCTCCGATGCCGGTGACGCTCTCGGCAAGGGTCACGCTTTCCAGATACTCGCAAAAAGCGAACGCGTTATCCGCAATGAACGTTACGCCCGCAGGGATGGAGTATTGGGTCGCCGTATTCGCGTCGGAGTAGCGAACCAATGTTTTGCCGCCCGCGCTGAAGAGGATGAGAGGCAATTGATCGCAGCCGTAGAAGGCGTCAACTCCGATATGGGTTAAGCTGTCGGGGATCGAGATATGGGTCAATCGCGTACAATACAAGAACGCATATCTGCCGATGTAGGCGAGGTTCTCGGTAAGGGTCACGTTTTTCAGAGATTCGCAATAGGCGAACGCCGCATCCGCGATGGATGTTACGCCCGCGGGGATGGAGTACTGGCTGGCCGTATTCGCCTCGGAGTAGCGAACCAGCGTTTTACCGCCGACGCTCAAGAGGATGAGAGGCAATTGATTGCACTCGTAGAAGGCGTCAATTCCGATACGGGTCAAGCCGTCGGGAATCGTGATCTCTTTGAGATTGCTGCAATACCGGAATGCACCCTCTCCCATACTGGCGAGACTGTCGGGAATCGCGGCCTTTTCCAGGTCGTAGCAAAGAGAGAAGGCGAAATCGCCGATGTGGGTCACCCCCTCGGGGATCGTGACGCTCCTCAGGCTGTAGCAAACCGTGAACGCATAATCTCCGATGCGGGTCACGCTGTTGCCGATTGTGAGATTCATCAGAGTGGTGCAGTTGGAGAAAGCGTTGTCTCCAATATCGGTGACGCCATTGCCGATCACGACATTCATCAGGCTGCTGCAATAATAGAACGCATTCGCCCCGATCTCGGTGACGCTGTCGCCGGTCACCACGCCCGTCAGAAACTCGCAATTGCTGAATGCGTAATCCGCAATCGTGGTGACGCCGCCCGGGACCGTATAGTCGCCGTTTTTACCCTCGGGGCATAGAAGCAGCGCCGTCCGGTCTTTAGTGAAGAGAACCCCGTCCAGGCTGCTGAAAATGGGGTTATTATTTCCGACCACGATCTCCTCCAGGATGAAGCATCCGTAGAAGGCATCCACTCCGATGCTTGTGACGCTGTCGGGGATGACCACCTTCGTCAGCCAGCCGCATTCCTCGAACGCATAGTCCGCAATCGTGGTGACGCTGCCCGGGACCGTATAGGCGCCGCTTTTTCCGCCGGGGCATTGAAGCAGAATGGTCTGCTCTTTATTGAAGAGAACCCCCTGCAGACTGCTGAAAATGGGGTTATTGCTTCCAACCACGATCTCCGTCAGACTGCGGCAGTCATAGAACGGGTAATCTCCCATATGGATCATGCTGTCGGGAATGGTGACGCTGGCCAGATTGTAGCAATTGGCGAACGCCCAATCCCCGAAGCGGGTCACGCCCTCGGGGATCGTGACGCTCGTCATGCCGGAGCAGTCATAGAACGCCCCGTTGCCAAGAGTGGTGACGCTGGCGGGAATCGTGACAACCCCCAGTTCGGCGCACCTGTAGAACGCTCCCTCGGCGATGACGCTCACGGTATAGGTCACCGAGCGGTGGTAGACCGAGCCGGGAATCTCCAGCACTCCCGAGAGGCTGACGTCGGTTCGTTGGCCCACCGAGACGGTGCCGGTCGTGCCCTTTTCGCTCAGAACGGTGTATTTGAGTTTGTTGTCCGTGAAGACGTCGCCCACGGCGGCTTGTGACTGGGGTGCGCTCAGCAGGAAGGCCAGGGTGATGGTGCCCAGAAGAGCGCTTACGGAGTTCAGGAAGAATTTTCTTTTCATAACGGCGTACAAGAAATAAGATTGTTTAAATAAAAGCCATCACCAGATATAGCAAAAAGAGGATTGAAAAGCAAGATTTTCCCGATTTTCCTTTTTAGTTGGGAGGGTGTTTCCCCCGCATCCGCCAGGATGCAAGATTATTTAACTGCATTTTTTAACCGCAGATTACGCAGATTTGCACAGATTTTTAAATGGGTAATGGGATGCGATTTTACGCGTTGCATCGAATTAGGCTTGGCGTTGCATCGAATTGGAAAACAGATGGGTACGGGCAGATATTTTCCATTTTGGTTGAATGGCGTTTCCCCCGCATCCGGCAGGATGCACATTATTAAGGTATGCGGAGCATACCGAGCACATAGCCAGGGGTCTTCAGACCCCTGGTAAGGATGAGAGAAAAATCCCCACACGACCCCGGAGGGGTCGCATCTGGCCATTCCCTTCCTAAAAAATCTGTGCAAATCTGCGTAATCTGCGGTTAAAAAATGCGCATTAGAGAAGTGTTTCCTTACAACAAAGCCCACCGAGCAGAAAACTTCCCCAAAGGGCCCGTACTCATATTTTGCCGAGATGATCCCGTTTGTGGCATTGACCAGCCCCATCACATTCCCATTGAGATCATACGCCGGGAAATGGACTGCGTTGGTTCCTGCATTCACCATCAGCAACCCTCTGACTCCACCGGCTCCCTGCATACTCCCACTGGCATCCAATCCCCACGTATACGAGCGCACCGGAGCATTAGTCTTATCCGTCGTTGTCAGCAGAGCAGTCACGTTGCAATTCGTTTATATTTCGGGCGTTTCGAGTTTATAAAGGTTCTTCGACATTCAAACAATAATTCCACACGGTATTATGGATGATTTCCGAGGGGATGCAAGAGTTTTAACCGCAGATTACGCAGATTTTCACAGATTTTTAAATGGGTTTGGGGCGTTTTTTTGGCGATTCGGTTCGTTTTGGTGTTGAATCTCTCTTTCCACACTTGAAACGGAGGGGGAATGTAGTAGGATTGTGGGACGGTGTCGCGCTTGGCACCGGTACCGTGTCTGGTGAACAAGAAAAAATGAATGCTCGAGTGGGCGATACCCGGCTGGGGGGACGTATCTTTTCCTCCACACGGGGCAAGGCTTCCTATCTCTGCCGCCTGGCAGTAAACGAGGAGGAGCTCAAGGCGGCGCAGCGGCTCCGCTTTGAGGTATTTAATTTGGAGTTGCAGGAGGGCTTGCCCGAATCGTATCAAACGGGGCTGGATGCCGATGAGTTTGACGCGGTGTGCGACCATTTACTGGTGCTGAACGAGGCGACCGGCGAAGTGGTGGGCACCTACCGGCTTCAGACGGGGCTGAGCGCCGCCGAGAATCTGGGTTACTACAGCGCCCGGGAGTTTGATTTTTCTCCGCTGGAGCCTTTTCGCTCGGAGATCATCGAGCTGGGGCGCGCCTGTATTCATCGGGACCACCGGAATCTGCGCGCGCTTGGCTGTCTTTGGCGGGCGATTGACGTTTACGCGAAGAATTGCGGCGGCCGGTATCTCCTGGGCTGCAGCTCGCTGACCTCTCAGGATGAGGCGGTGGGGGCCGGCGCTTATGAAGTGCTGCAGCGGCATCTTGCACCGGCGGAGTTCCGCGTCCAGCCGCTGGATTACTGCGCCTGCTCTCTGGAGGAGCTGCCGGAGAAACCGGTCCGGATTCCCAAGCTCCTGGGGGCTTATCTCTCCATTGGGGCCAAGATTTGCGGTCCGCCCGCCATTGACCGCACCTTCAAGACGATTGATTTCCTCACGATGCTCGATATCGCGCATCTGCCTTCTTCGGTCCTGGAATCCCTCTAAGCTTAAGCTTTTGGCCGTTACGTTGCCGAGGCCGGGCCTTTTCTGTTTTTAGTAAAGTGGTTTGGGGGGTGGCGCTTTTTCCGCGACGCCCCAGAGCCCTTCCCGTTCGCGGTCGAGGTAGTTGAACCGTTTTCTGAGCAGTTTCAGGTCAGCTCGCGAGGGGGCGTCTTTGCCGAAGAAAACGTAGAGGCGCGGCTGGCGAATATAATCCAGAATAGTGGTGCGGTAGCGTTTGGCGAGGTCCGAGACCCGCGGCTCGGCGACCAGTTCGAAGGCTTTGAGCTGGGCGGCGACCCGCTCGAAGAAATAGGTCTGGACGTTCGGGGTCCAGTTTTCGGCGATCTGCTGCAGGTGGACGGTGGAGGGGCGTTTGGGCTGGTGGAGCTGATAGATGGTGGTGACGGAGGCTTCCGAGAGGATTTGATCGAGTTTTTCCAGGCTTTGGGTGAGGCTCCAGCCGTGGAGGCCTGATTCTTTCTGGCTGGTGACCATGATCAGCGCCCACCATTTTTCCACGTCGGTCATAGTTTCGAACTGATTTTCCCAGGCTTTGAGGAAGGCGAGCTGCCAGTTGAGGTAGTTTTTGAAGCCGATCAGGGTCCGGTAGTAATGGGAGCGGCCATCGGGCTGGTTGAGCAGCTCGCAGGTGAGGACCAGGCTGGCATCCTGGAAGACGAGCCAGTTGATGCCGCGCATCGCTTCGGGGCCCGGATTGGCGAGGAAATCGAAGGTGGGCGGCTCAATGAGGGTCCGCAGGCGCGCTTTGGCATCTTTGACCGGATTGGCTGCGATGATGGAGAAAGTTTTGGGGGCGCCCTGGGTCGGGAAGAGCGCCGGGCCGCTGCGCTGCATGATGAGCTGGGTCATCCCTTCGAGCATCCAGAGCGGTACATCGGTCATCTGCTTCTGGGTGATGTTGCGGTTGGCCATTTCCAGGAGGAGCACCTGGGTGAGCGCCTGGACGAAGCGGTGCGGGGTGACCTCGTCGGCGACCTTCAACTGGGTATGGAGGCCGTCATTCATCAGGCGGTGCGAGAGGGTGATGGGGCGCTGGAGGCCGCGCGGGTAGAAATCAATTTCAACTTCGATCAATCCGCGCCATTGATCGGTCATGCCGAGCTCCTGCAGGAATATCTGTTTAATGCGCTCGCAGACGACGATGGCCGTGGCGGGGTCCAGACGGACGGATTTAGGCCAATCAGCGCTGGTATTGGGGTCGAGCGATTGTAAGACGCCCTGCCGTGTCGGGGCAATGCTGGGGGGGAAGGGAACCCCTTTGACAAGGAACTGCCCCTCAAGCCGGCTGCGAAGCGTCACCCTGGCGGAGGTATCGGCCATGAACTGGGCAAAGGCGCTCGTGCCCATCGCGCCACTCCAAAGCAGGGCCAGGAGCATCCAGAGAAGAGCCTTTGTCCTTAGTTGATGGAATCTCTTTCCCATAGTTAAGACCCCTCCTATTAAACAATAAGCAGGGGAGTGGGACAATCTAAAATATAAAAAAGGGGGGCCGCCGCCGACAAAAAGGGCCGAAGCGACGGAGGAGGAGAGTTTTTTGCTTTCCATCACCGTATAGATTGGTTTCACTAGGGATAGGGCAGGTCCCGCAAGGGGAACCGAAATAAAAACGAATGAAAGCAGAGACTGACCTCCAGACGCCAGGCCAGGAAGCCAAAAAACGACCTTCATTAAAAGAGGAGCTCCTTGAGTTCCTGGGATGTTTTCCAGATAAAGCGCTGTTTTTGATACTGACAGGCCTCTGGTTTCTTCTTTTTCACCTTTTCGGCAACTCCACTTTTGGCTATACGGATACCTCTTCGCTCTTTGGCTGGCTCCATTATGATTACGGGATGAAGGCGGGCGATGAGCATGGGTACCTGGTGCCCTTCGCGTTTCTGGCGCTTATCTGGTATGAGAAGAAGCGGTTCATGGAGGTGAAGAAGGAGCAGTGGTGGCCGGCGGTGGTATTGGTGCTCCTGGGCATCGGGATACATCTTCTGGGGTATCGCGTCCAGCAGGTGCGTATCTCGATCATCGGTTTTTTCCTGGGCTGGTATGGGATCATGGGGATGGTCTGGGGCCGTGCCTGGCTGCAGGCGGTCTTTTTCCCCTACATTCTTTTCGCATTCTGTTTCCCGATAGGGACTCTGGCCGACCGGATATCGGTTCCGCTGCGGCTGCTCTCTTCGGTGATTACCGAGGATGTATCCAATCTTCTGGGGATTAAGGTGATTCGCAACGGGACGATGCTTTCGAACATGGCCGGTGATTATCGCTACGAGGTGGCGGCGGCCTGCAGCGGTTTGCGCAGCCTCATCGCGACTCTGGGAATCGCCATTGTCTATGGGTTCCTGACCTTTAAGAGCGGCTGGCGCCGTGGGCTCATGGTGGCGAGCGCG
>Ga0123334_1003279_pt1 | contig 17657 bp, 10 predicted proteins | sample BiotimSIPDNA_FD_89706 | JGI IMG/M metagenome (GOLD analysis project Ga0123334, IMG submission 89706) | Anaerobic biogas reactor microbial communites from Washington, USA - Biogas_R1 time_0 SIP DNA | ecosystem: Engineered > Bioreactor > Anaerobic > Unclassified | place: Washington, USA... | reverse complement strand
CCATTTTTGGCAAACTATATAAATCTAACGAAGTTGCCGCGAAGCGGTGCGCGAAAAAATAGCACTTACTTAAGGAGGAGTGTGAAGAGTTGCGATAGCGGTCTTAACCTGACGCCGGTGAAAGATCTTTAGACTATCGGGCCTGTCACCTCTCCGAAGATCGTAGTTCCGAATTGCGTATTCGTCCCCGAGCAGTTCCCAAGTAATTTGGGCATGCCCCTCATCTTCTATTACTGATAACTTAATCGGAGGGATCTCTGGGAGAATTTTAAAAGACCCGGCATTCACACATGCGCTCTCCCCGGCCTTGTTTCGTGAGGATACGGTATACGAATACATGATACCGGGCCGGACCTTTTGATCGAACCAGGAAGTCTCCGCTGATGGCCCGACATGAACTACAGATGTCACTCCAGAGCCATCATTCCGATAGACGCAGTACTCTTCCACAACATCTCTTGCGCTTGCAGGGTGAGACCAGGTCACCCTAATATGGCCCTTTTCAGAGGCAACAGACGCTTGTTGTGGTGGTGGTGGAGGGGTGGTGACGAGGAGTTTTGCAGGTGCCGATACGCTCCCCTGTCCTTTTTTCCCGGTGGAGTTAACTGCCGAAATCCGATAATAATATTTCTTTCCTGGTTCGACATCGTAGTCCTGGCGAGAGTTGGTGTTGTAAGGGATCTGCTCGCTTTGATTGAAATCTTTCGGTGATTCTCCACGGGATACCTCATAATATTTTATTTCGTATGTGCTATCGGGAATATCCCATGAGATCTCGATGTACTCTTCCTCACTGTGTATCCTGAGTGGCAGTTGGGGTGGAGGAGGAAGGATCTTCTGCATTACCTCGATACTGGGTTCGCTCTTTCCGGCTGGATTCTCAGCGATGATGCGATAGTAATATGTCTTGCCTGCTGCTGCTCCCGAATCGCAATAGCGTGTCGAATCGGCAAGTTTTTTTGAAAGAATCTGGAATGAATCAGTGCTCTCTCCGCGCTCAATGAGGTAGAAAGTTGGAAGAGGGGAGTCTGACTGTGGCATATCCCAGACTATTACTACGCCTTCTGGCTCGAGGGAGGAGTGAACATTCTGTGGGGTCTCAGGAGGCTCTGTCGACCTGTTAAGGAGCGCTAGTACATCGGCAATTCTCTGTTCCTGCCATGTCCATATATCCTCTTTAACTTCGTTTTTCAATGCCTGAGTCAGGTTTTCCATGGAGGGGTATGCTAAGAGGAGCCGTGGATAGTGTAGACCGAGATATGCTTTCATCCCATCGCTCACTGCTTTTTGAGAGAAACAGTACTTCCAGACCGCTGTTGTCCTTTGGAGTTCTATCTCCTCGATCTTGTCAATAATTGCCTGAATTTGAGGCTCACTTATGTCTTTTTCTGTGTTCGTCTCAAGGAGGAGGCTATTCAGAGAGTTGATGAGGTCGCGTAACAATTGCTTCTGTGGTTCTTGGTACGCATAAGGTATTGTCCAGAGCGGCAGACTGTAGAATGAGTTGATGCGCTCACGGATTTTAAACGTCACTTCGGGCAATGTTGTCTTGCCCTCGCCTTCCAGGGCAAAAATTTCACGCAGTTTTTTTGCGAGTTTATTCTCTAGAATGCTGCCATAACGAATCTTACGATCACTATTTTTATTCTTAATGACTTCATTGATTGCTTCAATTATTTTAGTTGCGTCTTTACTAGGGGTCTGATTGCCTGTTAAGACCTCTAAACGTGATTCAGATGCGAACTCTGCAAGCGCATATGCGATGATCAGCGATTCCATCCATCCACAGAGGCCATATGGTGGACGCTCGAGTTCTAGCGCATCGATCATGACTCTGACCGAGATCCAGTTCCCGTTATGTTTCACTACGTATTGCCGGATCTTTGTAACGATCTCATAAATGGGTGAAGTTTGGGTGTAACTTTCATCCTCTTTCAGGAGCAGTTTAGTGTCGACAAGAATGTTGTCACGATTATCCCGGAACAACTCCATTATTTTTTTGACGTAGTATGTTTTGTGCTCCTCAAAAGCCTTCCTTCCCAGGTTTTTCCCGTAAAATTCAAAGATGTCTCTACTATTGATTTTAGGAGCTTTCCAGAACTCAGCATACTTGAGTGAGTCAAAACCACGGTTATAGATCTGACTCATATGGAGGCCGACTTCTGTACCAAAACCATCTGCTTTTGTAACTGTGGCTCCTCTGAAGAACAGCGATACTCTGGTAAGATCTGAAAGTAGTCTATCGCCCTCAGATTCAATCTGGCGCTTTGCCTCGTCCATTATGGAGCGATTCGCTCTCGTTTGGCCCAACACCTGCAAAGCGCATGCGCTTATCCATTTCTCGTAGCGCTTCCTGTAACTCCCTTCGTAAAGCGCGAAGATCGCATTTTTATAGGTGCTGGAGAGACTGGCCAATTCATTTCGTGCAAAGTCATAATCTGCTGGTTTCTCTGGTATTACTACGATCAGATTAAGTCTGCTAGTAGCATCGAGTTCCCTGATCTTCTGTTTCTTCCTCGTTAGTTCTGCTCCAGACCAGATGGTTATATCCGCATGGCCATTTGCAATTCGGGGCTCATCAAGCAGGGCCTCCTTGATTTTTTGGGAGATCTTGGTCTGATTGTACTCCAGGAATTTTTCGAATGAAGAGTTTTTCAAGAGTTCTTGTTTGGCTTTTTCAAGCTCTTCGTCATCATATCCCCCATAACGGGTCTTAAATATCTTTGAACCGGTCCTTTCATCATCGAAAGCCAGAAGAATCGGTTTTTCCACCAGGTTCGTGAGTATGGCATCGAGATTTGTGAGATTCGTCATGACGAGCGCGTTGGAGATGTTTTTCTTGGTGGGTAGAAGAACGGGATCCTGGGTTTTTGCGTTCAGCATCTCCATGAGTACAACGGTCTTAAATACCTTCAGCGCGTCATCACCCATGCTCTTAGCGACCTCATAGTAGTGAGTAAAAGCGTTGAGAGGTTTTACCACGTTTGCTTCAGTGAGTGAATCAAACTCGTAGTCAGCCAGGTCACTATAGAAGAAGTCGAAGACTTGATCTATCGTATACCATGACATGGACCCGTTCGAAGGTTCTTGCTCAAGGAATTTAGCGAATCCGAGTTTTTGACCGAAGGGTGTCTCGATCTCCGTTTTTGAATGGATCAACTGGAATATGCTTCGTTCTGCTGAACCTATCAGGTCGGCGAGCTTGCCTGCAACGTAGACTGAATAGAGGTGGAGCGGGATTGTCCGCTTGATAACCTGCTCATCGCGATGGTAAATCTCACCGAAAACCTGACCGCAGACCGTGCTTATTTGACTATACTCTTTTGTGGTGAAACCCAGTTTAGAAAGAAAAGAGGAGAACCCACTCCAATCGCTAACGTGAAGTGACTCTGCAATGAGATGGTACGTTGTTATTTTATCCATCCTGATATCGGCCACGACGAACCTATCGCTAACTACTGCGAGGTTGTCTTCTAGGGCCTTATACTTGCCACGCAACGCTTCGGGGCTCTGGTGGCTGATTAAGTAGAGGTAGATGTTTGATGACGCTTTCTCAGCCCAGGTCTGAATCAATCCTAGTAGGTTTGCATCGTTATTCTTTCCAGCGGTGCTGAAGACTGTTGTAAATTCGTCCCAATAGATGATAATACCGGCAATTGAAGGGTCAATCTTCTTGAGTTGTGCAAGAACAGCGTCATAATATCCGCTTGTGTCGCAATGACGCGGAGCGGGAACATCCAATTCATTGAAGAACCCTGTGATGGTTCTGATACCTTCTATATCGCTGTCGTCCAGAGCGTCTATCAATTCATCGGCTGACGAAAAATCGGAATTTTGCTGGATATAATTTTCTATCAGGTTAAGGTATTCTTCGCGTTTGGGATCTGCGACAAGTCCTTGAAGCCAGAGGGAATATTTTTCGAACTCGGTTTTTTCAGAAATCTGATCTGAATATCCAAATTTCTTTAGAGATCGTTCCAATGCGATCTGAAGGCGATACTCGAAGCTCTTGGCATCGCTGACGTCACCAGAATCCCGCCCTGAAAGAATGACCGGGAAAAATCGGTGGTTTTGACGGAACTGATAAAGTGCACTTCCTGTCTCCTCCATATCCTGTTTTGCCCTGGTCAGCATGTCCTGGATGATTGAGAAGTCATCCCACAGCAGGTGGCTGAGCACTCCGGTTGCGTGTGATTTACCCACACCATATTTCCCGGTGAGGAGGATCCCTTTTCTCTCATTGATTCGTTGTTCAGAAAAGATGAACGATATGTGTTCCAGTAATTCCTTATATGATCTGGTAAAAATAAACCGTTTCCAGAGCGATTCTTTATCGATATCTGACTCGAAGCTGAAGACATCTTTGAAGGCTGCATTGAGGTGTATATAGTCAGAATACTTCGTGTCTGTTACCATAGTTAACCTGATCTTCACGGCAGGCGATAAAAACGTTCTTATATCTTTATTTTATTATAATAATCATTTAGAATGTTCTCAGGAGTTGCAGGAGGTAACAGTTCGATTAAATCGCTTCCTTTCTCTTTGAGGATTCGGATGAATTCGGGGTTGAGTCTGCTGGCTTGCACACATGCCTTGGTAAGCTGATTATCGGTCATCTGGAAGAGGCGGCAAGGAGAGAACTGGTGATCGTTCTGGAGTTCGAAGGGATTGAGCCGCGTTTTACCCGTTTCCCGGCAGATGAGGGCGAGATCAACTATTAGGGCGTGAAGGGGTATCTTTTCTGGAGGCGCTGTCTTTACTATGCGCGCTTTGTTCGATTCCCTGAATATAGCACCTAAACCCCATTTTTCGCCTAACGGCGAGCGATGCAACGTCTCTAAAAGGGCGTTAATCGCGTTGAGGTCTGTTCGGTTGGGCACTAGCACGTCCCTGTAGAGTGAGAGCATGTTCACAAGCTCCTTCTTCTGGTAGGCCCCACACGGGACGCAATAGGCGTACCATTGGACCACTGGAGACCTGAACGAGAGATTAGCCCAGATCGTCAACCAAAGGATGGAACTGTCAGATTTACCACGCAGGATCATTACCTTGCCCAGGTGGGTTGGCCCACTTTTATCCCAGAGGCCAGCATCGATGAGCCACCGTGTAAACCCCTCAACCTGCCTGTTGCCAAGAGGAGAAGTGACGTTCCAATCCTCCCCGTGGGTCAAAAAGCGGTGAAACCACTCTTGACGTAGGCCAAAGCCCTGGTATCGGTTAAATCCATGTTTCATGCTATTTGGGTGAAAAGTTGATTTAGACTCTCTCCTCTACATATCTTCTAATAATATCAAGAGATGAGACAGATTCGGGCAGGTTTACGTTGTCGAGGTTTCCAGAGAATTCTATGTGGAGGAGATCTGGGTACTGTGTTTCGAGACGTGTAAGGGCGGCCTTAATACTTCCGTACTCCATACCAAAGGCCCAATAGGGAGATATGTCCTTATTTTTTATAAACTCACTAACAACAAATCTCTTTCTTTTATTCCTTTCTGCGTAACGGTAAATAGAATATAACACAGCAAAATCAGGGATATTGTTTGATTGGACTTTAATGTAATACTTCTTTTGCGCGCGTTTGGCGGGAAGCCCTGCACTGATTTCAGATCCTATTGGTGATGTTTCAAACAGGTTTGCTAGTGCATTAATAGCGTTCTCATCTGTTCGATTGTATTCACTGACACCTCGATATTGTGCAACCCCTTCGACTAGTTCTGATTTTAGGTGTTCACCAGAGCTGACCTCTAGCATGTACCACCTTACGAGTGGTGAATTCTCTTCGTCGCCTAAATTGTTCCAGATGACGCTCCACATAAAAAGGTCATTCGGGTCGTTAAGTTTTACAAATAGTTCTCCAATTGGCGTTGATTTTTTGGTATCCTTATCGAGAAATTCGCTATCTTGCAGCCATCTTCGCATTCCTGAGACTTGTTTATTTCCTAATTCCCCCCAGTCCCATGAATTGCCTTTCTGCAGGAAATGAACCATCCATTCTTTTCTTAGTCCAAATCCCGAGTACCGATCAATATTTCCTATTTGTTTCATTGTAGTCCTTCCACCTGTTCCCTCGTATAACGAACGCGCCACCCAACACCCTTTCTCAACGTAATTTACACAGTTTAAACAATGTGTACATTTCGTTTCATTTAAATGTATTTGGTCTGAGACTGTTAAAGCCCCAGTTGGGCAAACTGATTCACAAGCGCCACATTTCACACAATACGCACTTTTACTGCTTATTCTTTTGATTGAATTTAGTAAGTTCTTGCTGATTTTCCCGTTGATTTGGTAATTTTTACCTTTCTTTGTATTTTTATAAGTTATTGAATAAATCTCTCCTTCAAATTCAAATATGCCTTTACTATTGTGGAATGCTATATTACCTAGCGTTTTTAACCACAACGTAAGATCACTAGATGGGTTATCTAAAGTAATCGATATTTTATTCTCTTTCGACGATATTGATGTTTTCATGTTCTCTAGATTGAGATATCTTCCCCCAGAGCGCTTTTTCCATTCGCCCTTAGTTATATACCTCTCAACGTCCTGTATTCCGCTTTCTATTGCGTTATCTTTGATAACTTTGATATATGGTGCAATCTTTTCTGAAAATAATCTACTCGCCAAAAAATCTGACCAGCCTGATGAATATGGGCACATCACGCAACCTACCCGTGAGAACCCATATCTATACATTCCATTTAACGGAAGTTTTCTCGAGAAGATATATAGGTAGATCTCCGATGCTGACCAGTAGAGGACTGGGCGGGCATTGATTTGCTTCATGTTCCCGGTCCCCTCGAATATTGGTGTATATGTACTTCTTTTAGGGCTTTCTTCTGTTCTGACTCCTTCGAATGTCAAAACAGATGGACTATCGTTATTGAGAAGTTGCTTTATTGCCTTCATATTGGTCGAAGTCTTAAACACGGTGTGGCACCATCTGATCGTTCTGCTGGGTGGTCCAAACTGTAACCAAAAATTTTGAGCGGAACTGTCGTATTCTGCCCTAACAAAGCTCATTCGAGGGTTATCATGAATGAAATCTTGAATTGCTTTATATGTATGATCAGATTCCATTTGAGTATCTGAGAATATGACGGTGTATGCGTCATAGTTTAGTGAGCGTTTCACCAGATCCGAAACAACAACAGAATCTTTCCCCCCACTAAATGAAACAGTAACAATATCTACTTTGTCTTTGTATTTTTCGACCGTTGAGCGAATGAAATTCATTGAGTCGTGCGTGTAGAAGTATATTTTATCGATGTTTTTCTCTAACACTTCATCAAGGTTCACCGGCTCGATATCTCGGATTTCAGTCAGGATCTCGAGCTCCACATCCTCATAGAACCCTCCTCCACGAGCTATTGCAATCTTTTCCCCACGGTAATAGTACGCTCTTCCTGCGGCCCAGAGCAACGGTCCTTCCACCCGAGGATACCTGAACCCTCTTGCGTTAAACCCCAGGAGATCCAGCTCTTCAAAAAATACCGGCCGGACTGATGCCTGAACGTCACCCTCTTCTGATGTCAGTAGTATCCCGTTTGTCTCTGTGTCCCATCGAATATTGTACATGTGACGTAATCCTCATATCCTCGTGGTGTGGCTTAGTGTCGTACCCTTTTAGTGTTGATACGCTTTTTTCTTTTCGATACAAGTATATCTTATCCAGATCGGCGAAATGTTGTGATTATCGAACCGTATGCCATAAATACATCGGTGAGTATGTTCTTTTGTTAAAAATGACCTGTTTTGAACCCGATCTCAAAGGCAAAGTAACCTACCTGAAAGACTTTGAAATAGGCAAATCCATAACCGGGATCTCGGCAATATCGGGCAGTGCGATGGCTCTTATCGCGCGAGATCGTGCGAATACCGATTACATCTATTTTTTGGAATGCCAGGCTCCCCCTTACGATTGGTACGTTTCCATCACCTGGAAGACAGATGAAAGACTCTTGTCTGTCCATCTCTCTGACGACAGTCTCCTCCTTTACACCTTATCTGAGTCCCGGCTATCCAGTTACGTCCCGGATCCGTTCGACGGCATCCTCCAGCGCAGGTGGACGATGGATCTTGCACATGGAGAGAAATACTGTACTGCGATTCCGAATACTGGGGCTATGATCGCTCTGGGATCCAGTAGCGGCATAGTTACCGTTTATCTGTCAGGCGGGACGAGAGCCTGGTCGACAGACCTCTCATCGACTATAACTACGCTGGCGTTTTCCAATTCCGGTGATTTTCTTGCTGTCGGTTGCAGTACCGGTGATCTCTATATCTACACCGGACACGGCGACCATGTTTTCACCCGGAAATTCGATAAACGCATTTACTCACTTGCGTTTTCACCGGGTCGCACGAATATCGTTGTCGGTTTTGAGGATGGTACAACACAGGTATTCGGACCCGATTTTGGTACTCCTCTAAAGACATCCACGTTCGTCTGTCCAGCACGGCATATCTCCTTCTCCAGAACCGGCGAAACTATCCTCATCTGCCTGGATACAAAACTCGTGCTCGTCGATCATTGCAATGTCGTTTGGGCTGGTCTCCCTACACGCGACCGTGAGTCTGCTCTTACATTACTCGGTGCGGCCCTCTCAGCAGACAGCTCATATTGCATCGCTGCAATCAAACGTGGAAATTCCGCCGATTCCCTCTGGTTTTACTCGATCAAATTACCCCATCTGTTGATCAGGGAAGCAGAAGCGGAGGCCTGCATAAAGGAAGGGACCGCGCTATTTCAGCGAAAGAAATACGTCGAAGCTTTTGACTGTTTTGTACGCGCTGAAAGACTCAGCGAGCCTTCGCTGTTTACTGCATTCTGCAAGGGTGAATCGCTGTTTCACCTCGATGACCTGAAGAGAGCAAACGAATTCTATCGTGAGTGTCTGGGCTTTAACAATACGAATGCGAGATCAATAGATGTTTGCACAATGCGAGGTATCGCTGCCCTCCGGCTGAACAACGAAGATCTCGCTTACGCTGCCTTCAGTGACGCCGAAAGGCTCTCTCCAAACGATCCAACAGCCCGATATCTGCTGACACTTGTTCAGTATCGGAAAAGCAAGGGGGAGATGTCATGTCCTGCTCCGATTGACGATTATAGCGTGGACGGAATTCCTGTCAGTTTGGCATCACTCATCCCATCGGTGGTATCGAATAAGTACAAGAAATGCTTCATCATGCCCTGCTATAGCGATGAAACTGATGAGATTCTGGAAAAAAAGATGTTCACCACACAGGTCAGTAAGTCCATCGATGCCGGATATAATGTCGCGAAAGGCGATGCCGGCTTAATTTACAATGTCGACTCGGATAGCCTTGTTGGAGTGTTTGAGGCTCACTCGTTCCCGCGCATCGGCCCCCTCATGCCCAGTTTCACGTCTGCTCGCGTAGGCAAATCGAGGAAAAATGTCCTCTCGATAGCAGTCGTGCCCGTGGGGTCCTTACAGTCAATTCCGAATGCAAGATCGATTATTGCCTCTCTCGGGCGAGAGGTTCTTGTTTCCCGTACCAGTGGAGCATTTATGGTTAAGCCTGTCTTTGAAGGCGAAGACGCAGCACATATCTTGTATCACTTTGGACTTGCTCCTAAGCCAGTCCCCTATCCACAGGCGGGAACCATTGTGAAGATCACCCGTGAGAGTTTCAAAGGTGCAGAAGCCATAGTCACTTCAATCGATCGTGAAAGGGGGAAGATTACTGTCGAATTGTGCGATGTAGTTGTGGCAATACCGATCGAACTGGACCGTGATATGGTTGAGTTGCCCGATGCGGATACACAGGCTTCCCAGAGTTAAAGATCCGGCCTGAACTCAACCATTTTCGTTGACAATATGAGTATGACTGCATCTGGATGTGTGGGTGGATCGCCGACATTCGCTTCAGACAACATCCCGCAAGCCACGGCTCTCTGAACCAAACGGGGCTAAAGATAAATATTTATGGAAATGTGAACAGTAGGTCGATAATCAGCGTCCTTGGAGAGATCTCAAATGACAAGGGGTAGTGATGGGATCTATAGGTGCAAACGTGGCCCCCACGGGGTTGGAAAAGTCATCGATAAAAATAAGTGGGTTCACCGTAGCGCTCTCCCCTCTCTTTCAGAGAATGAGCAAATCCTCGTCAGTAACGCGCTAGATATTCTGGAGATCTATCTCCCCCCTCCTGATATCGATATCATTGTGAAGATCAATCTCAGCGAGGGGCTTGTGACTTTTACTCACTCAAGCGACTGGAAGACCGCAACCGAACCGATATCCGGTGATATGGTGGGTGTCAAAGATCTTTACAGCGATCGCCCTGTGGTGTTCCACCGCAAACAGAAAGGCGTCCCGAACATCTACCACCACAAGTGGATGTTTGTGGACGACGACTATTTGGGATTTGATGTAAAGGAAGCGATGGGATGGTCTGAGATCTGGGAGAATCATCCGATCGTGAAAGCGCTCCTGGAAGATAAAAGCGAACATTTCAGACTTAGAATTGGCAGACAGGACTATTGGCAGGAAAAGGTTCTTGATCGAATCGGTCTCTCTCCTACCTACGAGGAACTTATCAACAGCACATATATTGACCGCGGCCGAAGTGCCCCAAAGAATATTGTCCCGAAAAACTTGCCCTTATTCGCGAAAAAACCGATAAGATCCTGGATTTTGGCGCAGGCTTTCACGGCCGCCATACCCTATGGCTTCGCCAGCAGGGATTCGACGTTACTGCTTACGACTGCGGGGCTAATGTCCAACTTGGCCTTCATGACCCAGAGGCATTGAACAGGCAGTATGATATTGTGTTCGCGTCAAACGTGTTGAACGTGCAGCCGACCGTACCGCACCTCATCCGGGTCCTCGATCAAACGTATAATCTTATCAAGCCCGGCGGAGTTTTTTTCTGCAATTTTCCGAGCACACCCAGAAAGTGCAACGCCATCGTCACCGAGCAGGATCTCACGGATATGCTCAATGAGCGATACACAGAGGTGATTTGTCTGCAGGGAAGGAACTGGATGTGGAAATGCATCAAGGATATAAATGCTGAATCCGATGACGTTCTAAGCACTGAAAATGCCTCGCAGAATGCCTTCGGTCCAGATTAGTATAATGTCTGGTTTTCTTATGAGCTATGGGCGTTATCTCCGATTCTTTTGTTCAGACTATAGCGGTTAACCAATCCGATCTAATAAGCCACATTTGCTGAGAGAGTAGTTGTTACTCCAAGTTTTAGAATTCTGAAAATACTTGGTGGTTGACGCGTAGGATAATTAAAGAGATCTCTGAGCATGTTCAGATGGTCTAACTCTCTTCTTCGTAGAGACCGATCTGGTTCCTGCAAGGAGAACTGAGGACTAATTTATCACAATGTCCTTTGCACCTTCTACTTTATGGCTGAAAGCAGATTCATTTTACCCAGTCTCCTAGGCTCTTTTCGGCAACCTTTTCCTACCTTCAGGCAACCTCCATGTATGGCGCTCTCCTCCGACATCCCAAAAGGCCACCGTGTCGCACCATTGCTCTATGAAGCATTCAGGACTACCGGCATTCACGGTAGGGCGGATATGCCCGAAGACAGGCCTCCTCAAGGCGTCGAGGCCGGCTCGCTGGAGCATATCCTCTTCCTCACCCTGACCGTGGCGATCGACTACCAGCGGGACGCTCACGCGCTCTGGGAGAGTGCCAGACGCACATACGAGGACCCGGAAACCTGGTATCTCTTCAATCCCGCGGCATTGCACGAAACGCCGTACTCAAAGATCGTCAGTGATCTGCATAAGCATGGGCTCTCGAAGAAGAGCCAGCAGGACGCGTTCATCTGGCGTACGGTCGCCCTCTCGTTCTACAAGAAATGGAATGGCGATCCGCGTAACTTCCTGGCCGACTGCGGCTATGACGGGCCGACAATTCTCCGGCGGCTAAAGGAGGACCAGCACCTCGGTGACGGCCGACCATACACCGATTTCCCCTTCCTGCGGGGGGACAAGATCGGGCCGCTCTGGCTGCGGATGCTCAGGGACAACGCAGGGATCGACACGATTCAAAACCTGGAGAGCGTCCCGATCCCGGTGGACATCCATATTGCCCGGGCTTCCCTCTGCCTCGGCGTGGTGCACGGGAAGTACGAGGGCAGGCTTGAGGACCTGTTTGCCGATGTCCGGCGTGCCTGGGCAGAGAGTGTCAAAGGCTATTCGGTCGATGGGCGGCCCATGATCGCCCTGGATGTGGACGAGCCGCTCTGGCACCTCTCCAAGTTCGGGTGCGGTCGCAGGAACCCTGAGACGGGGGTCTGCCCGCTCCGGGGGACGTGCGAACTGGGTGTGTTCTGCGTGGACGGAAGGGTGTCCATCAACGGGCAGACGGTGGCCCTTGATACGCCGGCTGGCCGGTAAAAGACCCGCCGTAATGGAAGTGAGGAATGAATGGATCCGGGTGAGAGAGTTCTCTGCATAATCTCGTGCGGCGGCAAGAAGATTTGGGACGGCAGTTCCGGTCGGAATGCTGGACCAACACCTGCGCGGAACGTGTACACGGGAAACTTTGTCTGCCTTAACCAGAAGTACGCGGAGCGGTTTTACCCTGATTCCTGGTGCATCCTCTCCGCCAGGTACGGTTTCCTGATGCCCGATGATGTCGTGCCGGGAAACTATAATGTGCGAATTACCGATCCCGAAGCAATCTCAAGAGAGAACCTGCGGGAGCAGGCACAGCGGCTTGGGCTTGATAGGTTCGATCGGGTTGTTGTGGTAGCTGGCAAAGACTATGTCGCTGCTGTACAGCGGGTGCAAGAGGTATAGGCGACATGATGAAATGGGTGAAAACGGCTCTGAATCGGGGAGAGCCGCTGGATATTTGAAACTAATCGTCGTAAGCGTTTCCTCGCGGTCGAACGGCGATTAGCGATACTCTCTTTGCAACCTCGTCAGGAAGATAGATCAGCCGGTAATCTCCGATTCGGTATCGCCACTGCCCGGCAAGCGGGCCTGAGAGAGGCTTGATTGTATCGCCCCGCTTCGTAGTGGGTGACACAATGATCTCCGCCACTGCTTCAAGCACTCTGCCCTGTAATTTTTTGTCATTATACTGGCTGAGATTCTTTCGGAACTCGGATGTGAAAGAGACCACCCACCCCTTGCGGCCCTTTTTGAATTGTGAGTCAATATCGCTATTCCCGGATGCTATCCCCAACCTCTGGGGGATCTGGTCCAGCGAGTATGCGGGCAGCCCTGGGACCTCCCCGGCAGCCTTTTGGAGGATGAATATATCGTGCTCTTTAGGCAGATCTTCTCGCGTTTCTGAAACCGCCCTGAAGATTACATCCTCGATTGTAGATTCTGGTTCAATACTGAGGAGTTTTTCTTCGGGCCAGGTGAGAAGTTCTTCACGAAGCAGGTTGCCGAATTCAATCAATGCATAGTCATATGCCGACATCTTCGTAAAGCAGTAGAGGACATCGACACCCGTTTTTTCTTTAAGGTATGCCCAGTCAATCACATTCCTATAGTCGTTGCGGGAAGTCAGGTCAAATACCCTGGTGACCTGGTTTCTAACTATATAGTCGATTAAGACATTCGTCAACAGCCTATCTGTAGTCCAGGCTTTCTGGATAACCGACTCCCCTTCAAGGGGACAACTATACAACTGTATCGGCTCGGTTGGTGTGACTAGTCCATAGAGACCGGAGATAAAGAGGGCATGGTGTCTCGATTCAATCAGTTTTCTTCTTCCCTCTGCCCCTAGGGCGAGGTAAAATCTCCCCGAATAGCGGGATATTGCAGGGAGGTACTCTGCCCAATCCGCGCTGCCACCAAATTCGGCGCCTGGCGCGAGATTATTATTATATTCGAGCTCTGCTGTGTCAATGCCGCCCCATGAAATGTCGCCACTCCAGATTAGGTTACGGATCTCTTCTCGCTTCTTAAGCAGTGATGCCGCCAATGTTGGCGAGAGCCTGCTGGCAATCGATTCTTGCCTGGCGTATTCCGGCGTCCCACCCTTCTTTTTATGCAGGGAGCAGATGGAGAGAAACAGGACTTTACTATTGGGTTGATACAATGCGGGTTCGGCACTCATGATGGGAAATAGGTGTGCCGGGATAAAAACTTTCTAAAACTAACCATGAGCCTTTGTTGCTCCATTGGCCTGTAGCATCTCTATCACCGACCCTCTAGTAAATTGGTTGAGATGTGTGGCGTTATTTAGTGTACCTCCTGTGGACACGATTTGAGTCTTATCCCCGCCGAACACCCTCACAATCACCGCGACCACCCCGCCCACGGCCCCGCCGGCCCCGGCGCCGATCGTCGAAACCTTCTTCTCTTCGCCGGACTCTCCCGCCCGGGAGCCGCTCCGGCAGCCGGATCCGCGCCATCCGTTGCCTGCACCAGTTCAAATAACAACACTCATCGTCCGTGAACCGATAAGCTCTCACCAGGAGAGATTATCGAATGCCCCGCGCCGTTCTGTACCGCCATATCCCCGGTGCTCAGCTAGACGAGTTCATTCGGCAGTTTCGGAACGCTGCCGCTCAAGATCCGCTCGGCACCGTCTTCATCGTCCCAACCTCGTATCTGGTTCGGGAAATCACGCACCGCCTCGAGGAGGAGGGTGTTCCCATCGTCGCCAGCGCGATCACCACCCTGCAGGGATTCGCGCGGAAGGTCTTTTTGGATAACGCAACGATAGAAACACTGATCTCGGATGCAGAATCCCGCCTTATCCTCGCGGATATTCTCACTACCAATGCTGCACGGTTCCCGTTGCTTGCCGGTGTCAAGACCGTCGATGAACTCGCGACGCTCTTCTCCGTCTTTATCATGCGAAAGGTAGACTACCCGGACGCCCTTGGCGATCTCCAGAGCGCGAAGAGCGCCGAGATCGAAGCCCTCTTCGATGCATACCTCCGGTTCCTGGAAGACCACAACCTCGTCGATGGCAGCACGCTATTTGCCCGGGCGACCCGGCAGTTTATCGAGATGGGCGCCTGGCCCCGGACAATCTTCATCTACGGCCTCTTTGAGCCGATGCCGTGCGAGCAAGACCTGATCCTCGCTCTGCGGGAGTCTGTGGACGAATTTCACTATGCCCTGCCCTTCACGGAGAATTCGGCCGTCTTCACGGACGACGGCAGGTGGCTGCACCCGGATACCGTCATCGCCGGCGAGCGCCGGTCATCGCTTGCCAATCTCTTCTCCCGGCGGGAGCCGTGGGACAGCGGTGGATGTATCCGCATCGCCGAACGGCGGGACGGGCTGGATGAGGTCCGGGCGATCGCCCAGGAGATCCGTGACCTGATCGCCGGCGGCGTCCGGCCGGGCGAGATCGCGGTCGCGTTCCCCGACCTGGACCAGGCGATCCCGTATGTGGAGGAGGTCTTCGCCGACTTCGATCTCCCGTACGCAGCTTCCAGCGGGCAGACACTGCTCCGTTCCCCGCTTACCCGGGCAATGCTGGACGTGCTGACCGTTCCTGCCTTCGGCTACCGGCGTGAAGATGTCGTCGCTCTCCTGGGCAGTCCGTACATCCGGTCCGCCCTGGTGGGCCCGGAAGTCGACCTCCTCTCCCGGGAAGCCCGGATCGTCGCCGGTGCGGGCACCTGGGACAGTCGGCTCGCCGGGCTGGCCGCAAGACTCGAAGAGGAACGGGCGGCACCGGATGTCCCCGATTCCGCCCGGCAGCGGCTCGCGCAGAAGATCGCCAGGATCGAGACGGTGCGAGAGGAGATAGGCCGCCTCTTCGCCGACCTGGCATGCCTTGAAGGAGAAAAGACACTCGCCGGGCACCTCGCCGCGTACCGGTCGCTCCTTGCTCGCCGGTACTGGCCGGCGATGCCGGAGGAGGGAGAACCCGGGGTGCTGGAGCGGGAAGCGCGGGACCTCGGGGCGTTTGTCGATCTGCTGGACGCTCTCGAGCGTTTCACCCGGGTGCTGCCCGAACAGCGGATGTCGCTCGTGGAGTTCTCCACCCTGCTCGGCCTTCTCGCCGCCGGGACGCGGTCATCCCGGAAACGGAACCGGAATGCCGTCCAGGTGGTCGGCGTCAGGGAACTCCCCCATCTCTCTATCCCCTACCTCTTCCTTGCCAACCTCGTTGAGGGTGTGATGCCGCGCCTGACTACCCGGCTCCCGTTCGCCACCGACCTCGAGACCCGACGACTTGGAACCCGTTCGAAGGCGGATATACTGCGGGAGGAGCGCTACTACTTCATCACGGCGCTCCTTGCCGCCCGTGAACGGGTCTACCTCAGTTACCCCTCGGCCGATGGCGGGTCTCCGGTGATACGCTCCGGGTTCGTGGATGCGGTCAGGGAGACCCTCTCCACCGGGCCCTGGGGCAGGAGCGATTTCCCGTCGTCGAGGATCGCGGCAGCGCGGAAGGCCGGCGCCCTTCTCGCCCGCGGAGAGTTTGCGAACGCGGTTACGGGACTGCCGCCGGGGCACACGATCCATGATGCCGTGCGCCGGCTCATCATCGAGAACGAGTGCCGGAAAGGCGCGTATGACTCGCCCTATGACGGCCTGCTCACCGGGGAGCCGGCGATCACCGCGGCGCTTGCCGAACGGTACGGGAATACGGCGGTCTTCTCACCAACCGCGCTCGAGATGTATGCGGCCTGCCCGTTCCGGTTCTACCTCGGCCGGGTCCTTGGGCTTGAGCCGCTGCCGGCGGTCGACCTCGACCTGACCGCCCTCGAACGGGGGAGCCTCCTCCACAAGATTGCCTTCCGGTTCTACGCCGGCTGGCGGGGAGACGGAAAGGGGGCGGTCACCGAGACGTCTTACCCCGCGGCGCTCCAGCAGATCCTTGCGATCGGCCGGGACGAGACCGATCGCTTTCTCTTCGATAGCCCGGCATGGCTTGTGGAGAAGGAACACCTTGTCGGTTCGCAACACGTCGGCCGGGGACTGCTTGAGCGCTTCCTCACCTACGAGAGCGAGACCGCATCCTCGACCTTCGTCCCGCATGCCTTCGAGCTCTCGTTCGGTCTCCCGGTGGCGGCGGGAACCTGCGATCCGGCATCGACACCTGATGCGGTCACGATCCCGCTCAACGGAACGGACGGGGAGGTCGTCCGCATCCGGGGCCGGATCGACAGGGTCGACCGTCTCCCTGACGGGAGGTTCCTGATCGCTGATTACAAGACCGGAAGCTCGCACCCCTCGCTCAAGGATATCGAGGCGGGCAAGGCGTTCCAACTGCCGCTTTACCTCCGGGCGGTCGAGACGCTAACGGCGATGCAGGGGGTCGGGGGTTGTTACTACATCCTCCGGCGCGGGGAGATCCGGAACAAGCCGGTCTTCTGGGACACGAGCCTGAAGGATCAGTTCAAACCATTTTCCGTATCGTCACGGAGCGGTGTCGAGGACGTTCGGGCGCTGGTCGACACATCCCTCGCGCATGTCTCGCGCTGCCTTGAGGGGATACGGAGCGGGTGGTTCGCGCCCCGGTCGGATCCCGGCCCCTGTCCGGGTTACTGTGACTTCAAGACAGTCTGCCGATTTGACAGCCTGCGGCTGCTCGCTACCGCGGAGGTGCGTGACGATGGGACTGACTGACCGGCAGAAGCAGGCCGCCCTCGACCACGCGAGGAGCAAGTGCGTCACGGCCGGAGCGGGCACCGGGAAGACCTACGTCCTGGTGCAGAAGTATATCGACCTG
>Ga0123334_1003278_pt1 | contig 17658 bp, 17 predicted proteins | sample BiotimSIPDNA_FD_89706 | JGI IMG/M metagenome (GOLD analysis project Ga0123334, IMG submission 89706) | Anaerobic biogas reactor microbial communites from Washington, USA - Biogas_R1 time_0 SIP DNA | ecosystem: Engineered > Bioreactor > Anaerobic > Unclassified | place: Washington, USA... | reverse complement strand
TCCAGAACGTAACGTCGTCAAGCCCAAAAGAGGAACCCTGGGCCGCGACCACACACCCCAGGAGAGCCGCCGTAAACGGCAACGCCAGAGGCTTGAACAGAGAATTCATTTTTTCTAACTTCATCTTCAGATTTTTTATATTTTTTTATCAATCAGAACGATGGAGCCTGGCGATGAAGAAGACTTTCAGAAAAAAGAAAAAGCCTTCTCACGGCAAATCACGAAAGAAGGCTTTCACAAATGAAGTTTTGTTTTGAAGAGGGTTCACCCACGGTTCAGAACAAACAGGCCTCATCCATCTCTTTTGCGGAGAAGCGCTCCACCCTTCTCTTTGGCGAGAAGAATGGAACAGACAAGCACAACTGAACCGGTATCCTGACTTGCAGCTTCAAACCTCGCTCCCGCCTTCCCAGTCATGTGACCAGTGGCTTCCCAAGGAGCTTGTAGCTTTCACAGTGGCGCAACCGTCCCGGATTCTCACCGGGGTTCCCTGCATTCAATTGAGACACACACACAGTAGGCAGCACTCGCTGCCCTTTCAAAGAGCAAGATCAGACTAGGCGTTTTGGACACCGCTGTCAACCTCTTTGGCCGGGGCGGCCTTCCGGAGCCTCTCCTCCAGTTGCGCGGGGTCCATCTTCAAGGTAAAAATAGAAGCCCCGATAATCATAAGAACCAGAGAAGACAGGTTGAGGATGAACAAGAAAGGGAAAAACGGCTCCATAATGTTTTTAAAACAGGAATCGCCCAGTACCATCAACAGAATAGAAAAGAGAAAGAGCGAGAACCCCGCAAAGAGCCAATGAAATCCGGGCAGCTTGAGCAACTTGATTGAATTCACGGCCATAATCACGAAAAGGCTGTAAAAAACAAAGTAGATGATAAAGCCAACAGTGTACCCAAACATAAGTCCGATATCAGCAGCACTCCATCCCGGATTTAAAAAAAACAGTGTTCCTAAAAGAAGGGTAAAGATAAGGAAAAGAGGAGCGAGGATTCGCCGGTCAAGATTTCCCAGATTCCAAAAGAAAACAAGCAGCAGTACATTGCCCAGCAAATAGAACAACTGATAGGTAATAGAGTACGAGGAAGAATAACCCGCGGGAACATAAGTCGCGGGAAGAATTATAAAACCCTCAAACAGTAAAAAGAGCCCCAACCAGAGGAACAAAGCCCAGTACCTCACGATCCCGGAGGCTTCCAAAAGACAGAAGCTACTCAAAACAACAAACCCCAGCATCAAGAGCAAAATAGGAAAAGTCTCCCCGGAAATAAGCACCAAATCCACTATGGTGAATGCGGTGGCAAAGAACGCGGATATCAGCAAAAGAAGATGCCAGATATTCCGGGGGTAGCCCGGGGGAAAATATGATTTTAAAGCGCTCATTGAGATCAGGCTAAACATTTTAATTCACACTTTCAACCTCTTTGGCCGGTGTGGCCTTCCGGAGCATCTCCTCCAATTGCACGGGGTCCATCTTCAAGGTGAAAATAGAAGCGCCGACAGCGATGCAGAGAAGTGAAAGCAGGTGGATACCAGCTATGTAAACCAGAAACCATCCGCCAATATATTCAGTAAAATAGATCAAAAATACCGGTATCGCCATAATCGTAAGGAGAGAGAGCGAAAGCCCCAAAACAAGCCAGCGGAATCCGGGCAACTCTCTGGCACTTAAAGCTAGAAATACACTAAGACAGTAAAGGGCCAGGAAACCGCCAAAACAAACGGAGGTTATCACCAGGAATATATTAAAGGAACCCAACGCACGATAAAACACCACCCCGGTGAAAGCTCCGCAGAAAAGGAGAAGAGGAAGAATCACTCGCCGATCAAAACGTCCGAGATTCCAAAAGAAAACAAACAACAGGATATAAGCCAGCCAATTGAATATCTGATGGTAGGAAATACTTGCAGAGCAAAAAGTCGCAGCAGCCATCAAGAATAATCCCAACCACAGAAACGAAGCCCAATACCTCACGCAGCCGAATGCATTCCTGATGCAGAGGAGGCCCAGGACGACAAACCCCAGCATCGGAAACGAAACAGGAAGAGGGACTCTGGTAATAAACACCAAATCCACCAGGACATAGGCGGTGAAAAGGAACGCCGGCACCAGCAAAAGAAGATGCCAAAAATTCCGGAACAAGCCGGTAGCAGAATTCAGTTTAAGAGCACTCATTGGGAGCAGGTTAGAACTCTTTGTCACGGCTGTCAACCCCTTTGGCCGGAAAATTTTCTGATATTTTTTCCCTTGAGTGCAGCTAATCTAAGGTATGCGGAGCATACCAAGCCCATAGCCAGGGGTCTTCAGACCCCTGGTAAGGATGAGAGAAAAATCCCCCCCGACCCCGCAGGGGTCGCAGCCATACATACCGACCTCAGAAAACCACAGGCCCAATAGAAAAGATTTTGGTAAAGAACCACGAATAAACACAGATTTTTAAATAGGTAACAGGATACGACCCCTGCGGGGTCGTAAGGGTGTTGGGGGCGGATGCGTACCAGGGGTCTGAAGACCCCTGGCTATGAGATGGCATCCCTGACGGGATGCTTAAGAATGTTGAGGCAATACGAACCGCAGATTGCGCAGATTTGCACAGATTTTTTAAAAAGGGATAACGGGATGCTTAAGAATGTTGAGGCAATACATCCTCGGTCTGGGGGTACTCCATTTTCAAAGTGAAAAGAGAAGCGCCGACAGCGATGAAGAGCAGTGAGAGCAGATAGGCGGGGCCGACCAGAAACAGGACATCCCCCACATAAATAAAGCGCCCCAGCGCAATCATCGTATCAGAAAAAAGAAGCAGCCCCAGTCCGGCACAGAGCCAGCGCGAACCTGCCAGCCCTCTCGAGCCGGCAGCCAGACTCACATTGATACAGGAAAGCGCCGCATAGAGAGCGACCATCATCCGCAGCGGGTTCTCATGAGAGACCGGAAACGCATTGAAGAGCGCAAAACCATAAAAGGCACCGTAAAAAAGGAAAAGAGGAACCCCGACCCAACGACTGAAACGCCCCAGCCGCAATAAGAAAATAAGCCAGTAGATTTGAGCCAGCGAGAAACCGCCAATCCCCAAAAGGAAGTTCAGCGAAGCGATCGGCGCGTTCTTGTAAACCAGAAAGTAATCCCCCAGCAGCGTCAACGCCAGTCCGAGCCAGAGCAATTGAGCCCGACTCCTGACACCGGCCGAAGCGCTCCAGAGACAGGCACCCCCAAAAGCCAGAAGCCCCAGGGTGAAGAGCGGCAGCAAAAGAAGAGGGCTCCCGCCAAAGGCCAGCCCCAGGAAAGCGCCAGCAGGTAACAACCAAAGAAGAAACCAAGCCCTGGAAAACGTGGAAAGCGCAGGCGCAGACTCAATACTTTTCATAGAGGTCACTCTCCATGGAAAGCGCCTTGGGCGGCCCCAGTATGGCAGAGATCACGATGTAATCCTGCAAACCATGGGAAGACTTCAGCTCCCGGCTCAGGCGATGGGCCCTGGAATCCCGCGCCTCCATCCGGCTGGCGCTGACCGAGCCGACCGGCATCTCCATCTCTTTAGCGCCGAGCCCCTTGACATGCTCAGAAACCCTTACTTTGAGCTGGGCAAGCTCACTCTTGAGGTCGCTGCGCACCTGCCCCACCCCGCGAGCCTTGGGAGCCGCCGCGATTTTGCGCACGGCAATATCCCGCTTCAGGACGGGAGTCCGCGGAGCCAGAGTCCCCCCGGCAGTATCCATACGCCGGCGCGGCAGCTCAATCCGCTCCGGCTCAGGCGCTGGCGGAGGCTCTTCCTGCATTAAATCAACGGTCGGCTCCACCGGAGGCGGTTTGGGACGGGAGCGGCTGGAGCGGTGGTGCGGCTCGCCCAGCACCTCCCGCAACTGTCTTTCAAAGCTGCCCCAGAGGTCTTCTTTCTGGGGTGCTGCCGGTTCCGCCTCCATGGCGGTCTCCGTGTCAGGAAACTCCGCCTCCTCTGTATCCAGCGCGCTGCGGTCCATACCAAGCTCATTTTCTTCCTGCTGACGCTTCTTATCCGCGGCACGCTGGGCTTTTTGAGCTAAAAAGCTGAGAATGAAAAAGACACTCACGCCGATCAGGGTGAAGAAATCAAACCCGCCACCGGCCGCCAAAACTGTGCTCAATTGGAATGTCTCGTTCATTTTACTTCATTCGCCGGAGCGGCCCTTATTTACCTGGCCCCTTGGATTTCTGTTGGGAGTCGGTCGCGGGCTTGGTCCCCTGGGAGATACTTTCGCGCATTCCCGTATCGGCCTGAATATTCTTCATCCGGAAGTAATCCATGATGCCGAGATTGCCGGAGCGGAAAGCCTCGGCCATGGCCAGCGGCACCTGAGCTTCGGCCTCGATCACCTTGGCGCGCATCTCCTGGGTTCGTGCAAGCATCTCCTGCTCCAGCGCGACGGCTGCCGCGCGGCGGACTTCCGCCTGCGCCTGGGCAATCAGCTTGCTGGCCTCGGCCTGCTCAGCCTGCAACTTGGCGCCGACGTTTTCCCCCACATCCACGTCGGCAATATCAATGGAGAGGATTTCAAAAGCGGTGTTGCTGTCCAGAGCCTTATCAAGCACCGTCTTGGAGATGCGGTCCGGGTTCTCCAGCACCTCTTTGTAAGTACCGGCCGCCCCGATGGTCGCGACGATGCCTTCACCCACGCGGGCGATAATCGTCTCTTCGGTGGCACCGCCGACGAAGCGGTCCAGATTGGTCCGGACCGTCACGCGCGCACGCGCCTTGATCACGATGCCATCCTTGGCGACGCCATCAATGGAGGCGCGGCTCTGGGCCCCGCTGGGGCAATCGATCACCTTCGGGTTGACGGAGGTTTTGACGGCATCCAGTACGGTCTTGCCGGTTCCCTTGGTCGCCAGGTCGATGGCGCAGCCACGGTCAAAGTTAAGATGGATACCAGCCTTCCTGGCTGCAATCAGCGCCAGCACGACCATTTCAACATTGCCGCCGGCCAGATAGTGCGTGGAGAGATCATCAATCGTCACCTGCAGCCCCGCTTTGACGGCGGTGATGCGGTTATCCACGATGTAGCCGACGGGAACCTTCCGCAGCCAGAGCGCCATCAGCTCCACATAGGTCACGCGCGCTCCGGAAAAGAGGGCGCGTATCCAGATACTGAGGAACTTGAGAACAATGGAGAGCAGGACAATCGCAACGACCAGTCCCAATCCAAGTAAAATCAAAAACCAGCCACCTTCAGGCATCTGCGCTAATATCGTATTCATTTTTTCTTCTTTCCTTAAAATTAAACAGAGTCACTCACATTCAACGATTGGTAAGATAACAGGTTCACGCCCATTTGGCAACTTTTATGAAACCCATCGCCTCAAAAATATGCGCACTGAAAGGGGGCTCGTGGGGAAACGCGGATAGAAGCCCGACGGCAATATCATCTTACATTGGATTTTCACCGCTGCCCCAGCGGCTTTTGCTCAGAAAATAAACCGGAATAAAGACCACGACAACAATAAGAAGAGTGAAAAAACGAGTCCGCCACAGCTTTGCCTTCAGAGTCTCCTCCTCTACAGATTTCTTTTCCAAAAATTCGTAACGAGACATATATGATGAGACATTATATCCATCAGGAACCTTTTTGATATATTCTAAAATCCTTTCTTTCTCCAATTCTCTATTTCCACGAGCATCCATAACTAACAAATTCAATATACGTCCTTCATATGATTTTAATCTATGTTTTTTGATATTATCAACAGAATTAGTTTTCAGCGCTTCTTCAAGCCTCGATCTATACTCAGCTGCAAACGAAGAAAATCGTTCATCCTTGTTCTCCTCGAGCAAATAAGCAAGGTTATACCCAAGACCGATTATCTGGGGATGCTTCTGATTTTCTGGATCGTTCCAAAAGGCCAATAACATCTCTTCCTCCGATACTCTATTCGTCGATACAATCTCTCTTGATGCTCTGGCCTGCTCCTGCATTATGGAAATGATCTGTCCATCATCCCTTCCATAATTGGGAAATTCTTTGTACAGCCTTGAGTAACACTCCTGAGCTTCTTCCTTCTGCCCGACTGTATCCAATCGGCGTGCTTTTAGAAGAAGATCTTCCGGTGAGGTTGGCTCAGAAAGTATTTTTAATGCTCTGTTGTGGACTGCCATGGCTCCATCTTTGTCTCCCAACTTATCTTTGAGGGGTGCCAGCTTGGCATAAACATCACGCAGATGAAATTCTATTGCCTTCTGGCCAAGCGAATTAGTACCAGAAGTCAAACGCCTCTCCAACTCTTCGTAATACTGAACAGCGACCTCGGGCTTATCGAGTATAACACCGGCATTCAATTGACCTAATTGCCGTAATGTGCTGAAAACCACTTTCTCCGAAGTCGGCTTGAGTTCTAAAACCTTATTGAGTGACTCGACGGCTTGCAGTAAGTAAGATTTGATCTTGGGTATATCCGGTTCAGTGACGGCTCTACCCACACCATAATAGTAGCTTCCCACCTCATGTAGCAATCTCGCTTTCGTTTCCATATCCTGGCAATCCCGGGCCAGTTCTTCCGTCTCTTTTATTATTTGTAATTTTTCTGCTATCCCCTTTGTCCTGGAAAACATCAAAGCTTTTAGCAAAAACCACTCTTCAGAATAACTTGGGTACGAATCCAGACGATCCTGAAGAACATTCTCATTCTCTGTTTTCTTAAGCTTTATGGATTCTTCTGCAAAACAATCAATAAAAATAATAAACAAAATAATAAAACTAATTGTTCTTAGCATATTAAAAAATATTTAATTGATTTTCATTTTAAATAAAAATAATTATATAATTCTACTCAAACACAAGGGGACATGCTTTCAGGACGAAGTACAAATCCAGTAGCTTTAAAACCAATCGCTTCGCCTTCTACATAATTGTAATCCTCCCTGTACGTGTAGGGACCGTTCCCGTGAAGTGGACATTCCGGACAATTAAAATAAAAAGCGGCTGTCTCTGTTTTATAACATGGAATTGTTGATACTACTTTTGCATCTATGTAAACCACTGTGCGCGGTGGAACTGTAACGTTTGAACTGAGTGTTACTGTTTGAGTCGCACTTCCAGAGACCGTTGCGGACGTTTCGACATTTATTCCTGCAGCAGCCTTGACAACCGCAGCAAATTCTATCTTTGCCTCAGTACTTACAGTTCCCGTAACAGACCACGAGGCTGTACAATCTCTCGAAAAACTTGCACCAATATCAAACGGGATGTCACATGAAGGATTTTCCCCGAACGTAACATTGTAATAATCAATCTCTACAACGGCGTTCGTTACGACATTTTGCCAATCTTCAGCAAACACGTAGTTAGTATGATACACATGTGTAAGAAGCAAATCAACTTGCTCAGGTGTTAAATTGGATAGGGATTCGGGTCTTGAAATAGTCTCTATCGTTTTTGATTTTTGATCGTTAACAATCCGGTTGAGTTTCGTTTGTTTCTTATCACTAATAACCGTTCCTGAAGGCAAAATAAAAACGGCAATACCTTCTTCTGAGTTATTCCAATTATACAACAAACTGTAGTTATCAATGTCTTGTTGAAAGATTTCAACGTCTTCTGGCTCTGCTCCAGAGTTGCGGCTATTGGTTGCATATTCCACAATGCGTACTAACTCGGTGACGTTTGCCGATGTCAACTGAGCTTGCCCCATCCAGTCAGGCATAACTGAATAACCGGAGTGAGTAGAATGGTCTTCCTCCGCAAACACAGCTGCATTTGCAACACCCAGTAAGACCAGGAAGAATGATAGTATTTTTTTCATAGTAGTGTATTTTGTCTTTCTCGAGTCCTGACTTTGACCATCAAATCCCGAGAACTCACAGGTGATTATACACCATATCCCGAATGAGTCAAATAATTTTTCGCATTTTTTTTAGATTTATTTCTATCGCACCCATTGCCTCAAAAAGAACGCACTAAAACATACGTATGTCTCTGAATATAAGGATGGAAGCCACAAAAGAGCAGGTTGAATTAAGGCTTTGAATCCATTCATCAAAGCCTCAATCCCATCAAGCCCCAAAGACAATACGAGGAGAAATCAAAGAAGCTTTACAACTGGATCGCAAATGAAAATCGTGTACAAAATGCCCTCTAATCACATACCCTCAAGATGCGCTCTCTTTTCAAGGCAATACAGACAGGATATAATAGGTGAACCTTGTCAATGGTCTTTCCTGCCCATCTGGCGCGAGCGCTTCGCAGCCGCCAGAACCGCCTCCATAAAAGCGGAGCGGACGCCGGCCTCTTCCAGGCGCCGGATTCCCTCGATCGTGCTGCCGCCGGGGCTCGAGACCAGGTCCTTGAGGACACCCGGATGCTGCCCCGTCTCCATCACCATGCAGGCAGCCCCTTTAACGGTCTGGGCCGCCAGATAAGTCGCCATCTCCCGCGGCAGACCGGCCGCCACGCCGCCATCGCTCAACGCCTCAATCATCAGGTAAACGAAGGCCGGCCCGCTGCCGCTCAGCCCGGTCACCGCATCCATCTGCGCTTCATTGACCCGATAAGCGACGCCGACAGAGGCGAGGAGCTCCTGCACCAGATGCTCATCTTCATTGGTCGCATTGCTCCCCAGGCAGTAACCGCTGGCGCCGCAGCAAATCAGCGCAGGCGTATTGGGCATCACCCGCATGACGCGGACAGACTCGCAGAGATAGCTCTCGATCGCCCTCAGACTGACGCCCGCTGCAATCGAAACCAGGAGCAACGGCTTACCCATCGCCTCCTGAATGGAGAGCAACACGCCGACGGCATGAACCGGTTTGACGGCCAGAAAAATCACATCCGATTGCTCCATGAGCTCCCGGATACTCTTCACCACGGGGCTGCCGGTCTGGTCCGAGAATTTCCGTGCCGCCGCCGGGTCGATATCATAGGCGCAGACATGCTGCGGGCTCGTTTTTTCCGCTGCCAGAATCCCCCTGGCCAGAGCGGTCGCCATCGCGCCGGCACCCAGAAAACCGATCTTCAATTTCTTTTTTTCATGTTCGCTCATCTCGCTACCCTCTATTTTCTTTTTAAAACAGCCACGTAGGCCCCGTCCGTTTTTTCCTGATGGGGCAACAGAAACCGGCTGCCGCTCTTTTCAAACTCGGGATGCCGCCGGAGAAAGCCGGCCACCTGCTGCTCATTCTCCATGCAATCCACACTACAGGTACTATACACCAGGAGCCCCCCCTCTTTCAACCGCGGCGACACCGCATCAAGCAAACCGGCCTGAATCTCTCTGAGCAGCTCCAGTTCGCGCAGGTTGAGCCGGTAGCGCGCCTCCACGCGGCGACGCAGGACGCCCGTATTGGAGCAGGGGACATCAAGCAAAATGCGGTCGAACTCCGGCTCTGCCGGGCGTTTCTGGAAATCACGCGCTGCCACCGGCTCCACCATCTCTATCCGGAGGCGGTTACAGTTTTCTCTGATCAATTCCAGCCGCTCCTCAATATCGACGGCGACAATGCTCCCCTGGTTCTTCATCCGCTGGGCGATGTAGGTGGTCTTGCCGCCCGGCGCTGCGCAGTGGTCCAGCACCCGTTGGCCGGGCTGCGGCTCTAGCGCCTGTACGGAGAGAAGTGTGGCCGGGTCCTGAATATAGAAGAGCCCCTCCGCGTACCCCTCCAATAGATGAGGCGGCACCGATGGCGGCAGCTTGAGCAATATCTGCTCGGTGAGAAAAGGATAGCTCACCTCCTCCGCCTCCACTCCCTGGCTCTTGAGCCGCTCCAGCAGCTCCGCCACGCTGGTTTGCAACGTATTGACTCTGAGGAAAGGGTGCGGGATGCTGTTATTCCACTCCATGAATGCGAGCAGATCACTCTTGCCCCACTGCTTTTCCCAGCGTTCATAGAGCCACTGGGGATGAGAAGCGGCCAGGGCGGGGTCCCGTTGGCCAAGCTCTTTCAGGAGCTTCCGCGTTTCTTCGATCCGCCTGCCATAGCCGCGGAGGACCGCATTGACCAGCGTCTTATACTTCCCCTCCACAAGCCGCTCGCAAAGCTCCACTGTCTCAAAAACCGCTGCATGTTGCGGCACCCGCATCCAGAAAAGCTGGTAGAGCCCCAGGCAAATCAAGAGCAGAACCAGCTCGGGCGGCTCGGTGCGCAGCTTACGCCGTGCGAGCCACTCCAGAGTCAGACGCCAGCGAACCATCCCCATCGTCATTTCACGCGCCAAGGCACGGTCTTGGGGGGTTAAGTTGCTTTTTGAGATGTTTTTATTGAGCAGGTTTTCAACAAAATCAGAGTTGCCGGTATCTTTTCTGAGGGTTTGAATTGTAATTTCTCTTGGATTTGAGCTCACCAGAGGTGATAATAGCCGGCTTGAGGGCTTGTTGAAAGCACGAAGATGAAAGAAGAGTTTGAAAAATTGGCGGCAACGGGGAAGATCAGCGAAGATCAACTTACATCCTTACTATCACTCACAGATTCAGGTTTTTGTACTCATCGCAGTTGGGGCGTGGGCAAAATCGTCGATGTGGATTCCATTCAGTGGCGACTCATCATTGACTTTGAAACCAAAAACGCCCACTCGATGGATGTCGGCTTCGCGGCCGATACATTGCGCCCCATCACGGCTGATAACATCCTGGCGCGCAAGCTGACCGAGCCCGAAGCGCTCCAGACGCTGGCCAAAGAAAACCCGCTCGAGCTGATAAAGATGCTCATGGAAAGCCTCGACTCCAAAGCCACGGTGGAGCAGATAGAAAAGATTCTCAAGCCGGTCGTCGTCCCCGAAGAAGCCTGGAAAAAATGGTGGAGCAATCTCCGAAGTCGAATGAAAAAAAGCGGCCACTACGCCATCCCGTCCCGTAAAATCGAACCGATCCTCTACCAACCCTCCGTCAGCTCCCTCCAAGAACGTTACCTCAACGACCTCAAACTGACCCGCGGCTTCAAAGCCAAACTCTCCCTGCTCAATAAATCGCTCCAGGTTCTGGGCGAGTTCGAAGAGCCCAAAGCTTTTGCCGATGAAGTGCTGCCGCTCCTGAACCAGGAAATCACAATCCACCAGGAGAGCAAACCGGAGCTGGCGCTGGAGGGAGTCTTCCTGCGCGATGAGCTCAAAGAGCGGCTCAAGATCGATTCCCAGGAGACGATTACTCCGCAAAACCTCTGGGCCCAATGCGAGGGAACCATCAAGATCATTGAGCAACTCCCCTTCTCCTATCAGAAGAGCGCCCTGCTCTCCTACAAAAAGAGCTATCCCGACACCTGGGCAGCTTCGCTCATGGAGAATCTGAATAACCTCTCCGCGAAGTTCTGCGGTGAGGTGGTCGATATTTTAATTGAAAACGGCCAGAGCGAAAAACTGGCCCAGTTCCTCTCTGAGCTGATCAACCAGCATCAGGCCAATAGCGAGCTCCTGCTCTGGCTCTCTCGGGAAAAGCCCGAAGCCTTTGAAGGATTGCTCAACATCCATACGCTGCGCGCCATGCTGGCCGCCATTGAGCGCGACCAGTTCAATGATATTCGCTCCAACCGCCTGCGCGATTATATCCTGACCAATGCCGAGCTGGTGCCGCTCATGATCACGATGGCCGATATCGAGGAGGTCAAAGATATGACGCGGACCCTTCAGTTCAGCCCCGCCTTCGAGGATATGGATAAGCGCTCGGTCCTGATGCGCATCGTGAAGCTCTTCCCCAGCGTCCAGAGCCTTATCTCCAGCGAGCAGGCCCAAAAACGCGAAGAGCCGCTGCTGGTCTCCTGGGCGAGCCTGGAGCGCAAGAAGCGCGAGTACAATGAGCTGGTCCACAAGCGCATTCCCGATAACAGCAAAGAAATTGCTATTGCCCGCAGCTATGGCGACCTGCGTGAAAACCACGAGTTCAAAGCCGCCCGCGAAACCCAGAAGCTGCTGCTCCAGCTCAAGGCCGAGATGGAACTGGAGCTGACACGCGCACGCGCCACCGATTTCAGCGAGGTCTCCACCGAGGAGGTCGGCATCGGCACGCGCGTCCTCTTGAAAGAGAACGCCAGCGGCCAGACCAGCGAGTTCGTGATTTTGGGAGCCTGGGATTTTGACGAAGAGAAGAACATCGTCAGCTACCTGAGCCCGATTGTCCAGGCGATGCTCCACAAAAAAGCGGGTGAAGAGATCGAGTTTAACGGCCAGAGCTACCGGATTGAGTCAATCGGTCCGGCCCTCACCAACGCAATAAGTTAGCCCCTCCCCTTGCAACCCTGCTCCCCCATACAGCCAAAGCAAGCATGATTGCCGCCGGAGAACCCCCTTTTTCAGTAATTTATTTTTTATTCCGGGCTGGTACGTTTCATGCTTGTTAACTATCAATTTTACGAGAAGACGTGAATATAGACATGGATTTATCTCAGTACAAAGTTAATCGTTTAGACAGGTATTCGGCCAAGAGGTCCATACAGGCGCATAACTTTTCAATTTCGGCACCAGATGCCAAAGAGGTCTCTCTGGTGGGTGATTTTAATCAATGGAATCGGGAGGTTCACCCCATGAGCCGCTGCCCCGATGGCTTCTGGACCATTCAAGTTCCGTTGCATCACGGGCATCACCGCTATCAGTTTCTGGTCGATGGCGTTCCCACGCTCGACCCGCGGGCCCAGGGGATTGTGCGCAATGATAAGAATGAACGCGCTTCACTGGTAGCCATCAGCTAGCCGCTGTTTTCAAAATAACTTCTCGCTAAAAAGGCTCGACATCGGGCCTTTTTTCTGTTTTTAATGAGCCGTGCGGAAGCTATGGCAACTTTTTTAAATCAAAGAAGATGCCGGCTAAAAGTTTTCATGGTTCTGGCGAATATCTCGGCATGAAAACCAATGAGGAAGCTTCGGCAAGGCTCCGTGCCGGAAGTTTAAACAGGAAGAAAGATCAATTATGATACTTGGAATGGTTAACGCCGCTGCTCTGGGCGGTCTGGTGGTCCTGCTGCTGATAGCGCTGGTGGTGCTGGTCGTCATAGTGGGGCTCATCGTCCTCACCATCTATAACTCGCTGGTGGCGCTCAGGCAAACCGTCAAAAACGCATGGGCACAAATCGATGTCCAACTCAAACGCCGTCACGACCTGATCCCGAATCTGGTCAATACGGTCAAGGGCTACGCCGCCCATGAAAAAGAGACTCTGGAGCGGGTAGTCGCTGCTCGCGCCAGCGCAACCCAGGCTAAACTGCCGCAGGATGCCATCAAGGCCGAAGGGGAACTCAGCTCAGCCCTGGCACGCCTCCTGGCCGTGGCGGAAGCTTATCCCGACCTCAAAGCGAACCAGAACTTCCTGGCGCTCCAGGAGGAACTGGTCTCTACGGAAAACAAAATTTCTTTTGCGCGCCAGTTCTATAATGACAGCGTCACGCGCTACAATACGAAAATTGAAGTCTTCCCCAATATCCTCTTCGCGGGGATGCTCGGCTTCAAACACGAAGTTCTTTTCGAGACAAGCCTGGATGAGAAACAGGTTCCCCAGGTACAATTTTAATGCGCCGGTCGGCTCGACATCCTGCTCCGGTGCAGGGTAAAAAATTTGGTGAGGAACGTGCGCTTCGGCTGCGTTCCTTTCCTGCTTAAAGAAACCGCTCCCAACGAGAAAGCCCTGAGGAGCGCCGGGTCTGGCTGGTGCCAGTACCGGAGGGCTATGCGTTTTTTGAAATATATGCCACTTTCGACATCTAACTTTTTGGACCTCTCCCAGACGGAGCATACCGCCCTCTTTGAGGAGGGCCGCCCCATGTGGGATGCCCTCAAGGGGCTCCAGGATTACTTTGCACGGGGGAGCTTCCCTACCGGTAAGCACACCCTCATCGGCAAACCGTATATCGGAGAAAACGTCTTTATTGGCGAAGGGACCGTCATTGAAGAGGGGGCCATGATACTGGGGCCGGCCGTGATCGGCCGCAACTGCCACATTCGCCACGGCGCCTATATCCGCGATTGCGTCGTCGTTGGTGACTCGGTCGCCATCGGCCACTCCTGCGAGCTCAAAGCCTGCATCGTTTTTAACGATTGCCAGATTTCACACTTCAACTACGTCGGCGATTCCATCCTCGGCTACAAGGCGCATCTGGGTGCCGGCGTGAAGATATCCAACGTCAGGCTCATGCCTGGCAATATCAACATCCGCTTCAATGGAGAGGAAATTGATACGGAGCTAAAAAAATTCGGTGCCGTGATGGGGGATCATGCAAAGGTTGGCTGTAACGCCGTCTTGTGCCCCGGCAGCATCATCGGCCGCAACAGCGTGGTCTACCCCTGCCTGAACTGGCGCGGTGTGCTCCCTTCCAATTCAATCGCCAAACAAAACGGATTTTTCAACATTAAATAGAGACCTCTTAAAATATCGCTATGAAACTTTTAGTAACAGGTGGCTCAGGGTTTATCGGCTCCAACCTCATCCGGTACATCCTCGAGAAAAAAGAAATCGAACTTCTGGTCAATCTGGACGCCCTCACCTATGCCGGCCATCCGGAGAACCTGGTGCCGGTGGACCGTGACCAGCGCTACCGGTTTGAAAAGGTCGATATCCGCGACCGCCAGGAGGTAATCCGCGTCATTCAGGAGCACGATATCAGCGACGTGATGCATCTGGCCGCCGAATCCCATGTCGACCGCTCCATCAATGACCCGGGCGTCTTCGTCCAGACAAACGTCACGGGGACCTTCCACCTGCTTGAGGCCTGCCGCGCCCACTGGCAAGGCGCGCTTGGCTCCCACCGCTTTCTACACGTCTCCACCGATGAAGTCTATGGGACGCTGGGCCCGACCGGTTACTTCACCGAGGAAACCCCCTATGCGCCCAACTCCCCCTACTCCGCCAGCAAAGCCTCCAGCGATATGATGGTGCGCGCCTACCACCACACCTACGGGATGAATACGGTCATCACCAATTGCTCCAATAACTACGGACCCTACCAGTTCCCCGAGAAGCTGATCCCCGTAGTCATCCAGAGCCTCCTCAATGGTAAAGCGATTCCGGTCTATGGCGACGGCAAAAACGTGCGCGACTGGCTCTATGTTGAAGACCACGCGGAGGCGCTCTGGCTGGTGCTCAGCTCCGGACGCTCCGGCGAGACCTACAATATCGGCGGCCACAACGAGTGGGCCAATATCGACATCGTCAAGCTCATCTGCGACCTGGTCGATGAATTCCGTTCGGCCCCGCTGGGGAGCAGCCGCAAGCTCATCGAGTTCGTCAAGGACCGCCCGGGCCACGACCGGCGCTATGCGATTGATGCCGGCAAGATGCAGAGTGAGCTCTGCTGGAGCCCTCAGCATACCTTTGAAACCGGCATACGCAAAACCATCCGCTGGTATCTCGATAACCAGGAGTGGGTCCGCACCGTGACGACCAAAAAGGAGTGAGCCTCTGAGGCCTCTCGGAGAGGGAGACTCCTAAAAAATAGTTGCGTTGTGAGTACAGGGCCGGTCATTTCAATCATCATCCTCAATTACAACGGGGCCCGCTGGATGAGGCGCTGCCTGGAATCGCTGCGGGCGCAAACCTTTTTTGCCCATACCGAAACAATCGTGGCCGATAACCTCTCCCAGGATGGCTCGGAGCGGCTCTCCGAAGAGCTCCTGCAATCCTGGCCGGAGGACTCCTGGAAGTTTATCCAAAATGGCGGCAACTTCGGCTACTGCAAAGGCAATAACCTGCCGGCGAAAACGGCGCGCGGCAAATGGCTCTTCTTCCTCAACAACGATACCTGGATGGAGCCCGACACGCTGGAGCGGCTGGTCGCCGAGGCCGAAAAACGAGGCGCGACGGCGGCCACACCCCGGGTGCTCGATTACGATTCAGATTCATTCCAAAGCCTGGGGGCCGGCGGCTTTGACCTTTTCGGTTTCCCGACGGAACGGGAGGACTTCCCGGAAAGCCGACCGGTTCTGATGCCCGAGGGATGCTCCTATCTGATTTTGAGGAGCGAGTTTGAGCGGCTGGGTGGTTTTGACGAGGAGTTCTTCATGTATGCCGATGAGCTTGATCTCTCCTGGCGGGTCTGGCTCTCCGGCGGCAGTTGCTGGGCCTTGCGCCAGGCGACCCTTCACCATCGCGGCTCGGCTGCCGTCAATACCGCCGGCGGCGACAAGGTGGTGGAGCTCCGTACCAGCGATTTCAAACGCTTCCATGCCAACCGCAATCATCTCTGGGTGCTCCTGAAACTGAGCGGCCCCTGGAGCCGGCTCCTCCTGCTGCTGCAAGCCGCCTGGCTATTGGCCGAAGGGGCGGCGGGGAGCCTCTACCTGCGGCGCTTCTCTTTTTTCCGGAGCACGGTCTGGGAGGCGTTCAAAGATTGCCATGCCAGGCGCGAGTATCTGCGCCGGCAGCGGGAGCGCTTCAAACCGCTTCAAAAACGCTCCACCTTCTGGATGCTTCGCCGCTTCCTGCGCCTGCGTCTGAACCGCTGGGATGAATTCAAACGCATCCGCCGCCTGGGATTGCCCAAGGTCACTGAAAGCTAAAACGGGCGGTCGGGGTCGCTCACTTGGGCTGGCTCGCCACGAAGAAACGCTCCTTGCCCGAATAATCTTTTTCCGCGCGAATACGCTCCCAGCCCGCCGTGCGGAATATCTCCTCGATTTGCGGGAACTGTCCATCGCCGAACTCCGCCATCAGTACCCCATCGGGCTTCAGGAGCTCCGGCGCTTCCTTCGCCAACAGCCGATAAAAACGCAATCCATCGGGGCCGCCATCGAGCGCCACGGAGGGCTCGTGCAGGCTCACCTCCGGCTCAAGCCGCTCAATCTCGGCGCTGGGAATATAAGGCGGATTGGAGATAACGAGGTCGAAAGGGGCACCCTCACGCGCCGCCGTCGGGCAATCTCCCTCCATGGTGCGGATTCTGCCGTCGAGCTCATAGCGGGTCGCATTGGTCCAGGCGATCCGGAGCGCTTCAATCGAGAGCTCTACCCCCCAGATGCGTGATTCGGGCGCATAGAGCGCCAGGCTCAGGGAGATGCAGCCGGAGCCGCTACAGAAATCCAGCGCGGTCGGCTCCTGGCGCTTCTGGAGGAATTTCCAGCCGGCCTCGGCCAGGAGCTCGGTCTCTGGCCGCGGGATCAATACCCCCGGGGCGACCTTGATCTCTATCCCGCAAAAAGAGGTCGATTCCAATATGTATTGCAACGGCTCCCGTGCGGCGCGCCGGTGAACGCGCGCTCGGATTTCCTCAAGCTGCCCGGGCTCCGGCGTGAACCCCCTCTCCGCGGCTTTGAGCGAAAGCTCGGCACGGCTCAGCCCGAGCGTGGCGCAGGCTATCCACTCCACATTGGCGCGCGGAGAGCTCACACCCGCCCGCTCCAGCTCAGCTTCAAACTGTTTCATCGCATCTCCCAAATCCATCATCCTTCCTCCACTTCTCACTAAAACATATATACCGTACCGGAGCGGGGGCAGCAGGTCAACCCCAAAGCCAGCATGAAAAAGCTCGTTTTCAGCGGTTCACTCCCCTATTATCAGACGGGCTGCGCAGGGTGGGCTTTTGCTCCTCAGCCATGCCGCAGCCCCAGCAGGCAGGAGAGCCTGGAGAGGGCAGCGGTAAAATGCACTGTTTTTGGAAGCTCTCCACGGAGTTGAAAGATTTTAAATTGCACTTGATCTTGAAAACAAGGAAGTTAAACTATCCCAGGTGCTTGGTGAGAAAGTTGTGAACCCCCGGCAAAGGCAACGTCAAGAGAACAACC
>Ga0123334_1003274_pt1 | contig 17678 bp, 8 predicted proteins | sample BiotimSIPDNA_FD_89706 | JGI IMG/M metagenome (GOLD analysis project Ga0123334, IMG submission 89706) | Anaerobic biogas reactor microbial communites from Washington, USA - Biogas_R1 time_0 SIP DNA | ecosystem: Engineered > Bioreactor > Anaerobic > Unclassified | place: Washington, USA | collected... | reverse complement strand
GTTACCGATGGCCCGGAATCGTGCAACACATACAATATGTTGAAACTGACCGAAGATTTATTCAGAGATCAGCCTGCAGCAAAGTACATGGATTATTACGAACGTGCAACGTTTAATCATATTCTTTCAACACAACATCCAGAACATGGTGGTTATGTCTATTTTACTTCTGCCCGTCCACGTCAACACCGCAAATATTCAGCGCCCAATATGGCCATGTGGTGTTGTGTAGGTTCAGGAATGGAGAACCATGGTAAATATAACCAAATGATTTTTTCTCATTCAAGCGACAGCTTATTCTTAAACCTTTTTATTGCCTCCGAACTTAACTGGAAAGAGAAAGGTATTGAAATTAAGCAAGAAACTAATTTCCCATTTGAAGAGCAAACCAAACTTACTATCACAAAAGGATCATCAGAATTTAAGTTGTTAGTAAGGTTCCCTGGTTGGGTAAAACAAGGGGCTCTCAAGATATTGGTAAATGGAAAAGAATTTGCCTATTCTGCAAAACCATCTTCTTACGTTAGTATTAATAGAAAATGGAAAAAAGGAGATGTGGTTCAAGTTTTCTTACCCATGAAAAACACCATTGAATATATGGATAATGTGCCCAATTATATAGCTATTATGCATGGTCCAATATTGCTTGGAGCAAAGACAGGAACAGAAGATATGGGAAATTTGATTGCCGGTGACGGACGTTTCGATCAATATACTGGTGGCAAAATGCTACCAATCGACAAAGCTCCGATTTTGATTTATGACGATATTGAAAATATTGGCGATAAACTGGAACCAATTAAAGGAAAACCATTGAACTTCAAACTAAATGTTAAAATGGTTAATCCTATTGAAGGCCTTACACTTGAGCCTTTTAATAAAATTCACGATGCAAGGTACCAGATCTATTGGCTCGCATTAACAAACAACAAGTATGAGCAATACATCGATTCTCTTTCGAAAGTTGAAGAACAAAGACTTGTACTCGATAGACGTACTGTTGATAAGGTGAATTCCGGTGAGCAACAACCAGAAACGGATCATAAGATGCAAAGCGAAAATTCACGCACAGGTAACAATTTAGATGAGTTGTTTAGAGAAGCTAGCCGAGGAGGATATTTTAGTTATGATATGATCACAAAGTCCAAAACCGACTTAAACCTGTTAGTGAGGTACTGGGGTGCAGAATGGGGAACAAGAAAATTTGATATATACATCGACGATGAAAAGTTACTAACGGTGGACAACACTGGGAAATGGAACCTGTCAAATTTTCAAGAAGAAGAATATTCCATTCCAAATGCAATGGTTGAAGGTAAAGAACATATTCGGGTTAAATTTCAAGCACTTCAGGGAAGCACTGCTGGTGCAGTTTATGTTGTGCGGTTGGTGAGCAAAAAATAATTAAACAACCTATAGTTATTTCAATAGATCGGTAGATTTTGAAAATGAGGAATGAAGCTAATACGATATTTACCGATCTATTTTAATTGAAAATTACAGCCTTTTTAATCGCAATGAGATGACAGTAAATAGAAAAGACTTTTTAAAAAAGGTTTGTTTTTCAGGAGCTTGTTTATGTGGGTTCGGGTCAATTGCGTTTTCAAAAGAAGTTGATGACTCAAATGAAGATAAAATGCAAACCCAAAAACTTTCACTTTTGCAGGATTGGATTGCTAGTATTCTACTGAATGTAAATGATGAATTGGACAAAGGGTCTGCCCGTAAGTTAATTAAAAAAACTGCGGGGGTTCATTTTGAAAATCTGAAAATGGATACTCTTTTGGCAGAATATAAAGGTGACCTTGACAAGTTCACTGTGTTCCTTCGCGAAAAGTGGGGTTGGAAAGTCGATTACGATAAGGAAAAAAGAATACTCATTGCCGATGAAAACAAAAATTACTGTGTTTGTCCAATTGCTGTTCACAAAAAAGACAAAGATTCGTCTGCAATTTGCTATTGTTCTGAAGGTTTTGCAGAAAAAATGTTTTCATTGGTTTCGGGTAAACAGGCGCAAGCAGAAGTTATTGCTTCGATTCGCAAAGGAGATACAAGTTGTAAATACAAAATCGTATTGCCTTAATATTTAGACTTATTAAATACTTGAATTGATATTATGAAGATAAAATTAATAGAATTGTTAGTGGTGGTATTCATGGTTGTTTCTCTGAATAAATCAATACATGCCCAAAATCCAATCATCCAAACGGTTTTTACTGCCGATCCAGCTCCGTTGGTGCATAACGATACCTTGTTCCTATTTACAGGGCACGACGAAGATAATGCCACACAAAAAGGTTTTATCATGAACGATTACCTCTGTTTTTCGACCACCGATATGGTGAACTGGACACATCATGGCCCGGTTTTTCATGTCGATTCATTGGGATGGGCGGCAAAGCACAATGCCAACGCTGCTCAAGTTGCCTATCGCGACGGGAAGTTCTATTACTATATTTCGCCTTGGAGTGCGTTGAAAGATGGTGGGGACTGCATTGCTGTAGGCGTTTCGGATAAACCCTATGGACCTTACAAAGATGCCATTGGAAAACCAATGATAGAACCCAGCCAAACCAAATATGGCCGCCATGCATGGGAAGACATTGACCCAACCATTTTGATTGACGATGACGGACAAGCTTATATGTATTGGGGAAACAATTCTTTGTATGCCGTTAAGTTGAACAAGGACATGGTTTCGTATTCAGGCGATATTGTCACTTTCGAGATTAAAGACAAGGCTGCATTTGGCCCTGATTACGAAGAAGCACCCTGGATTTTTAAGCGCAACGGCATTTACTACCTTATGTATGCGGCACATGTTCCCGAAGCGGTTTATTATGCCATGGCCACCTCTCCACTTGGCCCATGGAAATACGGCGGTGTAATTATGAAAGCTTTTGCCCAGGGTTCAATGGGTAACCACCCGGGAGTTGCCAAATACAAAGACCAATGGTACTTTTTTTATATGAACGAAGATTTGCCCAACGGCCACGACAAACGCCGTGCGGTTAATGTGATCCCATTTGATTTTAATGCCGATGGATCAATTACAGAACTGGCACACAGTAAAGCAGGAGTAAAACCTGTAGCCAATTTAGACCCTTTTAAACGAACTGAGGCAGAAACAATCGCCTGGTCTGAAGGGCTGAAAACAGCAAAAGACAACCAAACCGGCGTGTATGTCACCAAAATTAATAAGGGCGATTATCTTAAAGTACGTAGTGTCGATTTCGGCAAAGGTGCAAAAACATTAGAGGCAAATGTGGCTTCTGCTACTACAGGTGGAATAATTGAAATCCGTCTTGATAATCCCGAAGGTGAATTACTCGGTTCTCTTACTGTTGAGAAAACTGGTGGTTGGCAAAACTGGAAAACAATCACGGGTAAAGTGAAAAAAACAACCGGCGTTCACGATCTCTGCTTTGTATTTAAAGGTGGCGATGGCGAGTTGTTTAATTTCGACTGGTGGAGATTTCTTAACTAATATCAATAAAGAACATTAATGTAATTTTTATTCGATTAGAATTGATAGAATCTAAAAACCTATATCATGTTTAGAAGAGGAAAAATCATATTCGCACTATTTGTTTTCTTTCAAATAGTCAACAATTTTAGTGTTTCGGCACAGGTTGTTTTAAAGTCAGGGATCGATTATCCTGCTGAAATCGAAAATCCCGAATTACTGGGCATAAATAAAGAACCCTACCATGCCACGTTGATGCCGTATGCCAATCTGCAGGAAGCTTTGGTGGCAAAGCGACATGCTTCGTCGTTATGCCGTAGCCTGAATGGTCAATGGAAATTTAATTGGGTGCCAACGCCAGATCAAAGGCCAGTCGATTTTTATAAACCAGACTTCGATGTTTCGGATTGGAAAGAGCTACCTGTACCTTCTAACTGGGAAGTGCATGGTTACGGAACACCATTTTACCGCAATCTGGGCTATACCATTAAAAAGGATTATCCAAATGTAATGAGCGAACCCGAAAAATGGTACACTTCGTACAAGGAGCGTAACCCGGTGGGTAGTTACCGCAGAGACTTCGAAGTGCCTGCCGACTGGAAAGGCCGCCGCAATTTTATTACCTTCGACGGTGTTGACTGCGCTTTCTTTCTTTGGATAAACGGCGAAAAAGTTGGTTTTAGCGTAAACAGCCGTAATGCGGCAGAATTCGACTTGACCAACTATTTGAAAACGGGAAAAAACACAATAGCGGTTGAAGTTTATCAATACAGCTCAGGAACTTGGCTCGAAGATCAGGACATGTTCCGCTTGCATGGTATTTTCAGAAATGTAACGCTGTGGAGTGCGCCTCAGGTACACATTCGCGACTTTTTTGTGAAAACCGATCTTGACAAAGAATACAAAGATGCGACGCTTGATATTACTGCAAAAATTAAAAACTACAGCGACAAAACAGCTAAAGTACAAACATTAATAGCATCTCTTTACGACAAAGAGGGCAAAGAAATTGCCAGAGGAATCGCATTCAGTTCGGCACTTAAGCCCAATCAAGAAGAGACTTTAAATGTAAAAATCCTAGTACGCAATCCGCTGAAATGGACTGCTGAAACCCCTAATTTATACACCGTTGTTTTGACCAATTCAGAAGGTGAAATTCTATCGTCGAAAATTGGTTTCCGAAAAATAGAAATTGTCGGACGAGTCTTTATGGTGAATGGAGTACCGATTAAATTGAAAGGGGTGAACCGCCACGAACATTGGTCAGATGTTGGCCATGCTATAACAGAAGAACAGATGATCCATGACCTTCAGGTGATCAAACAAGGCAACTGTAACCATGTACGCACCAGCCACTATTGCGACGATCCCCGCTGGTATGAGCTTTGCGACGAATGGGGAATTTGGCTGGTAGCCGAAGCCAATGTAGAATGTCATGGTTATGATGGACGTTTCGACAACGAACCAACCATCAAATCAGCAATTGTTGATCGCAACGTGGCCAATATCGAAAACTTTAAAAATCATCCTTCGGTAATTATCTGGTCGTTGGGCAACGAGTGTGGCTGGGGTGCTACTCCAAATTTTGTGGCAGCAATGAATGCCGTAAAAGCAATGGATCCTTCAAGGCCAATACATTACGAGCGTTTCGGAACAGGAAAAGGCAATCCCGCCGACTTAGATGGACGTATGTATGGAACTGCACAAGATTATGCACGGGTCGCTCAGGATAAAAACCTTACAAAGCCATTCTATATCTGTGAGTTTCTTCACGCCATGTTTAACTCAATGGGATCTTTAGATGAATATTCTAAAGTCTTCGATAACAATCCCGAGATTTTGGGCGGCGCAATTTGGGAATATCAAGATCAGGCACTTTGGAACAAGCGCGACCCTAACCGGCCAATTTTGGCTTATGGCGGTGGTTTTGGCGAGGCTCCAAACGACCACTATTTTATTCACAAAGGGGTGGTTTCGTACGATCGTACAACTGAAGGAAACCGGACTAAACCGCATTTCCCTGAAATGAAAAAAGCATTTCAATGGATTGATATGGATTTAGTTGACCCCGCAGCTGGTGAAGTTCAGGTTCGAAACAAATACCAGTTCACCTCGTTAGATAAGTTTGATGCTTGGTGGAGTGTAACCGAAAATGGGAAGGAAATTGATAAAGGGTCGTTAAATGTTCGTAACCAGTGGGGGCGTATCATTGCTCGGGTCCCATATAAAATTGAACAACCCAAAGCTGGCGCTGAATATTTTCTGCGTGTTTCGTTCACTCAAAAAGAAAAAACGCTTTGGGCCGACAAAGGATATGAAGTAGCTTCTGAGCAATTTAAACTGCCAATCAACACCCTTCCTGTTGTTGAGGCTAAAGTTACAGAGCCTGTTAAACTGGTTCAAAATGAACAAGCAGCTACTGTTTCTGGTAGCAATTTTTCAGTGAGGTTCGATAAGAAATCAGGATTCATTAGCCAATTAACACAAAATGGAACCAATCTTTTGGTGGCCGAAGGTGCTCCAAAATTGCATTTATGGCGTGCTGCACATCGCACTGACGATGACTGGGCTTTCCGTCAATGGGAAAAATATGGTGTAACAACGCTTCAATATACCCCTGTCGATTTTAAAGTTGAAACTGTCGACAATTCGACGGTTAAAATAACATCGACAACAAAAGCCGATGGAAAAGAGGGGTTTGGCGTTTACCACACAGCAACTTACTTGGTGAAAGGCGATGGTTCGATAAAGGTCGACAACCAAATACAATTTGTAGGTTTCAAAATTAACCTGGCTAAAATTGGTGTACGTATGATGCTTGACAAAAAGCTCGACCGCATGACTTTCTTTGGCCGTGGTCCTTTCGAAAACTATTCTGATCGTAAAAGCGCTGCCGAAGTTGGTCTATACGAACTAGGTGTTAACGAACAATACGAATACGAAAAACCAATGGAACGTGGCAACCACGAAGATGTCCGTTGGGCTAAACTGAGTGGTAAAGATATGCCTTCACTGTTGATTCAGTCGGATGAAAAGCTGATGCAAGTTGCTGCACTGCCTCATACCGATGAGCAAATGAACCCGGTTGAGTATAAAATTGATTTGCCTGCAAGCAAGGCAACTGTTTTGAGTGTTTCAACAAAAACGCTGGGTGTTGGCTCTAATAGTTGTGGTCCTCAACCGCTCGAACAGTTCAAAGTTGCTGCTGAGAATACTCAATTTAGTTATACACTCATTCTTCGTTGAGAGAGGTGTAATAAATTAGTTAGTAGTTTGTTTTTTACATAATTTACTAAATAGAAGAATAAAATGAAAAAAATAGTTATATCAAGTATGCTTTGCTTCCTGTTTGTAATTTCAGGTTTGGCACAAGCATACAAGAAAAACGCATCAGGCATTGAAGCAACCGTCAATAAAACAACTATTGAAGTTTCTTTCTTTAGTCCTTCAATTGTCAGGGTCGTGAAATTGCCTGAAGGTAAAAGTTTTAAAAAAGAAAGCCTTTCTGTGGTTAAAACGCCACAAAAAACTGCATTTACGGTCAATCAGCAAGGAGATAACCTTTCATTGAAAAGCGAAAAAATGGTCGCTGTGCTGAATCTTAAAAGTGGTAAAATGTTCTTTTCAACGCTTAAAGGAGAACCACTTTTAACCGAAAAAGAATCGGGTAGTTCATTTGTCGATTTCAACGATGCAGGTGTTAAAACATTTAGCGTGAGCCAATCGTATGTGCTCGACAAAGATGAAACCATCTATGGGCTTGGGATTTTGCAGAACGGTAAAATGTCGCAGCGCAATCAAAAAATAGAAATGGTTCAGAATAACACCTGGGATTTTGTCACCTTCTTTCAGTCTGTGAAAGGCTATGGCCTGTTTTGGGACAATTATTCACCAACCACTTTTATCGATACGCTTAATGTAACTTCCTTTAGCTCTGAAGTGGGTGATTGCATTGATTACTATTTTATGTATGGTGGGAATGCTGATGGGGTAGTGGCTCAAATGAGAGATCTTACTGGACAGGCTCCAATGTTCCCGCTTTGGACTTATGGTTATTGGCAAAGCAAAGAACGTTACAAAAGTCAGAATGAGTTAGTTGGTGTAGTGAAAAAGTATCGCGAACTGGGTGTTCCTCTCGATGGGATTATTCAGGATTGGCAATATTGGGGCAACAATTACCTGTGGAATGCGATGGAGTTTCTGAATCCTGAATTTCCTGATCCCAAAAAGATGGTTGATGATGTTCATAATCTGAATGCTCACATGATCATTTCAATCTGGTCATCGTTTGGGCCAATGACAAAACCTTATAAGGAATTGGATAAAATGGGGGCTTTGTACAATTTCGACACATGGCCGCAGTCTGGTTCCGAAAAATGGCCGCCAAATCCCGATTATCCATCGGGCGTTCGGGTGTACGATGCCTACAATCCCGCAGCCCGCGATGTTTACTGGAAATACCTCAACCAAGGGTTATTGTCAACTGGAATTGATGGATGGTGGATGGATTCGACCGAACCCGACCACTTTAATCCTAAACAGTCTGATTTCGATACAAAAACCTATCTTGGATCGTTCCGAAAAGTTCGCAATGCCTATCCATTAATGACTGTAGGTGGTGTTTACACTCATAATCGTGAAGTAAGTTCTGACAAACGTATTTTCATACTTACCCGTTCGGCTTTTGCCGGGCAACAACGCTATGGCGCGAATACTTGGTCGGGCGATGTTGTGGCATCGTGGGAAACGTTGCACAACCAAATTACTGCAGGTTTAAATTTCTCTCTCTGCGGAATACCTTACTGGAACAGCGACCTTGGTGGTTTCTTCCTGTGGAATTTTAAAAATCCACTCCAAAACCCCGATTACCGCGAACTTCATGCCCGCTGGATTCAATTTGGAACTTTCTGCCCTATGATGCGTTCGCACGGCGAAGGCTCTCCGCGAGAGATTTACCAATTTGGGCAAAAAGGCGACAAAATCTATGATTCTGATGAGAAATATATCAACCTGCGTTACAGCTTATTGCCATATATTTACTCTTCTTCTTGGGAGGTTACCAACAAACAGTCGAGCATGATGCGCGCGTTGGTGATGGATTTTGCCAGCGATAAACAAGCACTGGACATCAACAACGAATACATGTTTGGGAAATCAATTTTAGTTTGCCCTGTTACAACACCGATGTACAATAAAGATGGCAAGGAAGATTTCAGCACAGTTAAATCCATGGAAGTGTATCTTCCTAAAGGAGCCGATTGGTTTGATTTCTGGACTGGCGAAAAATACAGTGGCGGACAAAAAGTCAACAAGGAAGTTCCACTGGATATTATGCCGTTGTACATAAAAGCAGGTTCAATTTTGCCAATTGGCCCCAAAGTGCAATATGCAACAGAAAAGAAATGGGACAACCTTGAAATCAGAATCTACGAAGGAGCAAATGGCGAGTTCACCTTATATGAAGACGAAAACGACAACTACAACTACGAAAAAGGCATCTTCTCAACCATCACATTTAGCTGGGACAATGCTAAGAAAACATTGACCATCAGTGATCGTAAGGGCTCTTTCCCTGACATGTTGGCCGAACGGAACTTCAACATTGTGAAAGTCTCGGTTAAAAATGGTGTTGGTAATGATTCTGAAACAGAAATCGTCAAGGCAGTCAACTATACCGGGGAAAAAGTAACCGTTAAATTATAAATAGGTATAACCTGATGTAAAGGAGAGATATCTATGATCAATACTAAAAGGATAGTTAATATAGCTATGTTGTTAATGTTTACTTTATACATTAATGGTATAGCCCAAAACCCGATTATTCAGACCAAGTTTACTGCCGACCCGGCACCTATGGTTTACAACGATACGGTTTATCTGTACACTTCGCACGATGAAGACGATGCGCAGGGGTTTAAAATGCTCGATTGGTTGCTTTACACGTCAACCGACATGGTGAACTGGACCGAGCATGGAGCAGTCGCTTCGTTGAAAGATTTCAAATGGGCACGGCAGGACAACGGTGCGTGGGCGGTGCAGTGCATGGAACGCAATGGTAAGTTCTACCTTTATTGCCCCATGCACGGCGGCGGTATTGGCGTTTTGGTGGCCGATTCGCCTTACGGGCCTTTCAAAGATCCGCTGGGCAAACGCTTGATTGATACCGACCATGTTTGGCAAGATATTGACCCATCGCCTTTTATCGACGATGATGGTCAAGCTTACCTCTTTTGGGGAAATCCCGATTTGTATTTCGTCAAACTCAACGACGACATGATTTCGGTGAAGGGCGAAGTGGTGAAAGAGCCCTCCAAACCTAAAAATTACCAGGAAGGTCCTTGGGTGTGGAAACGTAACGGTCATTACTATTTGGCCTATGCTTCAACCTGTTGCCCCGAAGGGATTGGGTACGCCATGAGCAAATCGATTACCGGGCCTTGGGAATTCAAAGGAATGATCGTAGATGCTTCGGAACTCACACGCGGAAACCACCCGGGTATTATCGAATACAAAGGGAAATCGTATTGTTTCGGACACAGCTACGATATACTGAAAAAAACCACATCGAAATTCTACGAACGTCGCTCGGTTGACATGGACGAGATGGTTTACAACGCTGATGGAACCATCCAAAACCGCAAATATTGGTCGGTTGAAGGTCCCGCACAAGTGGGATCGCTCAATCCGTTCCGTCGTGTTGAGACCGAAACCATGGCCTGGAGCGAAGGACTTAAAACGAATTTCGAAACCGAATGGGAAGGCCCGTTTGAGTGGAACCGAGGAAAGAAAATTGCCGATCGTTTATATGTAACTTCCATTCATAATGGCGATTATATTTTGGTGCAAGGAGTCGATTTTACTCAGGGCGCCAAGTCGGTCGAAGCCATGGTTTCGCCCCTTTATGGCGGTAAAATCGAAATCCGTACCGATAAAATCGATGGCCCTGTGATTGCGACCGTCAACGTTGGCCCACAAGGCGAAGGAGGAAAGTGGAAAACCGTTTCGGCACCCGTTTCTAAAGTGAGTGGTGTGCACGATTTGTATTTCATTTTCAAAGGCGAAAAGGACCTGTTCGATTTCGACTGGTGGCAGTTTTTAAAATAGATTTATTAACGCTTGACTAATGAGAACAACACTGACCTTAATATTGCTTTCCTCTATGTTTTTGTCGTGTAGCGAGAACAAGCAATTGTCCCGTATCGAAATCCTTTTCGACGACGATTGGAAATTTCAATTGGGCGATGTGCAAGGCGCAGAGAATCCTTTGTTAAAGGATGATGCGTGGCGCAGCCTAGATTTACCGCACGATTGGAGCATCGAAACCCTTCCCAACCAGGAAGCCGGAAATGTGGTTGGGCCATTCTCCATCGAAAGCATTGGAACTACGGCCACAGGTTATACCGTTGGCGGAACGGCCTGGTACCGGAAAACATTTACCTTGGATAAAGACCAGCTCTTCAGCCAAACCCTTATTAATTTTGATGGGGTGTATATGAACAGCGAAGTATGGGTGAATGGAAAATTGGTGGGAAATCATCCTTATGGTTATACGGCTTTTCAGTATGATATTACCGAATTTCTCAATCCAGCCGGAAAACCCAATGTGATTGCCGTAAAGGTGAAGAACGAAGGGAAAAACTCGCGTTGGTACAGTGGCTCGGGCATTTACCGTCATGTATGGCTCATACAAAAGCAACCCGTACACATTGCACACGATGGCGTATTTGTAAACACCGAAAGCATTTCTGGAAATGAAGCTGCAATAACTGTTTCTTCAACGGTTGAAAATAGTACACCTACTGGGATCGATGTGAAATTGCAAATCCGCATTATCGATGGTAACGGCAAGGTTGCGGCCACTTCGGAAACGTCAGTCAAAAAAATTCCAACAGGAACTGAAGAAATTACGCAACGTATTAAAGTACCGCAAGCCCAATTGTGGTCAACCGATGAGCCTATCCTTTATACCGCAGAAATTCAGGTTGTAACAAATGGAAAAGTTACCGACCAAACCACAACCACTTTCGGGATTCGCACCATTCATTTCGATGCAAAAACGGGATTCACACTCAACGGGAAACCGATGGAGCTGAAAGGGGGAAACCTTCACCACGACAATGGTTTTCTGGGTTCAGCAACTATCGACCGTGCTGAAGAGCGCCGCGTTGAATTGATGAAAGCGAACGGCTTCAATGCAATTCGTGCCAGTCACAATCCACCGTCGAAACAATTCCTCGATGCCTGCGACCGACTTGGCGTGCTGGTTATGGACGAAGCTTTCGACCAATGGGTTCGTCCGAAGAATCCTCAGGATTACAGTTTATATTTCAAAGAATGGTGGAAAAAAGACCTGAAATCCATGATTTATCGTGACAGGAACCATCCATCTGTAATTTTCTGGAGTATCGGCAATGAGCTCAATGAGCGGGCCGATTCTATTGGTTATGCAATCCGAAAAGAACTGGCAGCTGAAGTACACAGGCTCGACTCATCAAGACCAGTAACCGAGGGCGTTTGTGAATTTTGGGATCACTGGGGCCGGAAATGGGAAACTGCAGCCCCGGTTTTTGAAGATTTGGATGTGGCTGGTTATAATTATCTGCAGAAGGCTTTCGAATCGGATCATGCTGAATATCCCGATCGAATCATTGTAAGTACTGAATCGTATGCCCCCGAAGCATATGCTTTTTGGCAAGGGGTTGAGAAACATTCGTATGTGATAGGCGATTTCGTGTGGACTGGCATGGATCATTTGGGCGAAACGGGATGTGGTAATGCTAAAATAGCCGAAAAACCCGGACCACGCGTTGGCCTTCAACCATGGCCTTGGTTTAGCAACTATTGTGGCGACATCGACCTGTGTGGAAATAAAAAACCGCAATCGTATTACCGCGATGTTGTTTGGAATAACAGCAAGATTGAAATGATGGTGCATACACCAATTCCTGAAGGCATGGTTGAAACCTACAGTTACTGGGGCTGGCCCGACGAGTATCCAAGCTGGAACTGGGAAGGAAACGAAGGAAAGTTAATGGATGTTCGGGTCTTCTCGAAAAGCCCGTTGGTACGCCTCGAATTGAACGGAAAACTAATTGGCGAACAAGCCATTAATACCAATACAGGCATTACGGCCAATTTCAAAGTGCCCTACGAAGCCGGTGTGCTAAAAGCAATTGCCATTGAAAATGGAATAGAGGTTTCCACAAAAGAATTGAAAACAACTGGAGCCCCGGCAAAAATCAGGCTTACCGCCGATCGCAATGTAATTAAAGCCAACCGCAACGACTTGTCATACATCAAAGTTGAAATAACCGACGAGCAGGGAAATACAATTCCCGATGCCTCCATTCCTGTAACCTTTTCTGTTTCGGGCGATGGTGAAATTGCCGGTTCAGGTAATGCAAACCCTACCGACATGGAGAGTTTCAACAATAAGGTTTGTAAAACCTTTCGCGGACAAGCACTGGCGATTCTTCGTCCTTTAAAAAATGGGAACACCGGAACTATTTCGTTTAAAGCTGAGGCATATGATTTGGAACCCAGTGAAATAAAAATTAAAATTCAATAAACATGATGAATATAAATAAGTTAACCTTTGTATCTATTTTAATAACCGTCTTGAATTTTGTAGGATCAAACAGCCTTTCGGCGCAAACCGTTTGGCTCGATGAGCTTGATCTTAGCACTGCAACGCAAGGGTACGGCGTACCTATGAAAAATAAATCGTGTGATGGTAAAACCCTTACTATTGCCGGAGAAACTTTTGATCGTGGCTTTGGAAGTCATTCCGAAAGTTTGTTAACCATCCTATTGGAAGGCAATGCTAAATTGTTTACAGCCAAAGTGGGTATCGACGACGAAGTGAAAGGACAGCGTCCGGCTGCCGAGTTTATCGTAAATGGCGATGGCAAACAGTTGTGGGCTAGCGGTGTGATGCGTTTGGGCGATGCCGCCAAACCATGCACTGTTAAGCTCGATGGGGTGAAGAAACTTGAATTGCTTGTAACCGATGGCGGAAACGGCAACTATTACGACCATGTCGATTGGGTGGATGCCAAATTTGAAACATCGGGAGCAACAACCTTCAAAACATTTAATCCTGTTTCGAGCGAGGTATATATTCTTACTCCAAAACCAGCAGCCGAGCCTAAATTGACCGGAGCCAAGGTGTTTGGCGTTCGTCCAGGTTCGCCATTTCAACATTTGGTGACAGCCACTGGTGATCGGCCAATGACATTCTCGGCTAAAGGATTGCCTAAAGGCTTGAAAATTAATAAAAAAACAGGTTTGATCACAGGTGTTCTTACCACAAAAGGTTCATACAAAGTGACACTGTTTGCTAAAAATGCAAAAGGCAAGGCTGAAAGGCAGTTCCGCATTGAATGTGGTGACCAGATTGCGCTTACCCCGCCTATGGGCTGGAACAGTTGGAACTGTTTTGCTCAGGAAGTTTCGGCCGACAAGGTGAAACGTGCTGCCAACGCCATGGTCAGCAGCGGACTGATCAACCACGGATGGACTTACATCAATATCGACGATTTCTGGGAAAATCACCGTGATTCGAAAGATCCTTCTTTGCGGGGCAAACTGCGCGACGAGGCTGGCTATATTATTCCCAACTCGCGTTTTGTCGATATGAAACTCCTTGCCGACTATGTACACGGCCTTGGTTTAAAAATCGGTTTGTATTCATCTCCAGGTCCCTGGACTTGCGGCGGTAGCGCCGGAAGCTTTGGCTACGAAAAGCAAGATGCCGAAAGCTATGCAAAATGGGGCTTCGACTATCTCAAATACGACTGGTGTAGCTATGGAAATGTGATCAACGGTTTGCCCGAAAACGACCCGTACAAAGTTTCTTCATTATCATACAACGGTGGTAGCGAGCTCGAAACTGCCAAAAAACCCTTCATTGAAATGGGAAAATTGCTGAGAGAACAGAAACGCGATATTGTGTTCAGCGTTTGTCAGTACGGCATGTCCGACGTGTGGAAATGGGGAGGTTCAGTTGGAGGTAACTGCTGGCGAACTACAAACGATATAACCGATACCTGGACGAGCATGAAAAACATTGCTCTCGATCAGGATAGATCGGCACCTTATGCAAAACCCGGCAATTGGAACGATCCCGATATGCTTATCGTAGGTCATGTGGGTTGGGGAAATCCTCACCCAAGCAAGTTAAAACCCGACGAGCAATACATGCACATTAGCCTTTGGAGTCTTTTTGCCGCGCCGCTTTTGATTGGTTGTGACATGGAAAAACTTGACGATTTCACACTAAACTTACTTACCAACGACGAAGTAATTGAAGTAAACCAAGACCCGTTGGGCAAACAAGCTACTTGCTTGCATGCCATTGGTGACTTGCGTATTTATGTGAAGGATTTGGAAGATGGAAGCAAGGCAGTTGGTTTCTGCAATTTTGGACTCGAAAAAATAAATATGGCCTATGCCGATTTTTCCAAATTAGGTTTGAATGGGCAGTTTGTTGTACGCGATCTTTGGAGGCAGAAAGACATTGCAAATGTTAACACCCAATCGGGAAAACTTGCAATAGATGTACCTGTACATGGTGTGCTGCTTTACAAATTTTCATCTGTTAACTAATTGAAATTGATAAAAATGAAACAAATAAAAATAGTTGCATTTGCACTTCTCGTTCCATTTCTTTTGAAAAACAATGCCACTGCGCAGGATCGATTGTATCCCAACGAGTTTCCATTGTCTGATGTGACGCTGCTCGATGGGCCGTTTAAACACGCCCGCGACTTAAACATCGAAGTGATTCTGAAATACGATGTCGACCGTATGTTGGCTCCATACCGTAAGGAAGCAGGATTGCCCGAAAAGGCAAAGTGCTACCCTAACTGGGACGGCCTCGATGGTCATGTTGGTGGTCACTATTTGTCAGCTTTGGCCATGAACTATGCTGCAACCGGCAATGCCGAATGCAAAAAGCGCATGGAATATATGATTTCGGAACTCAAAGCTTGTCAGGAAGCCAATGCCAAAAACAACCCAAGTTGGGGTGTTGGTTATGTAGGTGGCGTACCAAAAAGTGCCGATTTGTGGGCAAAGATCAAAGATGGAAACGTTGGGGCAATTTGGAGTGCCTGGGCTCCTTTTTATAACATTCATAAAATGTACGCCGGACTTCGCGATGCATGGCTTTACACAGGAAACAAAGAGGCTAAAGAAATATTCCTAAAATTCTGCGATTGGTGTATCGACCTTACTTCGGGGTTAACCGATGCTCAGGTTGAAGATATGCTTGGAAACGAATATGGCGGCATGAACGAATCGTTTGCCGATGCTTATCAAATTTCGGGCAACGAAAAATACCTTGCTGCAGCAAAACGGTTTTCGCACAAACAGTTCCTTGATCCTTTATCAAAAGGAATTGATATGCTTGACAATAAACATGCAAACACCCAGATCCCAAAATTCATTGGATTTGAAAGAATTGCTGAGTTAAGTGGGGATGAGACCTATGCAAAAGCAAGTCAGTTTTCATGGGAAACAGTAACCCAAAACCGTTCGTTGGCTTTTGGGGGAAACAGCCGCAGGGAGCATTTTCCCAGCAAAGAATCGTGCATCGACTTTGTGACCGTTAACGATGGCCCTGAATCGTGCAACTCGTACAACATGCTCAAGTTGACCGAGGATTTGTTCCGCGTTAACCCATCGGCCAAATATGCCGATTACTACGAACGGACAATTTTGAACCACATCCTTTCTTCGCAACACCCTGAACATGGCGGTTATGTGTATTTCACTTCAGCTCGTCCACGTCATTATCGGAATTACTCGGCGCCAAACGAAGCCATGTGGTGTTGTGTTGGTTCAGGTATGGAAAACCATGGTAAGTACAACCAGTTCATTTATACCCATTCTAACGATTCGCTGTTCCTCAACCTATTTATTGCTTCGGAACTGAATTGGAAAGAAAAAGGGGTGAAGATCAAACAAGAAACTTCATTCCCTTACGAAGAGCAAACAAAGTTGACGGTAACACAGGGTTCTTCGACCTTCAAATTGCTTGTTCGTTACCCTTCATGGGTGGCCAAGGGCGAACTGAAAATTTCGGTTAACGACAAAGAAGTTGCCTATTCAGCAACTCCGTCATCATATGTTAGCATCGACCGGAAATGGCAAAAGGGTGACGTAGTGAAAATTACACTGCCGATGCGCAATACCATTGAACACCTGCCCAATGTCCCTGAATACATTGCAATTATGCACGGCCCAATTTTACTTGGAGCTAAAACCGGTACCGAAGATTTGAAAGGCCTCATTGCCGACGATAGTCGTTTTGGACAATATGCTGGCGGAGAATATCTGCCTGTTGATAAAGCCCCAATTTTGATTGAAGATGATATCCAAAATATTGGGAATAAACTGGAGCCGATTAAGGGCAAACCGTTAAATTTCAAGTTGAATGTAAAAATGATCAACCAGGCTGACCTTACGCTGGAACCGTTTGCCAATATTCACGATTCGAGGTACATGATGTACTGGCTGGCTCTTACCAATTCGGGCTACAAGGCTTATACCGATTCATTGGCAAAAATCGAAACCGAAAAACTTGCTCTTGAAAAACGCACCATTGATTATGTGATGCCTGGCGAGCAACAGCCCGAAACCGACCATGCCATGCAAGTGGAAAAGTCGAACAAAGGCAACAACATGAACGAGTTCTTCCGCGAAGCACGCGACGGTGGTTTTTTCAGTTACGACTTGGCAACAAAATCAGAAACCAATGTGAGCTTGTTCGTTCGGTACTGGGGTGCCGAATGGGGAAGCCGAAAATTCGATATTTACATCGACGATCAAAAACTGATTACTGAAGACAACTCCAACCGCTGGAACCAGTCGATGTTCAAGAATATTACCTATCAAATTCCCGAATCGATGGTGAAAGGGAAAACCCATATCAGGGTGAAATTCCAGGCAGCACCAGGCTCTACAGCAGGTGCGGTATATGTTGTACGGTTGATTCGGAATGAAAACAATTAATAATTTAATGGGTATTTATTATGATTTCTAGATATTTAAAAGCAACAACATTTATTCTCCTTTTTTTAATGACAGCGCAAGTCTATGCATGGGAAGGAATGCCCATGCCTAAATTGCATGTCGAAGGGCGTTATTTAAAAGATAGTCACGGGCATATTGTTAATTTACATGGTTTTGGACAAACCTACTCGCCTTG
>Ga0123334_1003269_pt1 | contig 17714 bp, 16 predicted proteins | sample BiotimSIPDNA_FD_89706 | JGI IMG/M metagenome (GOLD analysis project Ga0123334, IMG submission 89706) | Anaerobic biogas reactor microbial communites from Washington, USA - Biogas_R1 time_0 SIP DNA | ecosystem: Engineered > Bioreactor > Anaerobic > Unclassified | place: Washington, USA... | reverse complement strand
GGTTTGACAAAAGTGTGAAACTGTCGAGGAACGGCCTGCAGATAACCTATGCCCAAATTCCCGGATGGCAAACCAGAAGAGGAGCGAATCTGAAAATTCAAAATTTGATTTCGCATCGCTGGGCTGGAAAATCGCAACTTGATATTTCGTTTTCCTGGTGTACCTTATTATTATTGACAGACGCTATCGCAGAACGGTTACTGCAGTGTACGTCCGCTTCGGCGGCTACGAAGGATCCGGTTCAATTCCGGTGGGCGTCTGTCATTTTTTTTGCATCCGATCCACCTGCGGGTTCTCCAAGTCGCTTCGAAGGGCGAGGCATCTGCCCAGGGCTTTTATGCTGCAGGCACTTCAAGCCGCCTGGTTTACATACGGCAGACTGAGCTGAAGTCTGTACTGCAAGCGTTCTTCACAGGATTTCGTACATTAACGAAATCTCGGCTTGATATTTTGTTTTCCGGATGTACCCTATTATTGTTGACAGACGCTATTGGGGAACGGTTACCCCGGTGTACGTCCGCTTATGCGGCTACTGCAAGATCCGGTTCAATTCCGGTGAGCGTCTGTCATTTTTTGTATTTGCCCCCCATTGACTCTCCCAAGGGTTCTCATCATGCCACAACTTCGTTTTCTGTTTTCCCTCCTCCTGGTTGTCTTGTTTCAGGCTTGCGTCAACATGCAAAGCCGGTTTGAGCTGCAAACAGGCGACCTGCTGTTTTCGGTAGGAAAAGATAGCTCCGAGCTGGTTGCCGCCATTCAAACCTCAACCGGGCAAGACAAGGAAATTCCTTTTTCGCACGTCGGCATGGTCAGCATTGAAAACGGCAGGTCGTACGTGCTGGAGGCCACCCATCCTGGGGGCGTGGTAAAAACGCCGCTGAAAGCCTTTTTCAATGAAACTGCTGTATTAAACGGCAAGCATCTAATTGCCGTGGGGAGAGTGACTAGTGACTTTGAATACACTATCGCCAACGCCATAAAAAACGCTGAAAAGCATTTGGGAAAAGGATACGATTACGCCTACAGCGAGACCAACGACCAGTTTTATTGCAGCGAACTGGTCCGTTTTGCGTTTTTGGATTCGCACGGAAAGCCAATTTTTGAGCCGCAGGCCATGTCTTTCAAAAATCCCCAAACCGGGGACATTGACGCCTATTGGATAAAGCATTTCGAGAAACTGGGCAAACCTGTTCCCGAGGGCGAGCCAGGAACAAATCCCGCTGACATGGCGCAATCGCCGGTCATCAAAATCGTTCACAAGTACTATTAATTTCGCATAAGTGCAAGGGCGAGAGCATCCGCAAATGGCTTGGATTCTGCAAGGAGCGAAAAGGACTGCAGAGCCTTTCTTCAGCCTGCCGTACGTCGCGCACTTTTAGCATTTCTGCCGCAACGCAGCTGGCTTCCCCGTACAAAATACCCTAAAAAAATCTACGCCATCAGCGTAATCTGCGGATAAAACAACAGTTCCTCACCCCTATTCTCGCTCTCGCCCCTCGCCCCTATTTCGCGCCGCTTGCCGCTGATTGCAAAACGCCCTGTTTTTATTATAGTAAGCAAGTTAAATGGATGTCATAGTCGTCTTCTTCCCTGGGTAGCAGCGGCGTTCTTCCCAGGGGTGTTTTTTTGACTTGCTGCCAGGGCTGCATGAAAACCACGGTCATCACGATATGCTGGAACTCGGAGCGGACGCTGTCCCGCTGCGTTCGCTCCGTGCTGGCGCAGTCCAGTCGACCGACTGAGCATATCATCGTGGATGGCGGTTCGACGGATGGGACGCTGCGGATGCTGGAGGCTCTGGTGCCAGAATACGCCGCTGCCGAGGTGCCGCTGCGAGTGCTGGCGCAGGAACGCCGCCCCAACGAGGCTGGCATACCGTCTGCGTGGAACCAGGGCTTGGCAGCGGCGCAAGGCGAAGTGATAGCGTTGCTGAACAGCGACGACTGGTACGAGCCATCAGCGCTGGCCAGAGTAAAGGACGCCTTTGCTGCGGCCTCGCCTGAACTGGGGATGGTCGTAGCGCCAGTGAACTTAGTGCGCGGCCAGGACGGCGGCGTGGAAAAGACGCTTTACCCGAAATGCCCGTGGCTGATAGAAGTCATGATGCCGGTGCCGCACCCCGGCTGCTTTGTCCGCCGCGATGTTTATTTCTCGCAAGTCGGGCTGTTTGACTGCCAATATAAGATTTCGGCTGATTATGATTTTATCTGGCGTTGCCGAAAGGCCGGGGTTCAAATGGCGTACTTGCCTGATCCCCTGGTGAACATGGAGATCGGCGGCCTGGCAAATCGCAGCCGCAGCCTGGCACGCCGCGAAACCCTGGCGATCGCCCGTCGGCACAGCCGTTTTCCAGCCCCGGCCTGGATTGCCTGGGGAGTGCGTGCGCTGGTTGGACGTTAAAGACGAGGTTATTGCAAGGAAAAATAGGGAAGATGTCATCGTTTCTCGGGTGCATGAGAATGTCTGCCGACGCGCCCCCCGTGGATGGCCCTGGCCTGGCCGCCCTGGGGGAGGGCTGTCCATGCCATGTCAGCGACTGGTATGGACTGGCTGGGCAGCGGCAGCATGTCAGCGCAGACGGGATGATTACGGTGCAGTTTTCCGGCCGGCTGCTGAACGAAGGCCGTCTGCGCCAGGCAGCCGGGGCAGCGGCGCCGACCGGATGCAGCCTGGAGCAGGTGTTGGCCGTACTCTATGAGAAGCGCGGTGAAAGCCTGCTCCGAGACCTGAACGGGCCGTTCATTCTCGCCATCGCGGACAGCGCTCGCCAAAACCTGCTGCTGGCACGCGACCAGCATGGGCAGAAATTCCTGTTTTATGGCATCAGCAAGGACGGACGATGCTGGTTCAGCGACAGCCTGCCGACCTTGCGACAATGCCCTGGACTGCCCGATGAGGTCAATTTCCAGGCTTTGGCCGACTACCTCGCTCTCGGCTATATTCCAGCGCCTGCCACAATTTGGACTGGACTCAGCAAGCTGCCGGCCGGCCACCAGGTTTCCCTGACGATGAATGGTGAAGCAGTCTGTCAAGCCTATTGGCGGCCGGAGCAGATGCCTAAATTGAAGCTGTCGTTTGCCGAAGCCGCAGCTGAGACCCGGCGCCTGCTGGAGGCGTCAGTCAGCCGTTGCGTGCAGGCAGCGCCAGAACCCGGCGTCCTGCTTTCCGGCGGCATCGATTCGAATATACTGCTTGGCCTGGCGGCAAAATCCCTGGCTGGCAAGCCCTTGGCCTTCACCATTGGCTTTGAGCATGACGTTTACGACGAACGCTCCCTGGCCGCCCTAGCGGCTACGCGGGCTGGGGCCGAACACATCATCGGCCTGGCGCGACCGGCTGACTTGTCGCTGCTGCCGGAATTGCAGCGAGCTTCCGGCGAGCCGTTCGCGGACTCGTCCCTGCTGCCGACCGCCTTGGCCATGCGCCTGGCCGGTACTCGCTGCCAGACGGTTCTGAACGGCATTGGCGGCGACGAATTGTTCGGAGGCTATCGACGCTATCAGTTCATGGCGCTGCGTTCGCACTATGACCGGATTCCTCATCGCCTTGGCGACGCCCTCTGCGGTCTCCTCCTGCGCTGCCTGCCGAAAAATGCGGCGCCGCGCAGCCGCCTGGCAACCGCCCGGCGGATCGCCGCCGCCCTGCGCCTGCCGACTGCCGCCTGCTATGCCAGCTTCCAGGAGATTTTTTCCCCAGAGATGATTTCCGAGCTGGGTTGCTTTCCCCGCGCCGACGTGGTCTCCTGCCATGAGCGCTGGCATGCGCTCATGGAGAAGAGCCGTTGCGATGACTTGGTGGAAAAGGTCAATGAGCTGGACTTGCTGACGTACATGCCGGATGACGTCTGCAGAAAAGACATTTTAGCACAAACCGGCGTTGAAGTGGAGGCATTGGCGCCGCTCCTGGACATGGAAGTGACTGATTTTGCCTTATGCCTACCGCGTTCCTTCCGGGTCACTGGCCGCGAGCGCAAGCGCCTCCTGCGCGCCATCAGCGCCGACTTGATGCCAACAGAATTGCTGCAGCAGCCTAAGCGCGGCTTTGGCGTCCCGCTGGCGGCCTGGCTGCGCGGTGAGTTGGCACCAACCATGCGGGAACTGGCGGCCACCATCCGGGAATGGGACCAGGACGGGTGGCTGCGCCCAGAGACCGTTAATCAACTAGTACAGGAACATCTCAACAGCGCCAGGGACCACGGTGCCCAGCTATGGAGTCTATATTGTCTAAAGTTATGGCTGCAAGAACGGCACTAAAGCCGGCTGCGCCTGTCCAAAGCAGTTAAACAATGGATTGAGTTGACAAGTGTTTTTAACGGCAATTACCTTCAACAGAAAGGACGCAAACATGCAGAAAAGAAGAAGCCTCAGATGGCTGGCGGCACTGTTGTTGCTGCTGGCGGCGCTGCCGCTTTTGGGCGAGGAATTCACATGCCGCTTTGGCCGCGGCCAATGGCAGGCGACAGACTGGGTGCTGGTGAAAAGCCCACGCTGGGATTATTTTGGCGGCTGGGTGCAGCAGGTCGACCACCTGATGAATGAACATCCGGCAGACGCCACGCCTAAGGAAATGCTCGGCAAACGGGCTGCGGAGACGTACACCAGCATGGTCTATAAGCACAAGGTATCGGGCAAGACGACATTCTCGGCGACAATGCTGTTCGAAGACCGGATGGCGCCTGAGCTGGTCATTGCCGGCGACCTGGGGACAGACGCGCAAGGCCGCCCAGAATACCGCGAACATTGGGAAATCGTGCTTTATGACGAGGGAATCAATGTCTGGCATCACGAAATCCGGGACGGCAAGCCGTTCTGGCGCAAGGCAGCCTACCTGAAGACGCCGTTCCAGCCTGGCGTCAAATACACTATGGAGGCATTGGTCGAATTCCCCTCCGGCGGCAAAGGCCCGCAGCTGTCCGTCACCTGTGATGGCAAGCGCTTTGGCTGCCTGGTTCCCACGTTGCCCGAGACCTTCTTCGTCGGGGTGACAGCGTGCGAAGGCGTCAACCGCTTCTACGACTTTAAATTGAATGCGGCCAAAATCGACCCGGCGGAAGAAAACAAGTAAAGCGGTGAATGACATGGACTGGAAAACCTTGTTGCTGAGCTTTTCGATTGTGTTTCTGGCCGAGCTGGGCGACAAGACGCAGCTGACGGCCTTGACCCTCACTACGTCCCGCGGCGGCGGCGCCTGGGCGGTGTTCATCGGCGCCAGCCTCGCCTTGGTATGCACCACAGCGCTTGCCGTCCTTTGCGGCAGCCTCCTCACCCGCTTCCTGCCTGAGAGACTTCTCCATCTCGGGTCAGCAGTGCTGTTCATCATCATCGGCGTGGCGCTGCTGGCAAACATGGCCTGGCGCAACGGCCAAGCCGCAGCCAAGACCGAGGCTGACGGTGCTACGGCTGTCCAACCCGAAGCCAGCAGCGTCAAGCCCTCGCTGCTGAAGTCGCTCATCATCCGCCAGGCCACGGCATACGAACGCGACCTGGTCGCTGACATCGACCGGCAGCTGCAGAGCATGGCCCCTGGCCCCAGCCAGGAACTGCTGCGGCAGCTGGCAGCGGCGCACCGCCAGCACGGCCAGGACATCGCGGCCATGGCTGACATGACCCCGGCTGACGGCAACCACGCCGGAGAAATCCACGGCATGCTGGAAAAACTGCAAGCATGCAGCTGTTCAGACGCGCACGAGCCCATGCAGAACATCATCCGCCGGCAGGAGGCCGCCGCTGAATTCTATGTTGCGCTCGCCCAAATCGTCGACCTGCATGAAGTGCGCGATCTGCTTCGCCGCCTGGCCGCGCATGAATTGAGCTTGGCCGAAAAGCTCTGCACGGCTTTCCATCCATCCGCCTCTGACCGTCCGCCCACGGCTTGACCTCACGATTCCAGCCATGAATCCAATCACCAGAAAAAGACTGCGTCGATTTCGCAGCAGCCGTCGGGCATGGTATTCCCTGCTCGTGCTGGCGGTGCTGTATGGCCTCAGCCTGGCGGCGGAGTTCTGGTGCAACGACGTGCCATTGCTGGTGCGACACCGGGGGAAGACGTATTTTCCGTTCTGCCGCTATTACGCCGCCGACGTCTTCACAGGCAGCGGCCTGGGCACCCGGCCTGACTACCGACGCCTGGAGACAGACCCGGACTTCCAGGCCGCCGGCTCCTGGATGGTCTGGCCCATGCTGCGCTGCGGGCCGTACGAGACGGTGCCGCGCGAAGACCTGGAGCCGCACCTGCGCGTGGAATGCCGCCTGGAACCGCGCCTGGCCGTCAGCGGCATCAGCGTCGATTCAGACTTGAAGGTGACACGCGCACTGGGCCTGGCGTTGTTCGCCGACGATGGCCAAGAACCGGATTGGGCCGACCAACGCCTCGACGCATTCTGGCGCCTGCCAGAGAGCCTGACAACGGCGCTGGCCCAGCGTTTCGCCAACCAGCCAGCAGAGCGCATCGTGGTCGAATGCCCTGGACAGCAAGGCATCGCCGACAGCGAAATCACCCTGGCAGCATATCAACCCCGGACGAGAGCGCCGCAGCAAGTGCGGCTGACGATTCGGGAGCAAGGACGCGCTGGCGCTGTCCGAACCTGGATGTTCGCACCCGACAGCCCGACGCCGACCCGACGGCGAAACGCCTTCGACACCTTGCCGGCTGACTTGCAAGACTTGATCAGACGCCAGGCCAAGGCGGCTTGCACCGAGCCGGTCGAACCGGTCGAGGTGACGGAAGGAACGCGCACCTACAACCTGGCCTGCGCCCGCGAAGCCGTCCGCTTTCCGTTTCGACCAGCGCCAGGGCATTGGCTTGGGCTGGACGACGCAGGCCGTGACGTCCTGGCCCGCATCGTCTACGGCCTGCGGACGTCGCTCAGCTTCGGGCTGATTCTCGTGGTCTGCTCCTTGACCGTCGGCACGATTCTCGGCTCCGTGCAAGGCTATCTCGGCGGCTACGTCGACATCACGGGCCAGCGCCTGATTGAAATTTGGAGTGCCCTGCCCTTCTTGTACATCATCATCCTGATGGGTTCGATATACGGCCCTGGCTTCTGGCTGATGATTTTCTGCTATGCGCTGTTCAACTGGATTGGGATATCCTACTATATGCGAGCGGAGATGCTCCGCCTGCGGCGCCTGCCGTTCGTGGAATCGGCGCGTTGCCTCGGATTGCCGGGCTGGAAGATCGTGTTTCGGCACATTTTGCCTAACGCCGTCGTGCCCCTGATCACCTTTTTCCCGTTTTCGCTGGTCGGCGCCATTGGCTCCTTGGCGGCGCTTGACTATCTTGGCTTTGGCCTGCCGCCGCCGACGCCGAGCCTGGGGCAGCTGCTGCAGCAAGCCCAGAGCCAGCGCTGGGCCTGGTGGCTCATCCTGTATCCCTCAGCAACGCTGTTCCTAGTGATGCTGCTCGGAGTTTTCGTAGGCGAAGGCGTGCGCGAAGCCTTTGACCCGAGACAGCACACCCGACTGGAATGAAACCAAGGCGGACGTAAGCGCACATAACCACGCCCGGCGCATGAATCGCGTCATTCATCAACAATTTTTGCACCAACGTGGTTGAAAGTCGTCAACGTGGCACTATTGTATTCCCTGCTTTTGTGACGAAAGCAGCTTGCCTAAATCATAAACTTTACAGGTTCCCGAGTAGTCAATCCTAGTCAATCTTAAAAGAAAAGGAAAAAAATGAAAAAGCATTATTTTGGCGTCTTGGCTGTCGTGATTGTTGTTTGCCTGCTTGGTACGGGTGTTTTTGCACAGGACGCCGCCCCGGCCGCTGCCCCGGTTGACGAGACTGCCAAGCTTGAAGACAAGCTCCTGCCCTTGATGACTATGGAGCAGGCTTTTGCCGCTGCCCTGCAACGCCGTGCCCTGCTGGCCAATTTCATCGTTCAGGAGCGCGCCAAGCTCGAAAAGGCGACCGAGGCGGAGAAAGCCGAACTGGAGAAGAACATCGACGCCGCGACCAAGCAATTCGCGGAATTGACCACCTACATGGATGTCATCTTCGGTCTCGGTGGCCGTCGTGAATATGAATACAACCGGGTGAATTCGACGATTTACCTGAAGGTCGGCACAGTGGCCGAGACCTTTGGCCGCGCCATCCAGGCTCGTGACGCCCGGGCCGCCAAAATCCGTGAATTGCAGGAAGCGTTGGAAAAGGAAGAAGACGCGACTAAGAAGGAAGCTGTGCAGAAAGAGATTGACGGCCTGTTCCGTCAATACGCCCTGTTGGTCAATGCCCTGTTCCGCATCTATCAGATTCACCCCGCCCGCAACTATCAGTATGTTGCCGGCAACCAAACCCTGTATCTGAAGACGAACGACGAGGAAATCAACAAGCTGAAAGAAGAAATCGAAAAGAAGAAAGCCGAAAGCGGAGCTGCCCAATAACTGGTTGAGGTGGAAATAAGAATTCGGCAGGAGCCGTATTCCCGCAGGGACGCCCCGGGGCCGCAATGTGCGCCCCGGGGCGTTTTTCTGTTCTGTCAAGGGGAAAAGCTGACAGCTGCGCGTTCCTGACGGGAAAACGGGTGTATATTATATGACCTAAATCAATGCTCCCACCAGAGGCGGCGGGAGCATATATGCACCAGCTCTTTGGAGACCAACGACATGAACAAAAAGACGGTAAAAGACGTATCGTTCGCCGGGAAAAAGGTCATCATGCGGGTTGACTTCAACGTCCCGCTGCAGGATGGCCGGATCACGGACGACACCCGCATTCAAGCTGCCCTGCCGACTATCAAGTACATCCTTGACCAAGGCGCGGCTCTGACGCTGATGAGCCACCTGGGTCGCCCGAAAGCCAAAGGCTATGAGGCGGAATTGAGCCTGAAGCCGGTAGCCGAATATCTGGCCGAAGTCCTGGGCAAGCCAGTCCAATTCGCGCCTGAGTGCCTGAAGGCTGACGCCGCTGTCGCCGCCTTGAAGCCAGGGCAAATCCTGATGTTGGAGAACACCCGCTTTGAAAAAGGTGAACAGGCCAAGCCCAAGACCGACGGTTTGAGCGACGATGAGGCCGCCAAGCTCAAGGCCGAGTACAAGGCGCTGCAGGACGCAATGGCTGCGAAGCTGGCCTCCTACGGCGACATCTATGTCAACGACGCCTTTGGCACAGCCGAGCGCAAGGATGCCTCTACGGCGATCATCTGCAAGTACATGCGCGCCAAGGGCGCTCCGAGCGTCGCCGGTTTCCTGATGCAGAAGGAAATCGACTATCTCAGCCTGGCTTTGGAAAAGCCGCAACGTCCCTTTGTGGCGATCATCGGCGGCGCCAAGGTTTCGGGCAAGCTGGAAGTCTTGCAGAACCTGATCCGCAACGTCGATACGCTCCTGATCGGCGGCGGCATGGCCTATACGTTCCTGAAGGCACTCGGCCACGAGGTCGCTGCATCGCTGTGTGAAGACGACTTGCTTGAAACCGCCAAGGAAACCCTGGCAGCAGCCAAGGCCGCCGGCGTCAAATTCATGCTCCCCGTGGACAATGTCGCCGCCGATAAATTCGATGCTGACGCCAATACCCAAGTCGTCTGCAAGAACATTCCAGCAGGATGGATGGGGCTGGACATCGGCCCGGAAACCCTGAAGCTCTATGCCGCCGAAATCAAGGCCGCCAAGACCATAGTCTGGAATGGCCCGATGGGCTGCTTTGAAATGGCCAAATTCGCGGCTGGCACCATGGGCGTATGCAAGGCCGTGGCCGATTCCGACGCGGTCAGCATCATCGGCGGCGGCGATTCGGTCAGCGCTGTCAATCAAAGCGGCTTGGCCGCCAAGATGACGCACATCTCCACTGGCGGCGGTGCCAGCCTCGCATTTTTGAGCGGCAAGGAGCTGCCAGGCTGCACCTCCCTGGACGACAAATAGTCAAGGCAAGAGCCAGGCGCTGGGCGGGTTCGCTCACCTCGGCTGCCTGGCCTGCCCCGGCATGGCTTTCGTCGTGCCGGCCTGGCACTGCGCATAGCTTGGCCAGGTCGGCCTTCGGCTCGGGAAATCATCATAATTATGTATCAGGCTGCCTGGCTGGAAGCCCCGGGCGCATCATAGTAAGGAAGAGCAAAGCATGTCACGTTGCAAGGTCATCGCCGGAAACTGGAAGATGAATTTGGACGCCGCCCAAGGCGTTGAACTGGTTGAAAAGCTGAAGAGCGAATTCAGCGGCTGCGCTTCTTGTTGCAGCTGCGACCGCGGCCCGGAAGTCGTGGTCTGCCCGCCATTCACGACGCTGCCAGCCGTGGTTGCAGCAGCCAAGGGCAGCCGTCTCAAGGTCGGCGCACAGAATATCCACTGGGCTGAAAAAGGCGCCTTCACCGGTGAAATTTCCGGCGCCATGCTGACGACTGCTGGGGCGACGCATGTCATCGTCGGCCACAGCGAACGGCGGCAGTATTTCGGGGAGACGGACGAGACCGTCAACAAGCGCCTGCAAGCCGGGCTGGCGAACGGCCTGACCGTCATCGTCTGCGTTGGCGAGCAATTGTTGGAACGTGTTGACGGGACGACGAAGGCGGTGGTCGAGCGCCAGGTGCGGGCGGCGCTGGCCGGCGTCGACGCTGCGGCCATGTCCAAGGTGATCATCGCCTACGAGCCAGTGTGGGCTATCGGCACTGGAAAAGTCGCCACGACGGTCGAGGCGCAGGAAGTGCATGCTTTCATCCGTGCGCTCCTGAAGCAGATTTTCGTCGGCTCCAACGTGGCTGAAACCACCCGCATTCTGTATGGCGGAAGCATGAACCCCGACAATGCGGCCGGGCTGCTCGCCCAGAAAGACATTGACGGAGGTTTGATTGGCGGCGCCTCCCTGAAGGCGGATCAATTCGCCGCCTTGATTCGGGCGGCGCACTGATTGTCCGGCCCGGGCCAGGGCGTATCCAACGGCACGCAAGCGATTCGGCCAGGTTCCGGGAGGTTGGGCCAGATGTCCCTTTCCGGCGCCTGGCCGTTTTGCCTTGAATGAACCTGGCCGGCTTAGGCAACAACGAGTCCAGGCTGGCGAGAAAAAACAACCCCGTTGTGGAACAGGGGGATGAAAGCGATGTCAAAGACAACGATGAGCGAAGACCGCACATTGGTTGAACGATTCAAGCAGGGCGATGAAGCGGCTTTTGAAATCCTGGTCAACAAGTATTCAGGCCGGGCTTACCAGATTGCCTATGGAGTCCTAGGCAATCGCGAAGACGCCGAAGAAGTCGCGCAGGATGTGTTCATCCGCATTCATCGGGCTTTGCCGAGGTTCCGAGGCGACGCCGAATTCACCACGTGGATGTATCGGATCACCATGAATCTGGCAAAAAACAAATATCGCTGGAACAAGATCCGCGGCAGCAAGGTCAATATAAGCATCGACGCACCGCTGGAAGGCGGCGGTGACGGCAGCGGAGAGGAACGGAGAATCGACCTCCCTGACGACCGGATGGCGCCAGACGAGAAAAGCGCATTCAAAGAATTAGAGAAAAATGTGCGCGATGAGCTGGACAATCTCCCAGACATCTACCGAGAAGCCTTAGTGATGCGCAACGTGGAAGAAATGAGCTACGAGGACATAGCCAACGCCCTGAACTGCAAGCTGGGCACAATCAAATCACGAATTGCGCGGGGACGTGAAGAACTGCGGAAACGGCTCGGGCTGTGAACCGAACAGCAGCAAGATGGACAGACAAATATGAAGCAAACTGACTCATCACATAGTTGAGACAAACCGAGAAAAAGCCTTTACCCATGGTGTACGCAATGATTAAAAACAGTTATGAACATAATTGCCCGACGCCGGAGCTATTGAGTGCCTTTTGCGATTGTGGCGCCGTCGAGAGTGATCTGGAAATGACTGCGATTGCTCGCCATGTCAGCGCCTGCGAGGTCTGTCGGCGCACGGTAGAGGCGTATCGCGAGCTGGATCGCCTGGTAGCTGCCGTGTGCCGTCCGCCGGCCGGGCTGGAACAGCGGATTCTGGCGGCCGTCAAGTCCTCGGGACAGGCGTCGATAGACAGGCCTTGGCGCTTGCGTATGTTCCGTCTGGCGCAGGCAGCCGCTGTAGTAGCCGTCCTGGCGCTGGCAGCGACCGCAGTCATGCGCCATGTTCATTCTGGCAAGGACGTCACCCTGGCTCAGCACACCCAGGAACCTGCCGTCCAAATCGCGACGGAGGAGACTGAAGCGAAGGCCGACTCCGACTCCGGCGCAGTGGCCTTGGCTGAACCCCAGGAGCGCCTCCGGGCGACCGGCAGCGTGCGCGGCAATGATGTCCAGACCGTCGGCATCGACCGCAGCGGCGTGCGTACAACTGCGCCGGTTGCGCAATACTATCTGCCGGCCGCAGTCAGGCATGTCTGGACAACGTCAGACTTGCAGCAGAGCCGACGGCTTCTCGATGCCTTGGCAAAAGACAGCAACGGCGTAATCACTTGGACGGATGCCGACGGCAGCTTGACCGGAAAAATCCAGCTGGAGGACGGTAAGCTGCAAGCCCTTGTCGACAGCCTGCACAGTCGCGGCTTGCAGCTGGTGTCTCCGTCCCAGCCGCAGCCTGGGAATGGCGCCAAGGTCAAATTCACCGGCCAGGCAGTCACCTACGACCTGGTCCTGGTGCCGGCAGGTCAATAATGTTTCCGCCCTTTCCTTGCGACAGGCTGCCGAGCTTTAACTTGGCCCTGGCGCTGGACGCCGCCAAGCAGCGTCCGTTGATGGAGGCGCTGGCGGACGGATTCCGCCGCAGCGGGAAAACAGGAAGCTGAGGCCGGTCATGTCCTGGACGGAGTTGTTGTCGCCAGAAGTATTGGCTCGGATTGCCGATTATAATTTATTGTCGCGCGTCGCGGTGGAGGGCTTTTTATCGGGCCTGCACCGGAGCGTAGCGCGCGGCTATGGCGGCGAGTTTGTCCAATATCGCGGCTATGTGCCTGGCGATGACCTCAAGCATGTTGACTGGAAGCTGTACGCCCGCCAAGGCAAGGCTTATACGAAGGTCTACCAGGAAGAGACCAACATGCGTTGCGCCCTTGTTCTTGACGCCAGCGCCTCCATGGCGTATCGCGGCACGCGGGCGGTTTGTTCCAAGTTTCGTTATGGCGCCATGTTGGCGGCCTGCCTGGCTTATCTCGCCAACCGCCAAGGCGACCAAGTCGGGTTGTTTGTGTATTCTGACCGACTGCTGACCGGCACGGGGCGGGGGCAACGCTCTCCGCGCCTGCCGCAGATGTTTGCCGAACTGGCCAAAGTTGAGGTCGGTAAACGAGCTGACCACGCTGCTGCTATGGTCATGGCAGAGGAATACGTCGGCAAGCGCGGTTTGATCGTGCTGCTGTCAGACTGGCACGACATGGAGCAAGGGCTGGCCCGCCTAGTGCGGCAAATACGCTTTGGCAGCCGCGATTGCATGGTCTGCCAAATTTTAGACGCTGACGAGCTTGACCTGCCCTTTGCCGACCAGCGGCGGTTCGTTGACAGCGAAAGCGGCGATGAAATCACGACAATGCCCGCGCTGGTGCGAGAAAACTACCAACGACGCATGGAACGCTTTACAGCTAGGCAGCGGGAAGACTGCCTGCGCAACCGCACTGACTACGAATTGGCAGTCACCAACCGGAATTTAGGCGATCTGCTGGCAGCATATCTGTATCGTCGGGAGGCAATGCTCTGATGGTGACGTTTGCCTACCCATGGTTGTTATGGGGCTTGTTAGCGCTGGCCGGGCCGTTGCTGCTGCACCTGCTGAACCGACGACGGCCACAAATGCTGGTGTTCCCCAGCATTCGTTTTTTGACCAGGGCGCAGCTGCCGCGCGAAGGACGGCGACGGTTGCGCGACCTCCTTTTGCTGCTGTTGCGGATGATGACGTTTGCCGCCGCTATCTTAGTCATGGCGCGACCGAGCTGGACAGCTAAACCTGCGGCGTCAACCAGCGAAAGCCGACCGCGGGCAGTGCTGGTTCTGGACGGGTCCGCCAGCATGCATGGACACGGCGCCGCCGAGAAGGCGCGAACCCTGGCCTTGGCCGAGGTCGACGCCTTGTCAGGATGGGACGTAGGCGTCATCGTGACGGACAGTGCGGTGGCGTCGTCGCTGGCGCCAGGTGCGTCGTCAGCAGCAGTCCGCGCCACCATCGCCGATTATGCTCCCAGCTGCCTGGCCGGCAATCCCCAGGAAGGCTTACGGCAGGCGTTGGCCTGGTTAAATGCCAGCGATTCCCAAGGCCGCTTAGTCGTCATCAGCGATTTGCAGCGTGGCGATTGGGCCTCGCCGTCGGCAATGGCGACACCAGGCTTGGAAGTCGCAGTACGCGACGCTGGCCAGGAAGGCGCCGCCAACGTCGGCATCAGCTCAGTGCGCGGCATGCCCTTGCCAAATGGGGGCCATCGTGTCCTAGTCGTAGTTCGCAATTACAGCGCCGTCAGCCAAGAGCGCCTCTTGACCGTCACCGCCGGCAATCGACAGCAGCGCCAGACCGTGACGCTGGCGCCTTTGCGCCAACAGCGGGTCGTGCTGCTGCTGGCGGAAAGCGGCGAACCAGGCGGAGAAGCCAGCCAGGGAATCGCCTCCCTGGAGCGCGACGGATACCCGCTGGACGACGACTATCACTTCTGGCTGGGCGACTTGCCAGCGCCCCGCGCCTTGCTGGTGATGCCCGGCGAAACCGACCCGGCGTCAGAAGAACCTGCCTTCTTTGTACGCAATGCCTTGGTTGCCGAAGATGGCGGCGTGCCAGGATTCACCGTGGAGACGATTACCGCCGATCTGTTCCAAGAAGTCCATTTAGCCGCCACCCAGGCAATTTTTCTCCTGGGGGCAACAGAGAGCCTGGCGCCAGCGGATATAGACGAGCTGCGCCAATTCGTCGAATCCGGCGGGGTAGTGTTTGCGACTCCTGGAGCGGCGCCAAACCAGGCTCTGCGGGCTTTGCGCCAGGCCGGACTGTTTGAAGCCCAGGGACAGGGCCTGACCGGTTCAAGCCGCGATGTCAGCCTTGGCATCGGCTGGGTCGATCCAGACTGCCCCCTGGCTGGCCTGTATGGCAATCCGCAGGAAAGCGACCTGTTCATGTTTTCTATTCGACGGATGCTGCGCTTGAACGTGGAACCATCGGTGCAAACGTTGATAAAAACGCTGGACGGGTTGCCGTTCCTCGCCGAAAAGACGGTCGGCACCGGACGCTTCTACTATTTTTCCTTGGATTTCAGCCTGGGCTGGAGCGATTTTCCCTTGACCACGTCCTTTTTGCCGACGCTGCGGGAATTATGCTTAATTGCCGTTCCGCCTGGCTATGGCGTCAAGCGCCTGGTCTGCGGCGATGCCCCGTCAGTAGCCGGAGAGTGGTTTGGCCAGGACCTTTCGGCGGCACCGGCCACAGGATGGCCATTGCCCGGCCTGTATCGAGTCGGCACCTGGCCGGTTGAAGTCAATGTCTCCAACCGAGAATCCATGACCGACCGAGTCAATGCCGACGATTTGCGTCGCAGCTTGAGCCGAGTCGACGCCGGTCGCGGCGAGGCTGCATCGCCAGCCGTCGCTGGCGGCATTGGCAGCGGCGACCGGCCATGGTGGAAAATCTGCGCCTGGTGCTTTGCCCTGCTGCTGTTGAGCGAGGCCACAGCCCGCCTATGGATAGGCAATCGCGGGTGAACGCGCCCGCAATTTGCTTTTTCAGGCTCAGAGTGCTACAATTACGATTATGTGATTCCTGGCGCCTGCTCGGCGTCTTCGAACAATCGGCGTTGCAGATCGCGCGCCGCGCCCAGACACACCATGAGGGGGTCTGCCATGACGCCAAGCCGCCAATACTACTCATGCCTGGTCATTTTGCTGCTTCTCGGTCTGGTCACGCCCTTGGTCGCCCAAAACTCCAGGAGCGCTTCCGGCAAGCAGAAATCAACGTCCTCCCCCCAACACATCTATTACCGAGATAGCTGCGGCCGCCCAACAGGCTCAGCTCAATGCGTCGGCAAAACCACGGTCTACCGCGACGCCAGCGGCCGGACAATCGGAACAGCCATCCAGCAAGGCTCGACGACCATCTATCGCGATGGCAGGGGTCGGACAATCGGAACAGCGGCCCAGCATGGCTCGACGATTCTCTACCGCGACGCCAGGGGTCGCTCCGCTGGCACCGCCTTGCAGCGGGGCAATTCCACCATCTACCGCGACGCCAGCGGCCGCACTGCCGGCACCACCTCCGAGCTGGGCAATTCCACCCTCTACCGCGACGTCAGGGGTCGCCCCGCCGGCTCCGTAGTCCGGCCAGGCAAGACAGGCTCGTCGCGCCCAGGCAACGGCTGCCCGCTCGGGCCAGCGCCGCCTTTTCCAACCAACAACCCGCTCTTCTCGCAGGACTGAAACAGACGGCGCACTCCCCAGCCTGTGCTGCGGCCAGGCTATTTTGCACGCTGGCGCAACCTCGTCAGAACTTTGGAAACACAAAGCCGTCCGGCAGTTTCGTATTTCGGCTGCACCAGGCCATGCTTTCCTCGCAGGTGTTGAAGGCGTCGGTGATAGTGTCGCAAGTGACTTTCTCGCATTGTTCTGTAAACGGCTCGCAGTGATCGGCCGAGTCCAACAGCGTCAGGGTGACTGGCCCGGTAATCCGATAAGGCGCGATGTTGGCCCGGTTAGCCAGGCCGCGGCGGACGCCTTCAGCAATCAGCTCGCAGGCTCGGGACGGGATCAGTGAACAAGCCATATAGGGCGACAGAGCCTGCTTGACCACCGCCACCTCGATGCCGGGAATCTTCTCTGCGACTTCGGCGGTGACCTTGTCGTCGCCGCTGATAAACACAGTCGGCACTCCGTAATCACCGGCCAGGGCCGCTGCCATCGACGCCTCGCTCATGTAGATAGCGCCGTCATTGACCTTCCAGAGCGAATGCGGCGTGATTGCGCAGGGCGTACCGCCCATAGCGTGCATTCCCACCAGCACCATCGCGTCAATGCTCGCATCCAACAAGTTCAGCCATTCCGGACCGCTGAAGTTGCGTCCGTGGATAATCCGGCAGCGCGGGTCGAGTTCCTCAAAGATGATGTTGTAGCCGGAGCCATGATTGTCGTTGACGATCACCTCGTCAGCGCCACTGTCAAAAGCTGCCTTGACCGCTGCGTTGACCTCTGCCGTCAACAGCCGATACATGCGCTGGCGATGCGACCAATTCTCCGCACTGGGATTGCGACGATTCTCGAAAAAACAGAATCCGGCAATGCCCTCAATGTCTGTCTGAACGTAGACTCTCATCGTGTCTCCTGCTGATTTTTTGAAAAAAGCCTGCCACGTCCGGCGGGTCATGGCGCTCAAGCGAAGCTTCCCGCCTGGCAAGGCTGAAAAATACAGTGCCATCGTTTGCCAGACTGTCAATCCAGCCCGACAGTTGCAGCCCAGGTTAACCGCTGCTGCAAGGTGGCAGGACGGGACATCGGATTGCTTTGGGGTGGGCACAACGGCATTGACCGGAATAAGTTCAGCATGGGGTTTCCGCGCCTGGCATGGTAACAATCTTCTTTTCCGCCTCTGCATAGAGCCCATCAATCTGCTGCTGCAATGCCATGGTCCTGCCCAATGCGGTCACGATGCGGCAGTAGGCGATGATGTCGTCGAACACGAGACGCCGCTCCTGGCGATCCTTGAGCCACTTCTCGCAGACCTGGTAGCCGCCGATTTGATAAGCCCAGATGTCTGCGGGCACGGGCGCAAAGTACTGTGTCGCATTGATGTAGACCCGCTCTTCGTCGTCGGCGTACCGC
>Ga0123334_1003267_pt1 | contig 17729 bp, 15 predicted proteins | sample BiotimSIPDNA_FD_89706 | JGI IMG/M metagenome (GOLD analysis project Ga0123334, IMG submission 89706) | Anaerobic biogas reactor microbial communites from Washington, USA - Biogas_R1 time_0 SIP DNA | ecosystem: Engineered > Bioreactor > Anaerobic > Unclassified | place: Washington, USA... | reverse complement strand
TTCAAAGAAAAGAGTTTGTGCGATGACTACTCGAATTCCCAGAAGTTTGTTTTTGAATTTTGTCTATCTCTTGCCATTTTATGTTGCCAATAAATTCGCCCAGATTTTTCGTCTCCTTCAAGGTGGAGATGTTTTCGATCGTTTTATCGCCATCTTTTCAAACCTGAAATTCATTGGCCTACATCCATGGCCATCTTTCAATCTTCAGGACCTGGTTAGTGGGCTGTTATTTGCAGGCCTAATGAAACTCGTTGTCGTCGTGAATGGACAAAACAGAAAAAAGTTTAGGAAAGGTACTGAATATGGTTCTGCCCGTTGGGGTACCGCTAAAGATATAGCGCCTTATATTGACAAGAATCCCATGAACAACATCATTCTCACCAAGACAGAGTCCCTCACGATGAACAGTCGCCCTAAGGACCCAAAACTTGCCCGAAACAAGAATGTGCTGGTCATTGGTGGCTCAGGTTCAGGCAAAACCCGGTTCTTCGTCAAGCCCAATTTGATGCAAATGCATTCCAGCTACGTGGTGACCGACCCAAAAGGTACGATCCTAACTGAATGTGGAACCATGCTCAAGCGTAATGGCTATCACATCCGGGTGCTCAATACGATTAATTTCCAGCGCAGTATGCACTACAACCCTTTTGCCTACATCCACTCGGAGAAAGACATTCTCAAGCTGGTTAATGCCATCATCATCAACACCAAAGGTGAGGGTGAAAAGGCGGGTGAGGACTTTTGGATCAAAGCGGAACGGCTATACTATTCTGCCCTGATCGGATACATTTGGTATGAAGCTCCGGAGCGGGAGCAGAACTTCACCACGCTCCTTGAGATGATTGATGCTTCCGAAACACGGGAAGATGATGAAAGCTTCAAGAACCCTGTCGATGAGTTGTTTGAAGAACTGGAAGAAAAGTCACCGGACCATTTCGCTGTCAGGCAGTACAAGAAATACAAGCTGGCTGCCGGGAAAACTGCCAAGTCCATCCTGATCTCCTGTGGAGCACGACTGGCTCCCTTTGATATTCAGGAGCTGCGTGAGCTGATGAGTTATGACGAAATGGACCTGGATACCCTCGGGGATGAGAAGTCAGCTCTGTTTGTGATCATCAGTGATACAGATGACACTTTCAATTTCGTCGTAGCCATTCTGTATACCCAGTTGTTCAACTTGCTCTGTGATAAGGCGGATGATGTCTACGGTGGGCGGTTGCCAATCCATGTACGCTGTCTCCTGGACGAGTTTCCGAACATTGGCCAGATCCCCCGCTTCGAACGTCTGATTGCCACTATTCGCAGTCGGGAGATTTCTGCCTGCATTGTCCTTCAAGCCCAAAGTCAGCTCAAGGCACTCTATAAAGAACATGCTGAAACGATTGTAGGAAACTGCGATAGTATGCTTTTTCTGGGTGGAAAGGAGAAGACTACTCTTAAGGAGATCTCAGAGTTGTTAGGGAAAGAAACAATTGACCTCGATAACACTTCTGAGAACAGAGGGCGAGAGAAGTCCCATGGCATCAGTCATCAAAAGATGGGCAAAGAACTGATGACCCAGGACGAGTTGGCCGTGATGGAAAACTCCAAATGTATTCTGCAACTTAGGGGAGAACGTCCATTTTTATCAGAGAAGTATGACATTACCAAACATCCTAATTACAAACTTCTTTCTGATGAAGACCACATCAAAGCCTTTAGTTTAGAGGAAGAAATAAATACAAACCTTAGGATTGGTACACAACAAGTAACAGCCATATATGAGATCGGTAGTATTTCAGAAGTCTAAATTCAATAATTAAGTGAAATAGGAAACACTCCTAACCATACACAAACAAGTATATCTGTGTATGGTTAGGAGACTCTCTTTCCTTTTCCTACGAGCCGCCTGCCCTCATTCATCGGAGGTGCCCGCTCCATAGATCCAGAGTAGAATGGACACTGCATGGAAAGGTATCAGCTACCTGCCCTCGCCTCAGAGTGGATGGAGTTCAGCTATTGGCTTTCTTCTCAATCTCCTCAATCGGATCTTTCGCCCTAAACACAACCGTCTCAGCTCCACCCATCTTCAAATACACATCCCAGGCCATAGCTAATGCCATTATGCAGTCATCATGCAACCCTGATGGAGCCGAATACGAGAACGATCCATTCACCGACCGCTTCTCCTTAGAAACCAACAATTCCTTCTTCTGTATTTCGTGATTGAGCAGCTTCACCATCGAGAGTTCCAACGCAGATTTCAACCCCAACATAATGTGCGATTTCGCTGCGTGAGTGGTCAAAAAAAGGCGCCCCATTCAATACTAATGAACGGAACGAATAAAACGTCGGTAGTTGAATCGGATCGCAGATTCATAGAATTTCGCGAATCTAATTTCTACTCGACTATTCTCGACGTTTTCTTTAGTCTTTACCTGGTTCTTAGGTCAATCCTGGCCTTCATTCATCCAGGTCAACATATTCCGGTTCCTGGTCATCCTCCACCTCTTCAAATCTTAGGTGGGGATCCAGCGATGATTAAGAAAGATGTGCTTGGCTTGGTCACGCAACTGCGAAGACTTGGCATCGTCGTAGCCTTCGATGAGCTTTGAAACGCCAGAGATGATGGTCACTTCCCAAAGGGATCTGCATCTCTCTAACCAGGACCTGCTGGTGTTAATGCAAGCGGTGTTGTCGCAAGGCCAAAAATTCCGCTTCGGGGTAAAAGGGTTCAGTATGATGCCCTTTATTCGCGATGGCGATGTGATCACGGTTGTACCCAAGCATGAACATAATTACGCTGTGGGGGATGTGATTGCCTTTATCAATTCACTATCGAGACATTTGATTATACATCGCGTGATTGCGAAAAAAATCCACGGGTTATTTGATTCGCGGTGATGGGGTTGCTGATCAATGCGACGGCCTGATCCCGTTTGAGCATGTGCTCGGCCAGATTACCTGTGTGGAGCGCTCTGGCAAACGCATTCGCATGGGATTCGGCCCGGAGCGCTTTATCATTGCCGGGTTTTCCCAATTTGGGCTTCTGGTGCCTTTGTCAAGCACGCTGGCAGTTTGGCGACAGAAATTTGGGGAAAGGTTGCGCAGGTGATGAATCTGAATAAATCAACGGTTATTTACCAGAATTTAAATTATGGCAAGAAATTTCTGGACAGCGGGTTCCTTTAGATTTTGAGGTAGAACTAACCCCCCGATGCAATATTAATTGCCGTCACTGTTATATCAACCTTCCTGCTCCTGACCGCCAAGCCATTGCTGCTGAATTAAGCATCGAAGAAATCAGTCATATCGCTGACCAGGCCATTGATTTAGGTGCGCTGTGGGTCTTATTGACCGGTGGGGAACCGTTGTTGCGCAGAGACTTTTCTGATATCTACTTGATGCTGAAACGCAAAGGCTTACTGGTTTCTGTTTTCACCAATGCCACCCTGGTCCGCAAAGAGCACATTGCCCTATTTAAAAAATATCCCCCGCGTGATATCGAAGTGACCATTTATGGCTCCAACCAAGCAACCTATGAAGCAGTCTCCCGAGTCTCAGGCTCTTATCAGGCTTTTGTACACGGCTTGAATGCTTTATTTGAAGCCGGGATCCCAGTGCGCTTGAAAGCGATGGCCATGCGCTCCAATCTAGCTGACATTGAAGCTATTGCCGAATTTGGGTAGCGCTACACCCATGACTATTACCGCTTTGACCCGCTGCTGCATTTGCGCTTTGATGGGGATGAGCAGCGTAATGCTGAAATCCGCTCAGAGCGTCTCACCCCAGCAGAAATCATCGCTCTTGAAAAGGCTGATCCGGTGCGCTATGAAGCCATGCAGAAAAGCCGCGCGAAATATTACTTGCAGGGGTTTATCACGCGTCAGGATGATCATCTCTTTGTTTGTGGTGCTGGGATGGATAGTTTCGTTGTGGCTTATGACGGTACCTTTCGCTTGTGTTCTTCCCTCTGGGCGCCTGGCACAACCGTGAATCTGCGCCAGGTAAGCTTGCAAGAAGCCTGGGAGAATTTTGTTCCAGCCGTGCGGGACTTGCGGGTCGCTAGTCAGCAGTATTTGGATGCCTGTGGCAAATGTCCGATCGTCAATTTATGTCTAAACTACCCAGCGCATGCTTACCTTGAAACGGGCTCTATGGAAGCTGTTGTGGACTATTTTTGCCAGGTCGCCCATGCACGTGCAGAAGAATTGCAGCTTGAGAAGCAATAATGACTTGGTTGACAAAAATAACATAGGCCTGATCTGTTTCTTAAAGAAAAAAACCCTCTTGCGAGGGTTTTTTGTTTTCAAAAGCAACCCTTATTGGAGCGTGGTGACAACTTTGTTGATCACCACCAGGACAAACACAATCAGCAGTGGAATGATAGCGATATTAATCACTTTACCAAGCTTCTTGAGCTTTTCATTGTCAGATGCTGTGGCAAGTTCCTTTTGGATTAACAGGCTAAATAAAACCAGGATGCCCGTTAAAGCAAAAGATCCTGCCAGTGTGATCGTTGAAATCGTTGATGTGGTTACCGTTGATATCATAGTTATTGTTGAACTTATCGAGCTACAATTATCCCAATATGCTCTGTATTGTTACTGGATGAATAATAACAGAAAAGAAGCAGTTGTCAAGGGGCTGAATGGGTTCAATACATGTGAGACGATACTTGGAATAATCCAGGGTGGTAATGTTCAATATACTGCTTAGGGGTCAGATTGTCCAGAGCACGGTGAGGACGGATATTGTTGTAGACCCATTCCCAACTTCTCAAGCTTTTGTTCAAGGACTCCAGATCTCCTTCGGGGGCAAAAACAGCGTAGAATTCGTCTAAATGCGTTCGATGGGCTCTCTCAACACGCCCATTGAGTTTTGGAGAGCGGGGAGGCAAGACAAAAAGTCGGATGCCATATTCCGCACAAGCCTGTTCAAATTCAGCCATGAATTCACTGCCTCCATCCACCTGCACCGCTTTGATTGGAAAGGGCGTACGCTCGATCAGACATGAAAGAAACTCTTTGGCTTGTCTTGAGCTGGCTTTCGAAAACACTTCAAGCACGTCCCATCTTGAAATTACATCTCTGCCGGTGAAGTGTTTGAAGTGCACCCCGTGTAAGACTAAGGCTCTTGTCTAACAAAAGAATTGGAAGTAAAAATAGACAAAAGGAGCAAATGAGATGGACAAAACAACTGAAAAAGATGCCTCAATTAAACTCGCCAGGAGACGAATGAACGTGATCGAGATGGCAGAAGCGTTGGGAAACATTTCCGAAGCTTGCAGGAGGGGTGGGATGGACCGCACCAGTTTCTATGAGTGGAAAAGGCGTTTTCAAACCCACGGTCTTGAAGGGCTGAAAGACCTTCCTCCAATTCCCAAAAGCCAACCTAACACCACCAGTCCCGAGAATGAAGCTAAAGTGATCGCCGAGAGCCTGGCACATCCTTCCTGGGGTTGTGTAAAACTTTCAGATCATCTCAAACTCAAAGGGCTCAGTATTAGTTCACCAACCATTCAAAAGATCCTGATCCGCAATGACATGGGCAGTGTCTATGATCGTTGGCTGAAGGTTGAAGAAAAGCATCTGGATCAGGGTTTGGAGTTGTCTGCGGAGCAAATTGCCCGCATTGAGCATTACAACCCCTGTTTCAAGGAGCGTCATGTTGAATCCTCCCGCCCTGGAGAATTGTTGAGTGCGGATACTTTCTTCGTTGGAACCCTAAAAGGGATTGGAAAACTGTATTTACACGCTGTTGTGGACACTTACGGCTCTTATGCCTTTGGCTTCTTACACACAGGCAAAAAACCTGAATGTGCAGCCACCTTGCTCTACAATGATGTCCTGCCTTTCTATCAAGAGCACAAGTTAGCAGTTTCTGCCATCCTGACCGACAATGGCCCTGAATTCTGTGGCACACCCAACCATCCTTTTGAGCTCTATCTTTCCCTCAATGACATTGAACACCGCCGCACCAAAGTCCGTACACCCAGAACCAATGGTTTCGTCGAACGCTTCAATCGGACAGTATTGGATGAATTTTTTCGCATTGCGTTTCGTGAAAACTTCTATGAGTCTGTTGAAGCACTTCAGCAGGACTTGGATGCTTGGTTGCTTCACTACAACACAGAAAGACCACATCGAGGGTATAGAAACCGAGGACAAAGACCGCTCGATACCGTTCTTAGTTTTACCTCAACTGTTAGACATGAGTCTTAGCTGTACACACAATATCTCCTGGTTGCTCCACCTCATAATCCTTGGGTTTGCGGATGGCATAGGGCCTTTTCACCCTTTTCTTGGGTTTCCAACGCTTTCGGTATTGCACACTGGGGATCTGATGGCGACGCTTCAAATCAGTCAGGATCCTTCCCACCGTTGACGCTGAAGTCACCAGACCATCTACTTCCAGCAGGACTTTGATCTTCTCCTTACCCCAACAGGGGTAAAGCATTCGCAAAGAACGCACCCCTTCAATCAATTCATAGCTCCAACACGGTTTCCTAACCCGCTTTGGGCGACGACTGCGCTTCTCCAGCCCTTTCCAGCCTTCCAGTTGCAACCCACGTTTCCAGCGGTACAGGCTGGCTCGCGACACCCCCACTACTTTGCTGGCTTCTTCCCGGTTCATGCCTTGTTGGCAGAGCGTCTCCCAGATAGTCAGTGCCCGCTCTCGCTGTTTTGCCTCTTCGCTTGCATGGATAACTGGCATCTTGGCAAGATGATAAAATTTACTTTGCAGATATATCTGCCGCATTGGGGTTCCTCCTTGTTTTGTTTTTCCACCCTTTAGGATGACCCCAATGTGCTTTTTTGTAAAGCCCTATCGTCTCACATGTGTTTGAACTCGCTCAGGGGCTAGGGCTGGGGCTCGCTTAGTAACATTATCTTTTGGCTTGACACTGGGGCTTTGTGTGCGAGGATTGCCAATTAAAGGAAAACTTTTGTTTTTCCATCAATTGATTAGAATCATGCCAGAATAATTACATACAAAACAGAAAATAAGTTATAATTTTGCCCAATACAACGCAAGGGTTGAGGACAACAAAAAAAAAGATCTTTGATTAAGAAAAACATTTTTTTAGGGCGATCAAGATGCAAAAGTGTCTGGTTCGTAGGATACGAATTTGTAAATAACGTTATCGCGCTCTGCGATAAGCAAAATAGATTCATAATTTCAAACAACCGCTATTTGTTTTAAGGTTTGTTTGAGACTTTTTTGAGTGTGATGTGATGTCGCAAGGGCGGAGGCGTGGAAATTCTTGGATTGACGTGGGTTCAACCCGTGACAATCAGCGTGGAAAAAATTTATAAAAAAGTCGAGCAGCTATGCAAACTCAAAATGATAATTCACCAGAGCTCAGTAATTATAAGATTGTCGTGGTCGTGCCAGCCTTCAATGAAGAGCGCTTCATCGGCAGTGTGGTGCTCAAATTAAAACAATTCCCAATAGAGGTACTGGTCATTGACGATGGCTCGAGTGATAAGACCTGTGAAATTGCCCAGGCGGCTGGGGCAACCACCTTTTGTCTGCCTAAAAACCAGGGCAAAGGCGCAGCGCTCAATGTCGGCTTTCAGCAAGCCAGGCAAAGCCGGCCTGATGCAGTGGTGGTGATCGATGCGGACGGCCAACATTTGCCAGAGGAGCTGCCGCGCGTCGTGGCGCCTATCCTGACCGGGCAGGCGGATATCGTTGTCGGGTCGCGCTACATTGAAAATACTTCCAATACACCAAAAGCACGGCGCATTGGGCACAAGTTGATTAACCTGGCTACCAGTGTGCCGTCCGGCATTGTCAGCACCGACTCACAAAGCGGTTTCAGGGCATTTTCACCGCGTGCGCTGGACCTGTTTCTGTTCAAGTCGGTTGATTTTGCAGTTGAATCGGAGATGCAATTTTTAGCCCATGAGCATAAACTTAAGCTCATCGAGGTGCCTATCACCATCCGCTACACCGATAAGGCCAAACGCTCAGCTGTAGGACAGGGCGTGATCGTTTTGAATGGTATTTTGCGCCTGGTAGGCCAGTACCGTCCGCTGATGTTTTTCACAATACCCGGCCTGACCTTTTTGCTAACTGGTATCATCTGGGGCGGGATTGTTGTGCGCAATTACATTCGTACCTCCCAATTAGCAGTGGGTTATGCCATGATCACGCTGCTGTTATCCATCATGGGCTTGATCATGCTCTCCACCGGTTTTACCTTGCACTCCATCAGGGCTTTGCTGGTTGATATGTTCGAGGCTTCTTCCAGAAAAACCAAAAATGACTGATCTACCACGCATTTCAATAATTACGCCCTCATTGAATCAGGCAAATTTTATAGAGGAGACCATCCTTTCTGTCCTCAATCAAAACTATCCTAACCTGGAATATATTGTTGTGGATGGCGGGTCAACCGACCAGACCAAAGAAATATTGCGTAAATATGAGCATCGACTGACCTGGATCAGCGAACCTGATGATGGGCAGGCCAATGCCATCAACAAAGGTCTTAGGTTAGCGCATGGAGAAGTGCTGGCATACCTCAACTCTGATGATTATTATTTGCCCGGTACGCTGCTTAAGGTGGGCACTTACTTTGCTGAGAACCCGCAGGCACACTGGCTGAGTGGCTATTGTTTAAATGTTGATGAACAAGGTCAAAAGCTTCGCCAGTTAATCCGTCAATATAAAAATTTTTGGCTAAATACGCGATCCTATAAGGCATTATTGGTGCTCAATTACATTGCCCAGCCGGCCACCTTTTGGCGCAGCGGGTTAACCGAAAAATTGGGTTATCTGGATGAGAGTCTTAATTACACCATGGATTACGAATACTGGCTGCGCATAGGAAAGACGAAAAAATTATACTTATTGAAGCAAGATATGGCAGCATTCAGGTTGCATGGGCATTCAAAATCTGGTACCACAGCATATAAGCAATTTGATGAAGAGTTAATGGTAGCGCACCGGCATGGCAGCACTGTTACAAACTGGTTTCACAAAATCCATAACAGGATCATTATTTTTATTTATCAAAATATATTAAAAGTTGGCAATCAATCTAAATGATAAGTTGGCAAAATTTTAAATGAAGATTTTATACATCACTCCCTATTTTTCGTTTCGTCAGGGGGGTGCCTCAGAGATTGTTTATCAATTGGCAACTCACCTTACAGACAGGGGGCATGAGGTGACTTTACTTACAAGTGATTACCTCGCTGAGGATGAAAGCAACATCGAAATCAATTTTGAGATTGTACGGTTACCATCACTTTCCCGCTGGGGTTTTTATGTGACACCCGGAATGATTTCATGGCTGAAGAAAAACCTTTCGAAATTTGATATTGTTCACTTGCAGGAATTTCGAACTTTCCAAAACATAGTTGCCAGTTATTTTGCAACTAATACCACTATACCCTTTTTCTTAACAGCCCACGGTACGGTGCCAAATATTATTGAACGTCAAGTATTTAAAAATTTTTTTGATTTACTCTTTCAAAAACGAATACTAAGAAGCATTTCTGTCTTCACAGCAGTTTCTCCCTTAGAAGTAAATGACTATCTTTCTTTAAGAATTGAACGAAAGAGAATTAACTTGATCTATAATGGTCTCAACGTTGCCCTTTATCAGCAATGGATCGACAAAAATCTTTCTGATTCTGAGGAAAGAGCCAAAAATAATCCATCGATACTTTTTTTAGGCCGGCTGCACAAACTAAAACGTGTTGATGTACTCGTAAATGCCTTCTCAATGTTATTGATTAGTTACCCAGGATTAAAGTTGGTTATCGCAGGTCCGGATGGTGGTGAATTACAAAAATTAAATGCGAAAACTAAGAGTTTGGGTATTGAAAATTCTGTAATATTTATAGGTCCTGTTTACGGTGAAGAAAAGGTTCGATTTTTTCAATCCGCGAGCGTAGTTGCTTACCCCTCTTCCCATGAAGTCTTTGGTTTGGTTCCATTTGAAGCTTTATTATGTGGAACCCCAGTCATAGTAACTGAAAACACTGGCATGGGAGAAATTATAAAAAAAGCACAGGCCGGGATGACAGTACCCCAGAATGACCCTAAAGCCTTAGCTGATGCAATCGCTTGGGTTTTGGATAACCCAAAATTTGCAGAACTGCAGGTAAACAAAGGACAACAATTCATTCGTGAAAATCTTAACTGGTCAAAAATCGCTTTGGATTATGAGTATCTTTACCAACAGATGATTGATGCTTGATTATTTGATTTGTTCATTACTTCATACGATTTTGACTTAATGAACAATGCTGATATTAGACAAAAATAACGAGCAATAATTTATTTTGAGGTTCAATTAACCATGTTTCCTAACCTAGCCACATTAAATGCATTTAATTTTGCTGCAGCCTGGGCATCAGCCAATTCGAATATTGTTTACTTTATTTCGTCTGCGCCAGGGCTGCTAGAACATTTCTTGAACAGGATTCAAATCACACCAGGTATGAAATATATTGATCTCTCTGGTTGCACAACGAACTCGGATGTTTATAGTTTGCTAGAACCAGGTGCTCAAGGTTCATTGGTTCTTATCGAGACAAGCAAGGATTGTTTTATTTACCTTAGAGATTTGTTGCAAATTCCCGAAATTAATCAGGTTATCGCTCTTCAACCATCCTGTATGGGACGCAAGCTGCTGCCTGAATGGGAAATGGCAAAACAAAGCGAACCCTTGTCTATGTCAGATATCCAAAAGCACCTACAAGGATGGCATTGTGAGAAACGCTCTATCGGGAACCTTTGCAGCCTGCTGTGGGGATTTTTCAGCGGTAAAATGTTGACCATAAACCGCCCTGACCTGATGGACAGGTGCTTCGCCCGCATGCGAAGGAACCTTTTTCCTTCCAATCAATTTACAATATTGCCTTATATACTTGTTTCACGTTGGGTCAGAACTAATATAAATCGATGATTACTGCAAACAGCGATCTACTTATTAATACTGTCCTCAGTATCGATGCCTGGCTGGAATCCATGCGGCAATCTGGCGGTTATGGTGGACCTGTGGCTCACCGTTGGCAAGACAACTTGCTTTATGCTGGGCCGGGGATCGATTGGCGCTATGAAGGAATCATCATTGGGTATTTGAATTTATTCAAAAAAACGGGGGATCGCCAATGGTTGGATAAGGCCATTCGAGCGGGAATGGACATTGTTAACGGCCAAAACGAGGACGGTACTTATTTAGCATCTTCTTTTGAAATCAACCCTCTAAGTGGAGGGACTCCACATGAAGCAGCCTGTGATCACGCGCTTCTCTGTTTAGCTGACGTATTAAAAACACTGGGCAAAAGCGAATGGGAAAAATTTGTTGAAACAGCACAGGATAATTTAACTAAGTACTACCTAAATCAATTATGGGATGATGACGCAGGTTACTTCCATAACCAGACACATGATAGCAGCTTTGTGCCGAATAAAGTTGCCACTACTATAGAAGCCTTTTTCCTCTTGGTAAATTTTTCAGGCGATCTCGGTCTGGTTGACAAGTACATAAGACCATCTTTGATAAAAATCCTGGCATGTCAGGTCAAAGATCCAGAGAGTAGTTATTTTGGAGCGATTGATCAATCTTATAAAAACGGACAATTGAGTGGTAGATATTTCCCATACTACATTGCACGCTGTGTGCATGCATTGCTAGATGCCAGTGTTTTTTTTGGAAGCGATCAATTCTTAAAAGCTGCCTTATCTGCCATGAATTTCGTAACGTATCATCAAAGATCGGATGGATCCTTTCCGCAGGTAGTGTATGCAAATCGACGCGAGACTCTTTATCCCCAATGGATTGCGGGAGTGGGTGATATCCTCACAGCTGCAAACCGATTGCTTCCCTATGGGTTGAATTGGCCTTCGATGGAGAAAACAGAAATATGGTTGCATAACGGAATTAGCCCCTCGGGTGGGATAAGGACGGGGCACGGTTTTGGTATACTGGAAGGCAGGCGCAAAAAGCTGCCAGATTTCCGTGATATTCTGCCTGTGTGCCATTGGGTAAGTAATGCATTTCGTTACTTCACCCAATGCTTGCCTGAAGGTTATTTAATCGGATCAGTAGAGACAAAAGAAACAATGTGTGATTGCTTTTATTTTGGTAAGCGGGCGAGATTTCACGAAACAGATCAATTTATTGAAGTGATCCAAAACTTGGAACCTGTTTATCTCTGGAGGAAGTCGGAGCCTTGGGTTCAAAAATTTTTAGCGTACTAAATTGGTTGGATTTTCACCCAGCGGTTGTGTTCACCGCAGGTTTAGCCTTGGTCGGTGCAGTAAATCTGCTGCGCTGGCAAAAGGACAAGGCAGCTGCAGAACGCCTTGCTGTTGCTGAAGCTGAACCCATGCCAGATTCTAAACTAACTCCAAGCGTTAGCTTCCTGGTACCAGCTTGGAATGAGGCCAAGTACATTCAATCCAGTTTGGCGTCGATCCTTGCCTTACGCTACCCCAACAAAGAACTTGTGGTTTGCGCTGGCGGAAATGATGGCAGCTATACGATCGCAAAGCAATTTTCTGGTCCTGGAGTGATCATCCTGGAACAGATGCCTGGGGAGGGTAAGCAAGGTGCATTGCGACACTGTTTTGAGCATTCAACTGGTGAGGTTATCTTCCAGACGGATGCTGACTGCCTCTTAGATGACATAACCGTTGAGCGCACCCTGGCTCCGATCCTTACAGAAGGAGAAAACATTACCACAGGCTATTGGCAGCCATTTGAAGAAGACAAAGACAAGCCCCTTGTTGTTTTTCAATGGGCAAACCACTTGCGTTACCAGGGAGGGATGGACATATATGTTGATAATTTGGATGGTCGTAACAGTGCAATAAAACGTAAAGCTTTAGCCCATAGCGGTGGTTATCAAAACGAAGCCGCTATTGGTACAGATTATGTTCTTTCCAGGAGACTGAAAGCAAAAGGATACCAAATCCGCTCAGTGCTTAGCAGTCGCGTGCAGACAGAGTATCCAACAAACATAAAGGATTATCTTAGACAGGGATCTCGCTGGTATCGAAATCGCTTGGTACAGGGAATTCATTACAAGCATTGGCTCGATGTGTTGGTTAGTATTTGGGCGGGGCTGTCTGCTTCATTCATAGTAGCCGGACCTTTGAGCTTTCTGTTTCACAGTATCGCTATCAAGCTCTTGTGGTTTTTATGCTTATTTCATCTTGGGCTTTCACAAGTAAGATCGAAAGCTTTTTTTCAGAGAACTAGTTCTAGAAAGAATGAGTACAATCCTTGTTTCTGGAAATTTATTTTAATTTCATTATTTGTAAATCTCTCGATAGTTAAAGGATGCATAGAAAGTTTTATTCCAAAATCAAAAAAGACTTGGTAGTTTGATTTGATGAATCTTGAAAAAATGAAATTGATTAAGGGAGCATTCATCCTTACATTTGGTAGTGTTTTATCAGCTTTCCTTTTTGGATTAGCGGGACTTATTATTGCTCGTTATTTAGGACCAATTAATTATGGCATTTTTAATGCAGGGATTGCACTACCTTCTGCATTTTCGCTTTCTTTCCTTATTGGGATAGATGATTTGATGCCCCGTGAAGTTGCAAGAAAACCTGATAACCTTGGTGATTTGCTAATAAGTGCACTTTATCCAATTATTGTTTGGATCACATTTTTGTCAATAATTATTATCGTTGTAGGTTACTTAATGGGATATTCCACTGAAATCTATAATGTAATGGTTATAGCTTTATCTATATATGTGTTACGCAGTTTTTCGCTATTAATTAGGTCAGTAATGAGAGGGTTAGAGCGTATGGCTTTTGATGTTCTCATCCAATTTAGCGAAAGTCTCACAGCAATTTGTTTACTATTGATATTATTAAAAATTTCAGGATCCCCATTAAACGCAGCATTAGCATTTTCTGGATCCGCTTTGCTGTCAGTGATTATTGGAGGAATATTAATTAAACCGTTTATTGTTCAAACGTACCATTTTAATAAAGAACTGGCAAAAAAAATTATTTTGGAATCAATACCATTATTAATTATGGCAACCTTGATTGCAATCACTACACGTATTGATGTTTTAATTCTGTCATCAACAGTCACCAATTATGAAGTTGGATTATATTCTTCTGCACTAAGTGTTTATTTCTTGGTACAACCTATTAGTGCTTCATTCTCAGCGTCTTTATTACCAACCCTATCATCTACTTACAAAAACGAACAAACAAAGTTTACTGAAGTTTGGATAAATGGTCTCAGATTTGTGATTGTTTTAAGTATAATTCTTTTTATATTGTCTTTTGTTTATGCTGACGTGATTATCAAAATTTTATTTGGAGAAGAATATATAAATGCTGTACCACTACTTCGAATATTGTCATTGACAATAGGAATTAAAAGTACAGTGCTCTATTTGACTAAGGTTCTAATTTCAATATATCAACAGAATCTAATATCAATTGCTTTTTTTTCTGGTTTACTTATTACGATTGTCCTTTCTTTATCACTAGTTCCCTTTTTAGGTAGCAGAGGTGTTGCTTGGGCGACTGTCGGGCGCGAAGTCTTCATTTTGGCACTATTAATTATTTTTTTGCAGAAAAAAGTTCCCAAAGTCAATATTGTTAAGACCCTGCTTTTACCATTAATTGCAGGGTTGATATTGTTTACAATCAACTTGGTTTTTTCTGGAGCTTCTATCTTCTCAAAATTGATTCTTTTACTCTTTTCAGTTTTAATAGCTTTAATCTTTCTTTTTATTTCTGGTTTTTTTAGCCCAAAAGAAGTTCAAATTCTTAATTCTTTGGTTCAGAAAATTATCACTAAAAAAAGTAAATAATGAGAAAAATTTCCAACTTAATCCTAATTGTTTTATTTTTATCTTCTCTTAATCCTCTTTGTGTGCTTGCACAGTCAGAGATTGAATTCAAAGTGAAGCATATCTCACAAAAAGATTTAACCGGAGACGGTCTGCCTGACATAACCACCATACTTTGCACCTATGCTTCAGAATCTGACCTGATATTGGTTTATGACGGTGGTCAGGATATGCGCAGGGGAGATGATATAAAACAGGTCACTGATTTTGACAATGACACCTGGATATTTGATGCAAATGGAGATGGCAGTGTTGAGCTGATTATTGAATTCACCAGTGATGAAGCGAGTAAAACCGCATTAATTTATGACTTAAAGGGGGAAAACTCTTCCATTAATTACAGATTGGTCGACAACAAAGTCGTGGTCATTGATCAAAACGATATCGTATTACCGGATAATTTCAAACAACAAAATTGGCATATAAAGATCGTTTCTTCAGGAAATTGGACACTGCCTGATGGACAGGTTAATCCGAACCTAGACATATCAATCGATGGTTATATTCAGCGTTTCTTAGAATGGGGAGAAGCTCAACCATCCTTACCTTGGGCAAAGGAGAATTGGATAACGGATGGTGTTGTTGACTGGGAAATAGAGATTGTTGATACAACAATGGATGGAATACCCGACTACCAATTACAGCGATTGGTCAACGAAGCCCCACAACTTTCCTCAGTTTTTAAAACATCATTATATGTGAATAAAAACGACTTTCAGCCTTCGGGTTATGAAAATTCGATAATTTGGCCAATACTTGTTAGCAAACATTCATACGAAAGTTATAAATACTTTCAGCATTCACCTGTCATTGCTGTCGATTGGGATAAGGGAAAAATCGATAGAGCAGGAATTTTAGGTTATCCTACAGAATCTGGTTACCACATAAACAGTCGCGAACATCTTGAAAAGGGTAAGGTAAACTATTTAAGTTTTGAGAACCCTATGGCATACTATGATTTAGCAAATGATCAGGATGGAGCTCCTGAATTGTTTGCACGTTTTGAGGTTTTTCGAGCATATGATCCATTGTTTCCTCATGGTGATTTTGCGGGACAGGTTCCAAATCCTGTTGTTCAGATTGATTATTCGTGGGATCAAACAAACAACGGACGATGGGATTATAAGATTGACTTAAGTTCTCAGCTTAAAGTAGAAAATGTCGTTGAATTCCCTGATTTTTCAATTTTGTCAATTGCTTATGAGGAAATTCCTAAATGGGTCAAAAGCAATCAATGGGATGCCGCCTTGTTTATTGAGGCTGCTAATGGTGGTGAGTTGAACTCAGAAGGAATTGCTCCGTGGAATGTAAATCGTGGGTATGTTAATGGTGAACTTATTGAACCCTCTAATTTGCGAGATGTTTTTATGCAGGGTTTTACTGATACACCACCTATTGATCAGTATAACGACATAAATGTGAATTACCGGGGTGAATACAATTTTGAATATTTCGATACTCCAAAGATATATTTCAGTATTCTTGATCGGAAGTTACATTTAAATAATGCTCAATCCGGTGTGTGGAATTTAGGTGAGAGTGAGTATATTCGCTATGCTAATTTAGATAAAGATGCTTATATCGATCAGTGGATTTTAGAAAGAAACGGCAATGTTACTAAGCAAATAAATTATTGTGATGGGTTCTATATTTTTACTGAGAATAACCAAGTATTTATTAAAGAATCCAATGACTCTCCATCAATTTTTGAAACCAATCCGCCTGGTACTTTTGATGAATGGACTTTCTTAAAGAATAAATTGGAAGATAATGCTATTGATTTTGCTCCCGATGATTTTGCGGCTTTGTTTGGATTGATAGAAAGTTCACAATTTGTCATAGGTAATGGTTCTATTCATGATTTTCGTGTGACTGAGACTGGTTTTCGATTTGTCCTTGGCTTAAGTAATGGTTTTACGGTGGCTGGCAGCGAAATATTAGGCGTAAAGGACTTGAATCCGGGAAGATATGTGGTGTCATACGATGGTGCATTTAAGATTCAACCCGTTAGCCCGGTTGATATTAAATTCAGTATAGGCGATCTGGACAATCAGTCTTTAAAAGTTTTGAAAGAAAATGCAATTCCAGTGGTGATTTCCAACATGGGTCTGTTAGATGCCCATGAGATAATTGTTTCAGCGAGCATGCAGGGCCCCAGTGGAGAGACAATTTTAATAAAAGATCAGAAGGTGACCTTGCTGGCTGGTGAAAATCAGTTGTTAAATCTGCCCTTTACGCCAGAAACCGCTGGCACTTGGCAAATTGTGTTAACTTCCAAAAAATTTGATGTATCTGGCAAGTACTTGCAAGACCAGGTAAACCAAGATTTCTCAGTCGTGGTCAATCCAGCGCTGGATACAACCCTCTCGCAGGACATGACCGCATTTGGTGTGATTCAACCCTGGCAGCTCATTGCTATGTTCACTATTTTATTGCTGATCGTTCTCCTGAGCGCTTGGTTATTTTCGCACCAATTGTGGATACGAACCATACACGCTCCAGCATCTTCTCATCCTGATGAACAACTATAAAAACAGGTCAACGTTAACATTTAATCTCTTATTGCTTCTACTGCTTCTTTTAGGCGCTTTAGCAGGCGCCTATTACTCCTTGCGCTTTGGGGGCTATACCATGGAGGTGGATGCCAGCCGGCAAGCACTCTCAGCGGATGCCATCATAAAGACAAATCGAATGGAAAACGCTTATGCCTATAATAATGGCCTGAGCTACGGAACAATATTAGCAATTACAAGCTTAGTCACAGGCTTGGCCGTTCAAACTGTCCAATTATCTTCTGGCGTTTTAATTTTTATTCTATTAATGATGGCATTCATTTCTTTTAGGGAGCTTTTAGGGAGTGCAATTGCTGGGACCGCGGCTGTTTTCATTTTG